>Ga0105357_10000676_pt1 | contig 18234 bp, 16 predicted proteins | sample GOMGulsemesocosm_4_FD_83660 | JGI IMG/M metagenome (GOLD analysis project Ga0105357, IMG submission 83660) | Methane-oxidizing microbial communities from mesocosms in the Gulf of Mexico - GOM15B Gulf of Mexico | ecosystem: Environmental > Aquatic > Marine > Cold seeps | place: USA: Gulf of...
AGTTAGTGATCGACTCTTTAGAGCTAACGATCACAGATGTTGCAAAACACCTTGATGTAAGTCGTAAAACTTTATCTAAAGTTTTAAATGCCAAAGGCTCTGTGACTCCTGAAATGGCAGTTCGCCTTGAATTAGCTTTTGGAAAACCATCAGCAGATCATTGGCTTCGTTTACAGAATGCACATGATTTATGGCAAATAAGACAAGAGCAAAGCTCACTACATGTTTCACCATATAATTTTCAAGTGGCGTAATGCGGCTTAACAAGTTGCTTAAACGGAAAATTAACCGCTGGCCATCGCTTCGCTATTATAGCCATCCATTAATTCTCGCTTAGCAAGGCGTTGAGTCTGTTTTTTCTAAAAGAGAAATTCTACAGTCTCGTTATACACACTAAGGATAGTTGACCGCATGAGTTGTATTTTTTGCGATATAGTTTCAGGTAAATCCCCTTGTCATAAAATCTGGGAAGATGGTGAACATTTAGCATTTTTATCTATATTCCCTAATACCAAAGGCTTTTCTGTTGTTATTTCAAAGCAGCATTATTCTAGTTATGTGTTTGAACAAGATGATGAAGTATTATCAAAATTAACTTTGGCTACAAAGAGAGTTGCGCTTCTTTTAGATAAAGCGCTTGATGGTGTAGCACGCACAGGGATGTTTTATGAAGGCTATGGAGTTGATCACTTACATAGTAAATTGTTTCCTATGCATGGAACTGGCGATAAAGCAGACTTCCAGCTAATTGAGTCTAAAATTGATAAGTTTTACGAAAACTATGAAGGACATTTGTCATCTCACGACTTTGAACGCGCTGACGATGATGAATTAGCACGACTAGCTGCTTATGTGCAGTCGTGTGTATAACAAGCTGTTTAACAGGAAAAAATCAGTTGGCTGTTGTACTTTCCATTTATTTTTCTATAAGTTTCTCGTTTTGGTGGCTGACATTATTAATTTTTTATCCTATTTTCAACGGTGCAGCTAAGTTAGCATATAATGATGAAATTTTAGGTAGCGCTCTTTACTTTGAAAAAGGCTTTAGCTTTTTATTTTCACGGGGAGCTATCTGTTTGCTTAGTGAAGAGTAAGCTGCTAACCAACCGCCTTGTTGATATTCCAAGGCAGTAACCCCTGTGTCGGTTTATTCATTTTATATGTTGCCAGTTATCTATGCTTAATCACTACATTACTTTGGGCAATGCTAGAGCAACATAAAATATACCCTTGGTGTTTTTCGGCTGCAGATAAACCATCATCTGCTAATTGAGTTACTTCGCCACTAATTAATTTGGCTTTACAGCTACCACACATACCTGCTCGACAAGAACTAGGGATAAGCAAGCCTGCTTCTTCTCCATGTTCTAATATGGTTTTTTGGTTATCTGCTGGTTGGCTTTTATTCCAAGTTTCAAACTGTATGGTAATTTTTTTCTTCTTATTCGCCGTTATGATTACTGGCGCAGAGTTAGGTGAAGTAAAGATAGGGGGCTTTTGTGACTTACTAACAGTAAGTATATCATTTTGTTTAATGCTGCCACTCGTTAAAGGTATTAAGTTTTGACCAAATAACACTTCACCACTGCTTGTTTGTCGATATGTTTTCAACGTAATTAAGGGTTGCTGTTGAGTGTTTTTCATTCCATTTTTAGGGTTTATTGTGGTAAATAGGCAGCGTTCACAGGGCTTGCTTACTTTAAAGTCTATGTCACCAATGCGAATATATTGCCAACCATCTTCGGCAAAGGGTAAACAGTTATCAACAACAATATTAGGACGGAAATGTGCCATCGAAACCGTTTGTTGATTAATAGCGACTAGTCGTTGATTGAGTTCATTTATTGACGCTTGAGAAATTATTAGTAGTGGGTAACCATCAGCAAAAGCGATCTTTCGAGCGTTGTCTGAATTTAATTCTTTTTCACGCGTTGATGCTTGCCCAAAATACAATAACTGACAGGGGCGTTGTAAATATTCACTAAACCATGAGTTAGCTTGGGTTGAGCAAAGTTGAGCTGCTATTTCATCTCCCCATACTGTTACACTTTGATATTGTTTACTAAAATTTTTATAAAAGAGCGTGAGCGTGGGCATAGAGGGGGCTGACAATGTTATTCCATGTTCAGTGAGCACTGTTGATACTAAGCAAAGTGATGGCTCAGTGCGAGCGGAGATAAATTGCCCTGAATTATCGCTAATAACAAAGCGTCGATCAAACGCTAAACCTAATTCATCAATATTTGCTTGGGGTAAACTGATACCCTTAGTAGATTTAATGGGGTAAATGTAAAGATTAGTAACTTTTATAATTGACATATGGTCGGCAAATTTTATTGATATTTTATTTAATAGTTTTTTACTTGTCTTAAGGGTCTAAGGTATATTATGCAACATAATGTTTCATCCTATTTTAGCTGATTTTATAATACATCATGATAAATAAAATTCAACACCTTCATATTCTTGGTATTTGCGGTACTTTTATGGGCGGTATTGCCGCGTTGGCGAAAGAGCTTGGTTTTCGTGTTTCTGGCTGCGATACACAAGTTTATCCCCCGATGAGTACGCAATTAGAGCAGTTAGGCATCGATTTAAAACAAGGCTATAACACAGAACACTTTAACGATGAGCCAGATTTAGTCATTGTTGGTAATGCCATGTCTCGTGGTAATGTGATGGTAGAATATATGCTTGAGCGTAATATCCCTTATATTTCTGGTCCGCAGTGGCTATTAGAAAATGTACTTAAAGATCGATGGGTGTTAGCGGTATCAGGTACGCATGGTAAAACTACTACGAGCAGTATGCTGACTTGGATTTTAGAGTATGCGTATTTATCTCCGGGTTTTCTTATTGGTGGTATACCTCAAAATTTTTCATGCTCTGCGCGTTTAGGTAATGCACCATTTTTTGTTATTGAAGCGGATGAATACGATACTGCTTTTTTTGATAAACGCTCTAAGTTTGTCCATTATCGTCCAAGAACGTTAGTGATTAATAATTTAGAATTCGATCATGGCGATATTTTTAATGATTTATCCGATATTCAACGACAATTTCATCATCTTATTCGTATGGTACCTAGTAATGGGTTGATTTTATCTCCGCAAAATGAATTGGCGATTAATGATACGTTAGCAATGGGGTGCTGGACACCGACAGAGCACAGTGCATGCGCAAATGGTTGGCAAGCGAAAAAACTTATTGCCGATGGCAGTGAGTTCATCGTAACGTTTAAAGGCGAGGAGCAGGGTAGAGTTAAGTGGCCGCTTATTGGTGATTTTAATATTGATAATGGGTTGATGGCGATTGCCGCCGCCCGTCATGTTGGTGTACCAAGTTATATAGCTATTGATGCTTTAGCTCAATTTGTCAATAGTAAACGTAGATTTGAGCTTCGTGGTGTAGCAAATGATATCAGTGTTTATGATGATTTTGCTCATCATCCAACTGCTATTGCTAAAACCTTAGCAGGCGTACGGGCAAAAGTAGATAATCAGAACAGCAAAAGCATTCAAAAAGGACGCGTATTAGCGGTACTCGAACCGCGCTCAAATACCATGAAATCAGGCGTACATAAAGATACTTTACCTCTGTCGCTAGCACTAGCAGATCAAGTGTTTATTTTTCAAGATGAGAAAATCAAATGGTCAGTGAGTGATTTAATTAAGGCTTGTCAGCCACCTTGTTTTGTCGAAAAAGATATTGATGACTTAGTGGTGAAAATTGTTGAACAAAGCCAAATGGGCGATACTATTGTGGTGATGAGTAATGGTGGTTTTGATAACATTCATGAAAAAATATTAACTGCAATTAACCTGCATTAATAAAAAATTAATTATAAATAGGGAATAGGTTTTTGGTAGCACTCAACAAAGCACTCAATACAGTAAAGAGTAAAGTACAAAACAAACTACAATTTAATGCTCAACAATTTGACAAAAAAATAACCCTAGCTATCACTGGCGCCTCCGGCTCAGCCTATGCTTTACGCTTGTTAGAATGTTTACTAGCGGCTAACTACCAAGTGTATTTATTGTGCTCAAGTGCGGGTAGGATAGTACTTGATACTGAGCTTGATTTTAAATTACCTGTTTCTCCAGATGCTGCCAGTGTACTGCTAGTTAAGAAATACCAAGCGAAGGCTGAACAAATTATTGTTTTTGGTAAAGAGCAATGGTTCTCGCCAGTCGCTTCTGGCTCTGCTGCACCTAAGCAAATGGTAGTTTGTCCTTGTTCAACTGGCACATTAGCAGCGATTAGCCAAGGTATGAGTGATAACTTAATTGAACGCGCGGCTGATGTGGTCATTAAAGAGCGAGGTCAGTTAATTTTAGTGGTACGAGAAACACCTTTATCAACGATTCATCTCACTAATATGCTGAGTTTATCACAACAGGGGGTAACGATAATGCCCGCAGCCCCGGGATTTTATCATCAACCTAAATCTATTAATGACTTAATTGATTTTATGGTGGGTCGAGTATTAGATCACCTAGGCATAGCGCAAATAATTATGCCACGTTGGGGTTATCAAAATTAATTACTCCTTCCTATTTAGCTTTTATACTTCAGCTAATTAGTAACCCACCTTGCAAATGTTTATCATGAGTATTTCTACTAGTTAAAACAACCTATTAAAAATTAAATAACACTTAGCGAGAACAGTGTCATATTACTCAATAGGTTTCGTAATAAGCTATTTTGCACAATAGATTTTATGCGTTATATCAAAAAAACTTAAGCTTTTTATGTAATTGTCGATAGAGGTCTATAGTATGTAAGTATAATATTTTTTATTTTTATCATTCACTGGGAAAGTTCATGTTTAAACAAATGTCTTTAGCGACAAAAATTAACGCGGCATTGGTTTTAATAGCCTTAACCTTTTTAAGTACTACAATATTTTTCTTCTACGATGATGAAAAAGCATTGGCAGAGAATTTTATAGAGCGTAATTTAGAAAGTTTAGCATTGAATTATTTTGATTCAGTCAATACCATGATGTTAACGGGAACTATTGGTAATAGGCAAATTATTCAAAATAAAATTATGAGCCAAGATGATATCGTTGAAGCGCGTATTATTAGAGCACCAGCGTTAACTAAAATTTTTGGTGATGGCTATGCCGATCAAAGTGCTAAATCAGAATTTGAACGAGAAGGTTTAGCTGGTACTAGCGCATTTAAAAAATTTGAACAAGATGGTAAGCGTATGATGAGTTTTATTATGCCCATTATAGCCAGTGATGATTACCGTGGTACTAACTGTTTGACCTGTCACCAAGTCAGTAATGATGAGATCCTTGGTGCAGTAAAAATTACCTATGATCTTTCTTCAGCCGACCAAGATATAGCCGACTCGATCACCCAAGCGACTATATTACAACTGATAATAACTATTATTAGTTTTGGCTTATTAAGTTACACCATAAAAAAATTGATTTTTGTTCGCTTAAAAAGATTACTGAATACCATTGGAAATATTGAAGAGAACCTTGATTTAAATACAAAAATCAAAGTTAATTATCATGATGAACTTGGTAATGTGAGTTCAGCCTTAAATGGCATGATGGCCACTTTTAAACAGAGTTTTTTATCGATTTCTGATGTCACGCATAAACTGACTATTTCTGCGCAAAATGTTGACGAAATATCATCATTAACCAGAGGCGCGGTATTAGAGCAAAAAAATGGTACGGATTCAGTTGCAGCCGCTATTAACGAACTTGATGCCTCGGCGAATGAAGTCCAACAAAACACACAAAGTGCGGCAGATAAATCTGAATCAGCTAATGAGCGGGCGTCACAAGGTTTAACCTTAGTTGAACAAGCCCGAGTAGGTATCAATGACTTGCGAGATAAAGTCGTTGAAAATACTAATATGATTACAGAATTGAGTAATAAAACCAATGAAGTCAGTAGCGTTTTAGAGGTAATAACAGCAATTGCAGAACAGACCAATTTATTGGCATTAAATGCAGCTATAGAGGCCGCTAGAGCTGGTGAACAGGGCAGAGGATTTGCCGTCGTAGCTGATGAAGTACGTTCGCTCGCAACTAGAACACGTGAGTCTATTGATCAAATACAGTCAACTATTAGCACTTTACAAAAAGATGCAAAAGGCGCGGTTATCTCAATGAATGATGTTAGTCAGCAAGCCAGTGAAAAAGCTGAAGATGTTGCTAATGTTGCTGAACTTTTAGTTAACATATCGATAGAAATAAAAGAACTTGATGAGCTGAATTGTCAAATTTCTGATGCAGCTAGACAGCAAAATTTAGCTGCCGATGAAATCAACATTAATGTTGTTAGTATTAGTGATGTGGCGGAAAAATCGAGTGAAGATGCTATACGTGGTAAAGAAATAAGTGAAGAATTATTAACTCTATCAAAAGGCTTGAATGAGCAATTGGCAAGGTTTAAGTTATAGGATAATGTGAGTGATATGATTCTAAAGTCAGGAATATATAGCTAAATTAGGATGGTAAGTATGCGTTCAGTTTCTTTATTTTTCATATCACTAATGTTTTCATCTACAGTCTATGCGGGCCGAAATTCTCCGTATTCTGCTGATACTCTCTATGTATTTTTAATGGGTGCTAGTCTACCGATAATACTTTTTATTTGTTGGCAATTATTTCTACGTTTTACTCGTAAACCGCTATCTTTAACTGTCGAGCATAATATAACAAAAGAAGAACTGTTTAACTATACTCATGATTTAGCGACTAACCTGCCGACAGCTCAACATGCATTGAAACAGTTTGAAAGGGCATTGAAATCAACGAAAAAGAAGAGTATGGCTGCGGTTGTTTTTAAACCCATAAACTTTCAACAAGTTAATACTGTTTTAGGTCACCATAATTCAGACATTTTATTATTACAATTAGCTTTTTGTTTACAGAAAAGTGTTGCTAATAATAAAAGTTTACTTAGTTTTGATCAAAAGCCTGAAGTGGTAAGGTTAGCTCGATTACAAGGCTTAGACTTTTTAGTGGTATATGATCTCTCTTCCACGAACCATGATGCTAAAAGTGTGCTTGATCACTTATGTCAACAACTTACTAAAGCGGTGCCAGAAGCGATGAGTTTTAAGAGTTTTTCATTAAACTTTGAATTGGCTTTTGGTATTAGTATCAGTGGTGAGCATGGTAATAGTGTTAATGAGGTTGTTGCTCATGCAACGGATGCTTTGCTAAAAGGTGAAGCGAATAAGCAAATGATTCAATATTTTGATAATAGTGCTATTTTATACACAGAACAGCAATTGTTATTAATGGATCGTTTACGAGAAGATATTCTAGCGGAAAAACTATACTGGTATTTACAACCACAAATTAATATTGATGATAAAAGTATTGTTGGTTTTGAATTAAAAGTTCGCTGGAATTCAGGTGATGCAAAACCTTTGGAGTTACCTGATTTTATCGAACTTGCTGAGCATAGTGGTGAAGTTTATTTGTTAACGAAACAGATGATAATTCAGACTTTTAAAACATTATTTAAATTGAATAAACTTGGTGTTCAACAACGGGTATCTGTTAGTTTATCGAGTAAAAACTTACTTGAACCTGATTTAGTTGACTTTATTGAACAGCAAATGAAAAACTATAATATTGCAGGCAAATATTTAATGATAGAGCTCAGCGAACAAGTGATGTTATCTGCTGGTCAAAAAGCGAAAAAAACAATAGATCAATTAAAATCATTAGAGGTTGCCATTGCTATTGCTAATTTTTCTGGCAGTTATGAATCGTTAAGGTATTTACGGAAAATGGCTGTGCATCAAGTGAAAATTAACTGTCAACAGCTAGTATCTAATGAAGATAATCGGGCTGAAAAAGCGATCGTCAATGCGTTAATTACTTTAGCAGGTAGTATGAAGCTGCCTTTAATTGGTACTAATATTGATAGACATGAAACCTTTACTAGATATAAAGCAATGGGTGGTAGCTTAGTACAAGGAGGTATTATTCACCGTGGTTTTGTACTTGATGAAATGGAAATATGGCTTAAAAGATGGTTTGCTGAGCATCCAGAAACTGAACATTGAGAAACTAAGCAACCAAAATAATTAATTTATACCTAAGCCTTTTGAAGTGGGTATGTCTACCAAAAAGGTTAACTCGCTTCGCGTTGTGATAAAAAAGTTTTTATTTCATCACGAGAGTTAAGAATATGTTGTTTTAATTTGGTCACTGCACTGTCGATTTCACGTGCCTGACAATAAGCTAAAAGCTCTGCATGCTCTGGGCCTGCTTTTGAAATACCACCCGCCCAAAATAAATGCATTTATATCACTCGTCAGCTAATGCTGTTTGACGCAATGGCTGACCTGCGACGATTTCACCACTTAGTTTTTTCTCTCTTAATATTTCAACGACTAACTAGGTTCTCGTTTTATATTCAATTGCCTTTACTCCACTTATTAAATAATTCACCAACTTTGTTCTTAATCTTAGCTTTAGCTTCACTTTTTAACACATCTTTTTGTGAGTTTTTAGCTTCTTTCCAGATAGCTGATAATGCTTTTTTGATCATTACACCGCCTAGTTCATTAGCGGGTAAACCGTCTACACCGCCAATGTTGAATAAACTAATATCGGGTAGTGTTTTTTTATGAGTAGTGTTGCCTAGCTTTGTTAAATCAACGCGTAAAGCAACGCCTGCTAATATAAATTTTTTCACGCGTATTTTTGGCGTATTTATTTCGCTAGAGCTTGTTTTATCATCTGCTGAAGATTGGGTCGCTGAGGATTTAGGGATATTTTTATCGATAGCATCAAGAATTACTTGAATGTTTGAACCACCAGTTTCATTAAATTCAACGAGGACTTCTGGTTTGTTTATAATGATAGCATCTATCAATATAGGTTTACCTTCACGTACGTCTGCGAAACTTTCAATATTAAAATCTAAGGTAATTTCATCTAAAGCAAACAAAGGTGTAGATGTGTAGCCGCTAGGATTATTTAATATTAAACCATTGATGGTGCCTGCACCGCTTAATAGTTTCATCTCTACTTTTTTTACTGTGACTAGCTGCTCAGTAAATATTTTACCTTGAATTTCTATTTGCTCTGCAATAAGTTCATTCAGCTTGTCACTGGTGATAAACCAGAACACGCCCCCAGCAATAGCCAGAATTAAAGTGATAAAGGTAATTATTTTTTTCATAAGACGTTTTCTCCAATTAAGGGTTTATTGAGTTATAGTATTAACGTTTGTCCTTCTATACCCAAACCACTTCAATATGTAGAATTGTGCGAGAATTAAAAGGTGTGAAGGTAAAACTTTGATTAAAGAGAATAGTTATTCTATTGTTGAAACCAATAACACAGTATATATACCTTTTTCAATAATTTCTCCGTAGTTCTGAAATTCGCATTTTGAGGGGGCTTAAATCTAAATGAAGGGAACGGTATTACTTGACCACTTCAAGGCAGCTTTATGCGCAGAAAACCTCTCGTCCCTATAGCGAAGAAAACTATCAACCTTAAATTTTTATTTATACCTTTGAGCTGGAAGCCATTAGGAGGTCACAATGAAGTGGCATTGTTGTTTGGCTTTGCGTTAACCGATTTTTTCAAAACTAATCTGTGTTTATTCTATTTTAGCCTTGGTTAAATTCAGGGTATGTCTAGTAAGGGAAGTTTAAGTGCGATTTTTTAAAACCATTTCAATTGTGGTAGTAGCCCTACTCACCATTTTTATACTTATTTATAGTGCTCGTGTTTTAGTTATAAACGAGCTAATAAAAGAGCAACTAAGCCAATATCAGATGAAAATTAACTGCATGGATATCAGTCTTGCGAGTAATATGGCCATTATTGTTGATAAATTATGTATACAAAGCTCTAAGGCTGACATTGAAATGGTTGATATGGCCGTACAATGGCAATATTTACCTCGGGTTAAGATAAGCAATGTTGATATTAAGCGAATAAATATTAGAGGCACTGAACATTTGTTTTCTAACGTTAGTCTTAGCTCTAAAGAGAATGACTTGCCCAATGAGAGCAACAATAATAACCAAAGTATTAGTCAGTTATTGTCTGCAACATTCCAGCCTTATTTAAGGAGGATTAAACAATTTAAGTTACCTATTAAATTGAACATAAACGAGGTTTTATATTTACCTTTTACTGTTAAAAATAAATTAAAAACATTCAAAAATACATCCCTAGGCTCACAAAAAAAACCATACATAGCGAGTTTGTCAGTAGTAGATAGTATGCTCACTTTTTCTATACAAAATGCTAATGAGGCCGTATTTATTAAAGCTGAATTAAACAAGAGTAAAAGTAATAAAAAAAACAAAAATAAAAACATACCTGATTTTACCGTTGCCTTATCGATTGAATTAAGAGCACTTAAGAAGTTCGTTAATGCGCATCAGCTACCTATTACTGCTGAACTAGAAAACATAATAAAGACTAATGAAATTGCAGGTCGTTTTGATACGTTTATAGAATACCAAGCAGGTGCGCTCAGTATGCAAAATCAAATAACTGACCTTACCCTAACTTCGGATAAAGGCATTGGTAAAAGCGGGGCTTTTAAGTTAATGGCTGACCTTCATTTTGAAAGTCAATTACAGTTAATGGCTAACAAAATCGTCGACAACGCAAAAGATGAAAAATCAAATAAAAGCGATCAGAAAATAGCGTTAACATTTACTGGAAAAAATGCAGTGTCGCTGGAGTATAGCCAAGCGAATTTTCTGGCTCTATTAGAGCAAAATCACGTATCCCCAGCAATAATCTCACTACTTGAAGATAATCCATTAGCGCAATTAACCTTCAAATTAAAAAACAAAGCGACACTTACTTTAAATAATCAACAATTATATCTGAGTGCTATTGAAATGAAAGCTAAGGCTAAGGGTAATAAACGATACCACCACGTAAAACTTGATAATATTACTCTTGGTTTTGCTAATAACAGCCCTAGAGTAAGTGTTGCTGATGATAGCACTGAAAAGAGAAGATCAAATGCAAATCAAACTGCTAATCAAGCCGCTAATGCATTAACAGTAGAAAGTTTTATTATTGATAGTGAGCTTAAGTTACCAAACATAGTCAAATTTACTACGGTGCCTGTTGTTGTACATTTAGAAGGATCACTACAAAAAACCGAAAAGCAAACGGAGCTTAACTTAAGTGAAAATTCTTCTCTCATAGCAAAAACTATAGTGTTCGCTAAACAGCAGAGTAGCTCTGTAGCGGCAACTGTGACAACAAAAAATAACGTATTGTTAAAATTGAAAACATTAACGGCTAAGTTAGAAGGTAATTTACAGCTAAGGGCTGATAACGCTGTTAGCGTGAACTTAAAAGTCCATAGCCAAGCATTACAACTTGATTTCCCAAAAATATTACAAATAAATTCGTTCGATCTTTTTAGTGAAATTAAAGGTAATCTTGATGATATTCATATTAATGCCACAGCCAGTGCTGACGGAGTAAATCTAGGTAGTATTATTATTGTTGGCTCAGCGTTATCTCCCAAGGTTAAAGTCGTGGCAAGCAAACTGCAACTGACTGACTTATTGTCATTGAACATTCAATTACCAACCAAAATTGAGCTTATTGATGGTACATTAGATTATAGTGTCTCTGGGAAATTAACTGACTTGCTCAAGCTCGAAAACAATATTATCGATGCTTCTGTTGCGCTAACGTCAGTCAGTGGTGACATTGATGGCATTTGGATACGAGATTTGAATTGGCAACAAAATTTTACTTTATTCGCTGGTAAAATAGCGACTATACCCAGTGCCACTGAAAATTTAACAGTGGCACTCATTGAAACGCCTATCCAAATTTCAAAGTTTTCAATTAATATCAACGGGACATTTAACAACCGTTTTAAGTTTTCAGCAAACAAGCTTAAAGCAAATATATTAGGCGGTAGCTTTTCTATTCCCAAAATAAAATGGCCTATTGAACATGGGTATTCAGCTAACATTAAGCTTAATAGTATAGACTTGGAACAATTATTAGCATTAAATAAAAAGCAAGGTATTGTGGTCACGGGTAAAGTTTCAGGACAAATTCCCGTTACATTTGACGGTGAAAAATATATCATTGAGAAGGGTGAACTATATAATATTAGTAACGGACTAATACAGGTAATGGATAACCCCGCTGTGGTGGCACTAAAAGCAAATAACACTCAGCTACAACTGGCATTTGAGGCGCTGCAAAACTTGTATTATCATCAGCTTTCCTCAGCAGTTTCCATGAAAGACGATGGTTATATGCTGTTAGAAACAGTGATAAAAGGCCACAATCCTGACATTGATAACGATGTGAATTTGAATTTAAACTTGCGTTATGATTTATTAGGGTTGCTTGAATCTATGTCAATAACACAACGTTTTGAAGACAGTATTCTTAAAGGTTTACAAAAATAAAGGTTTGCAAAAAAATCAGGAGTGAACATGAGTAAATTATTCACCGCCGTGTTAGCTGTTCTTATAGTTAGTGGCTGTACATATAAGGTAGAAGTTAGCGCAAAAGAGCCCATCACGATTAATTTAAATTTAAAAATTGATCATGAAATTAGGGTGAAAGTAGATAAAGAACTAGATGACATTTTTAGTGATGAAAGCGACTTATTTTAAGGAAATAAAATGAATAACTTAACTAATATCTTACCCAATAACTTTATAAAAAAATCAACTTGTGCTTTATTAATTTCAGCGTTGGCTTTCTCTGCTTGGGCTCTTTCACTAGATGATGCCAAACAGCAAGGGCTAGTAGGTGAAATGCCTAATGGTTATTTAGGTGTAGTGGTTAATAATGCAGAAGCTAAAAGCTTAGTTGCGAGTGTTAATAAAAAACGCAAAAATATCTATATGAACTTAGCACGTAAAAACAAAATCACTATACAACAGGTTACCGCTTTAGCCGGTGAAAAAGCTTTAGCTAAAACGAAATCAGGTCACTTGACTAAAAATGCGGCGGGGCAATGGGTAAAAAAATAATAAATAGTGATGAATAGCGGGAAAATTAAGCCTTTTTTCGCCAACACCTCTATTTAACATGTCTTTGGTGATTACAGAGAAAATCATGCTCGTCGTTGCATCTGCTTTTAAGCCATAAACCAATAATAAAAAGATGCGCCTTGATCATGGTTCGCTCAGTATCCCGGAAACAACTATTTTGAGTGTCATGAGTATTAACTTGACATACTAACAGAGGCTGACGACATAGTGGCTATTTTAACTATTTGAAAATGATTAGGAGTTAATGATGCGAATTTGGATGGTAGTGAGTTTACTGCTTATATCAACCGATGCTTTTACAGCTGAACATATTGTTGATATTTACAAAAAAAAATTTATTCCAGCCGAAATTACAATTAACCAAGGTGATACCGTTATTTGGAAAAATATTGAAAAGCGTCAATATCATAGTGTCTGGTTTAAACAGTTTGATATAGATGAGCCTGATTATTTTTTTCCTGATGAAAATTACCAACGTAGCTTTGATAAAACGGGTAATTTCCCTTATGAATGTGGCCCTCATCCGCGTATGAAAGGTAATGTTATTGTCAGAAAAAAATAAATGATGAGCTTACCTGTCTAATATATCCTTAAAAAATATATGGTTATACTAAAGTGCTATATTTTTAGGCTGATATGTTTTGTTTTTTGATATGGCGCAACATTTGTTAACTTTTAGATATATTTTCTTACAACTAGTCGTAAACATTGATTTCTATCAAGCTCTCTTTCTCTACTTCTCGCTACTATTTCATCGAATTACTCATAGAAGTAATTCTCTGTTCGCAAAACCTAATTAACTTACGGTAAGTTAATACATGTAACTAACGTATGAATTTTAATTATTCATTAAGGGATACACCATGTCAGAGAGCTTTACTAAAGGCATGGCAAGGAATATTTATTACGGAGGAAGTGTTTTCTTCTTCTTGATATTCTTAGCTTTGACTTTTCACACTGTAAAAGAGATGCCTAAACGGGATCATCGAGAAAATATCACCGAGGCAGTTGCCCAGGGTAAACATTTATGGGAAAAAAATAACTGTATCGGTTGTCATTCATTAATAGGTGAAGGCGCATATTTTGCTCCTGAGCTTGGTAATGTTTATAACCGACGTGGTGGTGAAACAGGCTTTAAAGCCTTTTTCAATGGTTGGATGAACGCACAGCCGTTAAATATTCCGGGTCGACGTCAAATGCCACAATTCCATTTAACAGATCAAGAAATTGATGCTTTAGCGGAATTTTTGAAATGGACGTCAGAGCTTGATACTAATAACTGGCCACCGAACATCGAAGGATAAACGGATGAATACTTTAAAATATCAATCACAAGCGGTAGCAAAGCCTTACTTTATTTTTGCTATGATCTTGTTCGTCGGTCAGATTCTTTTTGGCTTATTAATGGGTTTACAATATGTTATTGGTGATATTGTTGGTGGTTTAATTCCATTCAATGTTGCGCGTATGGTTCATACCAACTTGCTTATAGTTTGGTTATTATTTGGCTTTATGGGTGCTGCATATTATTTAGTGCCTGATGAAGCTGAAACTGAACTTTATAGCCCTAAATTAGCAATGATTCTATTTTGGATTTTTGTTGCTGCTGGTGTAGCCACTATTCTAGGTTATTTACTGGTTCCTTATTCAACATTAGCGGACTTAACCTTTAACGAATTATGGCCAACCATGGGACGAGAGTTTCTAGAACAACCAACTATCACTAAAATTGGTATTGTTGTTGTTGTCTTAGGCTTTTTATTCAATTTAGGTATGACTATCTTAAAAGGTCGTAAAACTGCCGTTAATATGGTGTTAATGACTGGTTTAATTGGTTTAGCGGTATTCTTCTTATTTTCTTTCTATAACCCTACTAACTTAGCATTAGATAAATACTTCTGGTGGTTTGTTGTTCATTTATGGGTTGAAGGTGTTTGGGAATTAATCATGGGCGCAATTTTAGCTTATGTCTTAATTAAAGTTACCGGTGTTGACCGTGAAGTAATTGAAAAATGGTTATATGTAATTATCGCTATGGCGCTTATCTCTGGCATATTAGGTACAGGTCATCACTTCTACTGGTTGATGGTACCTGAATACTGGCAGTGGGTTGGTTCTATCTTCTCAGCGCTTGAACCGTTACCTTTCTTTGCTATGGTTTTATATGCCTTTAATATGGTTAACCGTCGTCGTCGTGAGCATCCTAACAAAGCTGCAACATTATGGGCGTTAGGTACAGCAGTTATGGCCTTCTTAGGTGCTGGTGTTTGGGGTTTCTTACATACGCTTTCTTTTGTAAACTATTATACACATGGTACGCAAATTACAGCTGCACATGGTCACATGGCTTTCTATGGTGCTTACGCTATGATTGTTATGACGATTATGTCTTATGCAATGCCTAAGCTTCGAGGAATTGGTGAAGCAAATTGTAATAAAGCGCAAGTTGTTGAAATGTGGGGTTTCTGGTTAATGACTGTTGCTATGGTATTTATCACTCTGTTCCTAACAGGTGCGGGTATCTTACAAGTGTGGTTACAACGAATTCCTGAATCAGGTGAAGCATTAAGCTTTATGGCAACGCAAGACAAGTTGGCTATTTTCTATTGGCTACGTGAAATTGCAGGGGTAGTCTTCTTACTTGGTTTAATTAGTTATATTTCTAGTTTCTTTGTTACAGAAAAGAAAGCAGTATAAGTTAATTTAGGCTAAGCAAAACATAGCGTAACGAGTTAATTGTTACGAAAAAATAAAAATCGCGAGCTTGGTCTTGCGGTTTTTTTTATATACCCAATATAGGGGGTAATTTATTGCCCCTTCTAGTTTGTCGGACTACAAACTAACCTTGTATGATTAATTTTACTGATTATTTATGTGGAATATATTAAGAAAATTTATGAAACGTATAGTGCTTTATAGTATGGATAAGTGCCCACATTGCCAAAATGCGAAACAGTATTTAGAGCAGCATAAAATACCTTATCGATTATGTAATGTAAAAACAGCAAAAGGACAAAAAGAGTTTGCAACAACGCGATTACGTGGTGTACCTGCACTGAAGATAGGTGATCAGATATTGAACGGTTTTTCAGTTGCGGAGTTTAATAAACTGTATAAATCATAGCTGATAAATTTGCTGTTTACACAGTAAGTATTTAAACCTAAACTGGCTGTGTAGTCGTCTCTAAAACATAACAAAATAAACTTTAGTAAGTATTTCCAGTGCAGCATGGCTAATCATTTGACCCAACAATCATTACTGCAGCATTTAACCATAGATGCTATTACCCTCGTGCAGAAATACTTAGACCAATTGGGTTATAAGGCACAAATTCACTTTGAGCTAGAGGGGTGTAATCGCTTTGAAAATAATTTAGATCGAAAATTAGATTTTTCCCCAATTAACCAATGTTTACGTCAGTTAAATATTGAGGGGGAAATTGTCAGTGAATATTGGCGTAATCAATGGGAGTTTGTTTCACTTTTTAACGGTCAATTACCATTGAAAGAGGCACATAATTTACAGTGGGTAATCACTAAGTTACCGCAACTTTTTCAACAATTGTATGGAAAAAATTCTGCAATAGAAACCCTGATACAACCAGTAATTTGGTCTGGCGATCAAGGTAAGCTAATGACTGGTTCAAATCAAATATTTACCAATAATACCCGTGCTGTTCATATTCCTAATGCGGTGCAGTTAAATGTTAGCGTACTTGATAGTAAAGGTAATAACCTTATTGCTAAAGAGGGTTTTGGTGAATATTTACAATATTGTTTTTTACGCACCAGCAAAGAGTGCTGTTTGTTGTATTTACCAGAAGAAGCCGCTTTTGAGCGTTTAGAGTTGAAAACACGATATGGCTTAGCGAAGGAGTTATGTTCGCCAGTAGATATATCAGGTGGTCATCAAGGTAGCATTGCTTTATATAAAAAATTGGGTAAGCATAATCAATATATGGGTGTAGAGCCGTTGTTATACGGTAGTAATAATAAAGTATTGTCTGTGCAACAAAACTGGCAAAAAACGGCTCGAATAGAGCACAGATTGGGCGCTAGTAGTATTCATTATAACCCATTTGTTAATGTACTTTTTGGCTTGTTAAATGTGTTAGATGCTGTGCAAGCATATGAACAAGAAGAGTTTTTATTAACCGATAATTTTACCCCCATATCTTTACCACTGTCACTTTTCACTAATAAACCAGACATTAGTAATAAAGAAAAGGCGGCCACTTTAGGTGCCTTTGATTTATTTAAAGGCAGTACGTGGTTCAGTGATAGTATTAATCTTGTGGAAGAAAAAGCTGTAGAAGAAAAAATGAATAGGGTGAAAACGAAAAGTGTACTTGACTGTTCTACGAAGTTAGGCGATAAAATACAGCAAGCGATACTGAAGCAATATCAGATTAGTATTTATAACTAGCTATAACTATCAGCGTTGATTAACTAAAATAATTAAATAAAATAAGAAATTGATTTATGGATGTCAGTAAAACCAAACAAGCTAAACCACCTCTGCTAAATGGTGCGAGTATTAGTGAGAAAAGAACTGAGTTGAAAAACTATTTCAAGCAGACATGGGCTGAATATGAGTCCCTTTTTTCACTTATCAATGACGATAGCGCCTATTTTTTAAGGCCTGAGCATTTACGCCATCCTTTGATTTTTTATTTTGGCCATACTGCTAGTTTTTATATCAATAAACTTTTATTAGGCAAATTTATTTCTGAGCGAATCAATGGCAAGTTAGAAGCTATTTGTGCCGTTGGTGTTGATGAAATGAGTTGGGATGATTTAAACAGTGAACATTATGATTGGCCTAGTGTTGATGAGGTTAGAGACTATAGACAGCAAGTAGCTGAGCTAATTGAAAATTTAATTGATAACATGCCGCTTTCGTTACCAATAACACAAGACTCATTAGCGTGGATTATTCTAATGGGTTGTGAACACGAGCGCATTCACATTGAAACCTCGTCAGTGATCATGCGCATGTTGCCCTTGCAGTATCTTACGGCCGTAGCGCCTTGGTCTACTTGTCAAAATACGGGTAAAGCCCCTACTAACGAGTTGCTGCCAATAAAAGGGCGACTAGTTGAATTTGGTAAACCTGCTAGTGATGATACATTTGGTTGGGATAATGAATATGGCTATGACCAGTTAAACGTTAATGATTTTTACACATCAAAGTATTTAGTTTCTAACCAAGAATAT
>Ga0105357_10000678_pt1 | contig 18230 bp, 17 predicted proteins | sample GOMGulsemesocosm_4_FD_83660 | JGI IMG/M metagenome (GOLD analysis project Ga0105357, IMG submission 83660) | Methane-oxidizing microbial communities from mesocosms in the Gulf of Mexico - GOM15B Gulf of Mexico | ecosystem: Environmental > Aquatic > Marine > Cold seeps | place: USA: Gulf of...
CCCTTGAGTAAAAACTGGCGGGTGTTCGACCAGCCAAATTTCATCATTGCTAGAGGCATCACGCGTGTCGGTATAAGCTGACATCGCCTTCCAAACTGTCTCATAATCCATCAGGCCAAGCAGCCTAATGACGACGTTCGAGCACTCAGGATCAGCCATCGTATCTATAGCACCATTTTCACAAGCGGGTTAACTTTGAGCTCTTCGTGCAAAGCAGTTAATTGCTCGATACCCGTTGCGGTAATCAGCACGGTTATTGATTCGAACTTACCCTTGCTACTGCCTTTCACCTTTATGCTTTTAGGATCAAAACCTGGTGCATATCGATTAAAAACATCGAGCACTAACGTCATTAGTTCATCCCCCGATACACCCATAACTTTTATGGGGTAATCCTCACAAGGAAATTCAATTTTAGGGGCGTCTGGTTGACTCATATTGTATATCGGCTCTTCACTTTAAATTTATATTCCTAGGCTTTTCTTGGCTCCCAGTAATCGCTAGATTATACCCGAAGACAGGCCAAAACCAGAGTCTAGTAAAAATTCAGCAGGACTCACCAATTTTCCCCAGCTCAAACTTTATTTCGCCAGAAAATGAGTCAACGATCCTCCCTCGGCAAATAGACTTCGCCACTAGGTCGCATCAAACATTATGCAAAACTAATCTATACTGTAGGAATATTTAAAGGATGTGTATAGGCGAGCATAAGGAACAGCCCTATGACTTGTATAATTCGGGGGGCAAAGATACATGCGGAAGATAAAAGTGAATGACGAGCCAGATAAATAACACTTTAACTAACTCAGCACCCACTAGCCTTATAAATCAAACAAATAGATTAAAGAAAAACAGCTTAATGCTATCCCAGAGGCGGGCAAAAAAACCGGCTTGCTCAACATCCTGCAAGGCCACCAGCGGTAGCTCAGCCACGGTCTTATCATCCAATTCTAGGGTCACTTTACCGAGCTCTTGCCCTTTGCTAATGGGGGCCTCAACGACATCATCAATATGGATATCGGTCTTCAATCGTTCCTGTCCACGACGCGGAATAGTTAACCACAGACTCTCTTTTACCCCAATGGCAACCTCTTGAGCTTTACCGCCCCACACTCGTTGAACAGCTAGCTCCTGATTTGGCTCAAAAGCTTGATGGGTTTCGTAGTAACGAAAACCGTAAGCCAATAATTTTTGGGACTCTGCTGCCCGAGCTTTATCTGACTTAGTGCCAAGCACCACTGAAATCAAACGCATGCCACTTTTAACACCCGATGCGACCAAGCAGTAGCCGGCCTCTTCGGTGTGTCCAGTTTTCAGTCCATCAATTGATTTATCTAGAAACAACAAACGGTTGCGATTCATTTGATCAATACCGTTATACTTAAACGAACGCTCGGCATATAAAGTGTAGTGATCAGGGTAGTCGTTAATAATCGCTCGAGCTAGAATCGCCAAATCTCTAGCGGTTGTGTAATGCCCCTCGGCCGGCCAACCTGTTGCGTTTTGGTATTGAGTGTTGCTCATCCCTAATATCGCGGCTTGCTGATTCATAACGTCAGCGAAAGCCTCTTCGCTACCAGCGATATGCTCAGCCAAGGCAACACTCGCATCGTTACCTGATTGAATCACCACGCCTTTAAGCAGGTCCTCGACGGCAACTTGAGTGCCCTCACGAATAAACATTTTGGAGCCGCCCATTTTCCAAGCGCGCACACTAATATTCACCTCATCCTCATCAGCAACATTGCCGCGATCCATTTCGCTGGAAACAATATAGCTGGTCATCATTTTTGTCAGGCTGGCAGGGGGCACGGTTTCATCGGCATTTTTCTCTACTAATACCTCACCCGTTTTTGCATCAATCAGCATATAAGCGGTAGCCGCTAGCTGAGGCGGTGCAGGAATCAGCTGTTGCGCCGAAACAGAATGAGCCATAGAAAGAAGCAAAGACATTGCAATGAATGCTTTAAGCCTAAGGGCTTTAGCACGTGTAAAAATTGAAAAGTTCATAATCTCTCGATTCGATATAAATTTATTTTTCATTCAAAAACAACAAAGCCTGACCCAAGCTTTGATCTCATTAAGCTATTTTGCACGTTTTTCACATCGGCAGCCACAGACAATGGCCCAACCCGAACGCGGTATAGATTTGCATTACCAGCTCGGCTAATAGCGAGGCGATGATTAACGAGAGGCTTTAGCTCCAAAAGCAGCTTTTGAGCGGCGCTTTTCTGACTAAACGCCCCCATTTGTATATAGGCTTGCTTATTTTTGGGGAAATCTGACTTTACCACCCCCATATGGTTCAAAGAATTGTTGCCTGTATCAATGGCCTCGATAGACACTCGCGCAGTCCCGTTATCGGCATAACCAAGCTTGCTAGCCGCAGCAAAACTTAAATCGATAACTCTGTTGCCGTGAAAAGGGCCTCGGTCATTAACTCGAACGACAACCGAGTGACCATTGCTATGATTAGTCACCCGCACATACGTTGGTATCGGTAAGGTCTTGTGGGCCGCCGTCATGGCGAACATATCATAGGTTTCGCCATTTGAAGTTTTACGACCGTGAAACTTACGCCCGTACCATGAAGCCACACCCTGCTGCCTGAAACCTTTAGAGTCAGGCATTACCTGGTAGGTTTTGCCTAAAACTTTATACGATGGATTATTCCCAGCCCTAGTACGACGGTCATGTCGCGGCACTGCATCTGCCACGTTCGACAAGTCCACCGCCTTAGTCGGCCCGCTATCGCGAACCACCGGGGAACCACACGACGCCAAAAGCAACGTACTCAGAACCAACAATATCGTAACGAGTTTCACTGGCAAAATCACACTTCAGACTTTTCTTTTAATGATTTGATTTTTTGCGCCAGCTGATACACCGACATAGCGTACATCCGGCTGTGGTTATAGCGAGTAATCACATAAAAATTCTGCAGGCCAAGCCAGTATTCCGTCCCCTTTTGCCCCTCTAGCTTCACAAGGCTCGCAGCTAGGTTGTCATCCAATGACAATACCGAATCGAAGCCGTTAGCTTTTAACTCTCCAATTGTGTATTTCGGCTTTAATGATTGATTCGCAAGTTCTGGGTTGAACCCATCTTGCAGTGATGCTTGAGAGACAACCGCCTTACCTGTCTGCCAGCCATGACTCTTAAAATAGTTGGCGACACTGCCGATTGCATCCGTCGGGTTTTTCCAGATGTCAGCAACCTTGTCGCCATCGAAATCAACGGCATAATTGCGATAGCTCGATGGCATAAACTGACCGAAGCCCATAGCGCCCGCATACGACCCCTTTAACAATAAGGGATCTTGCCCCTGCTCTTGTACTAAGCGAAGGAAGTGTTTCAATTCTTTCGTGAAAAACGGGCTGCGCTTGGGATAATCAAAAGCCAGTGTCGATAGTGCATCAATGACTCGGTAGCTTCCCATAATTCGTCCGTAACGGGTTTCAACACCAATTATGGAAACAATCACCTCAGCTGGTACACCGTATTTTTCACTCGCGGCAACCAACGCGTCTGCATTTTTCTGCCAAAATTTAATACCTTTATTTGCGCTCCTTTCGGTTACAAATATTTTACGGTATTTTTTCCACTCCAAGCTCTTTTCTGCGGGACGAGAGATGGCATCCAAAATAGACTGCTTCTTCTGAGCTTGGTTAAATAAAGATTGTAGCTCAGCTTCTTTATAGATGCCCTCTGCCACTAACTCATCGATAACAGCTTTCGCCGCAGGGTGTTGGCCATAGCCACCCTCAGCTATTGCACCAGAGACTATCAATGATGAAACAACACTGATGGCTGCTATAAATATTTTCTTTGTTTTGCCACTCATTTCAATTAACACTCATATTGTTTTAGGCTTAGATCAAGCTAATCATTGCAGTGTTCTGCTATATCCCCACCACCGCATTACAACTTCCGCACTCATAAATATCGAACTATTAACTAGTGTACTTCCGCTTACTGTACCAACTGTTAATACGCACAAGCTTAACGAAACCTATGCGCCTCTAAATACTAACTTTTCTGTTTTCGGTACTAATCGCCATCAACAAGCCAAACCCAGCAAGAAGAGTAACAATAGCTGTGCCGCCATGACTTACCAAGGGCAGGGGTACTCCAACCACAGGAAGCAGCCCAGAAACCATCCCTATATTGACAAAGACATAGACGAAAAAGGTAAAGGTAATACTGCCAGCCAAAATTCGATTAAAGCTAGTCTGCGCCCGAATAGCGATCAACATCCCTCGGCCAATGACAACCATATAGATCAGCAACAACATTAAGGCGCCAAACAAACCAAACTCTTCCGCTAAAACAGCAATAATAAAGTCGGTATGGCTTTCAGGTAAAAAATTGAGTTGTGACTGAGTACCATTCATCCAACCTTTACCATTTAAACCACCGGAGCCAATCGCTGTTTTTGACTGGATAATATTCCAACCCGCACCAAGCTTATCTGCTTCAGGGTTGAACATTGTCAATATGCGTTGTTTCTGATAATCGCGCAGTACGAACTGCCACATCGGCCACGACCCTAACACTCCCAACAAGCCTGCGCCAAATATATAGCGCCATCTCAAACCCGCAAAAAATAAACCAATCAAACCCGAGGCGGCTATGAGCAATGACGTCCCTAAATCGGGTTGTTTCAAGATAAGCACCATAGGCACGGTGATTATACAAAGCGTTACCAGCACATGTTTGAAACTTGGTGGTAACGCTCGCACACCAAGATAAGAGGCTACCATTATTGGCACAGCTAGCTTTAGGGCCTCCGAAGGCTGAAATCTAAACCCCCCAACACTTAACCATCGCTGAGCACCCTTTGCCCCGGTTCCCATTACCAACACCAGAACCAACAAGCCTAAGCCTGCCACATAAAACCAAGGAGCCCAGCGCTGTAGAAATGACATTTTGAATTGAGCAATAGTAAACATCACAACATAGCCCAAGCAAATAAAAACACTTTGGCGCTGAACGTAATGCTTATCTGCTCCGCTGGCGCTGTACAGAACTATCAAGCCGAATGCGGTGAGCACCAGCAATGAAAACAACAGCGGAGTGTCGACATGAATCCTTTGCCAAAAGCCCATAGGCTTACGTAAATCGCGGCTCGCCTCGGGCATACGTCGCTGAAAGTCTTGCTGAACCATCATTCTTCCTTGGCGATTGATACAGGTAAATTATTCAAATAAGTATCAAATAATTTTCGAGCAATTTTTGCAGCAGTCGAACTCTTCTCACCGTTTTCAACAATCACTGCCACTGCAATTTGAGGATTTTTGATCGGCGCAAATCCGACAAACAAAGCGTGATCTCGCTGGCGTTCAGCCAAGGCCTCTGAATCGTATTTCGCGTCTTGAGCAATTCCAACGACTTGAGCTGTACCTGTTTTTCCACCCATACGAAAATTAGCTTTGCGTGAAATTGAGCGGGCGGTACCACGCGGGCCATGGACAACTTCTTCCATCGCGTCGATTATTAAATCCCAATTTTTCTGTGTTGCGGACACTTGAGCGACCGGGGCGGTATCAACAACGGTCTCACCAATGCGCCTCACTAATCGGGGCTGATGCTTCTCACCTCGCGAAGCCAGTGTTGCCGTCATAGACGCCAGCTGTAGCGGCGTTGTCACCACAAAGCCCTGCCCAATCCCCATATTCAAACTATCACCTGGGTACCAAGGTAACCTGCGATTGTCTCGCTTCCATTTCCGAGAGGGCCAGATCCCTGACCTTTCACTGGGAATATCAATGCCAGTTTTTTCACCTAAGCCAAAGCCAGCACCGAAGCCATGCATCCGGTCGATGCCCATCCGAAATGCCAAATCGTAATAGTAGACGTCACATGATTGCGCAACCGCTTGGATTAATGCGACTCGTGCCCCATGGCCTCGAGGTTTCCAGTCACGGTATCGCCGCTCCTCTCCCTCTAGCTGGTAAAAACCTGGGTCGCGAACAGAGTAATGCTCATCAACAACATTGGCCTCCAGCCCTCCGAGCGCAAGCATCGGTTTTAACGTCGAGCCTGGGGGATAGCCCCCTTGAATCGTTCGGTTAAATAAAGGCAAGTCAAGGGACTCGTTTAAGGCTTTATAATTTTTATGGCTGATCCCCGTTACAAATAAATTGGGGTCATAAGTCGGAGCGCTAACCATCGCCAAGACGCCACCGGTTTCGACATCAATGGCGACAACCGCACCGCGCCGCTGCCCCAGGGCTGCAAAGGCTGTGCGCTGTAAATTAGCATCTAGGAATAAATGTAAATTTTGTCCCGGTACTGGGTCGTTACGCTCAAGGACTCTTAACACTCGCCCACGCGCATTGGTTTCTACCTGCTGATAACCCACTTGCCCCAATAGAATAGATTCATATTGTTTTTCCAAACCATTTTTACCGATGGAATGGGTGCCGTTATACAAGGGGTATTCTTCAGGGGTAAAGGACTTCAATTCATTTTCATTTATACGCCCCACATATCCTACGTTATGGGCAAATAAACTTCTTTGGGGGTAAAAACGTACCAGCTGAGCTTCGACAACAACGCCTTTTAAACGGTATTCGTTCACCGCGATTCTAGCGATATCCTCTTCATCCAAAAGATAGCGCAGCGGGATGGGCTCGAACGGACGACGGCGGCGCTTAGGGCGCTTTAATCGTTTATAAAAGCTAGAGGTATCGTCTTCAGTTATCGTGACTAATTCAGACAACAATTTTACCGTTGACTCCATTGAGTCAACTTGCTCTTTAATAATCGAGAGGGTGTAACTGGGACGATTCTCGGCGAGCAGTTCACCGTTACGATCGTAAATAAGGCCCCGCGTTGGAGGCAAGGGCTGAACTTGCACGCGGTTACGGTCAGACTGCGTCACATAAGTTTCGTGCTCTACAACCTGAAGCGTATAAAGCCTAGCAATCAGTAAAATCAACAGACACAGAATCAGGCCCGCGGCGATAACTGCCCGGCGAAAGAAAATCCTCGATTCATTATAATGGTCTTTAAAGCGTAGATGTTCCGACACTCAGAGATCTCCGTTAACGGTCTGAGAATCAATACTTTCACGCATGGAATAATCCATCGTTATTAAGTCTGCTGAATTTTATTTATGGTATGGATGGTTATTTAGAATCGTCCAAGCTCGGTAGAGTTGTTCAATCAAAACTATGCGAACTAAAGGGTGCGGTAAAGTCAAAGCCGACAAGGACCACTTCAGGTCTGCCCTTGCCAAACATTCTGGAGCAAGACCATCTGGGCCGCCAATAAGCAAACTATAGTTATAGCCCTCCATCCTCCAGTCAGCCAAATTACCCGCCAAACGCTCGGTACTCCAAGGCTTGCCTTTCACATCTAGGGCAATAACCTTATCGCCCGCAGGGATGGCAGCCAACATTTGCTCGCCCTCTTTCGCGATGGCCTTACTGGTTGATGCGTTTTTACCTCTAGGTCCAAGCCCTAGCTCAACCACCTCAACCGTGAAGTCTCTTGGCAAGCGCTTGCTATAGTCTTTATAACCTTCTGCTACCCAAGCGGGCATCTTAGTACCCACCGCAATAATTCGAGTCCGCATTATCGTATTAGTTCACATTGGCATGGCTGCAATTTATTATTCTTGCCCCATGTCCCGGTTTTCTTTGCGCGCAGAAGGCTCCATCGACCATAATTTTTCTAAATCATAGAAACGACGACTTTGCTCAAGCATCATATGAACAACAATGTCACCTAGGTCTACTAGGACCCAATCGCCGGTCTCCATACCTTCAACACTCAAAGGGATGTGGCCTGCCGCCTTGACATCCACAACCACATTATTTGCCATTGATTTAACATGGCGACTCGATGTGCCAGTGACAATAATTAGGGTGTCCATAACATTACTGAGTGACGTTACATCCATAGTAACGATATCTTGACCTTTTAAGTCTTCTAGAGCTTGGGTAACAACTTGATTTAAATCCAAGGATTTATGCCTCATTCGTAATTAGTGGTTGGGCGGTATAGACCCTGTGTATCAATATAAGCCGCTACTGCTGGATCCAGCTCGGCGATTTTTTCAGCGGGCGTTCCATCAAGCAGTTGTTGGCGGATACGCGTGGAAGAGATGTCAAATAACTCCGCCTCACAGATAAACCAGCGCCCAAAAGGACTAGCCTGTAATTGAGGTGCAATTATCGTGGTATTTTCGCCCAGAGCAATAGGTAAATGACGGGAGTTGAGAAACTTCTTTAGATTTTGGTCTATTTTAGCCGTATTAAAGCTCCAACCAGGCCTTGCGAGAACAATCACGTGAGCCAGCTCAAATAAATCCTGCCATCTATGCCATTTATCTAAGCTGAGCAAAGAGTCCATTCCCATACAAAAAAATAGCGGTTCGCTCCCTCGCCCCTCTTTATTAAGCTCGACTTTGATCGCCTTCAAGGTATCTACAGTATAAGACGGTCCTCGCCTCCTGAGTTCACGGTCATCAACTATTAAATCAGAATTCTGCACCGCTAACCGAGCCATCTCCAGACGATGGCAGCTCAACTCCGGCCCAATTTGTTTCAAAGGAGAGATATGCGCCGGCATTAAGCGCATCTCAGTCAGTCCCAGATTTCGATAAATTTGTTCGCCCAGCAATACATGCCCATTATGAACAGGATCAAAGGTGCCGCCGAAAACACCTACTCCACTAGTTAAGAAACCTTCACCTTCAACCACGAATATGGCCTTCGCCGTAAACTATCCACTTTTGAGACGTCAGTCCTTCAAGACCCACAGGGCCTCTTGCATGAATTTTATCTGTGGAGATACCAATCTCAGCACCAAGACCAAACTCGAAGCCATCGGCAAATCGCGTGGAGGCATTCGCCACAACCGAAGCCGAGTCGACAGCAGCCAAGAAATGCCGCACCCGACTGTAATCTTCACTAACAATGGCCTCGGTATGCCTGGAACTGTGCAGCTCAATATGCTCCATAGCCTCAGCCATGTCCTCGACAACTTTAATGGATAAAATTGGAGCCAGGTATTCGGTATCCCAATCACCGTCATTTGCACGACACAGCAAAGAAGCTTGTGGCCCCAAAGCCGACAAAATAGCAAATGATTGCTCACAAGCCCTCAACTCAACGCCCTTATCCCAATATAGTGGGGCCAAGCTACTCAGTAATGGCTTCGCTATTGATTCGTGTAACAGCAGAGTTTCCATTGCATTACACACACCATAGCGGTGGGTTTTTGCATTTAAAGCAATTGCGGCGGCTTTTTCTAAATCAGCACGGTCATCAACATAAACATGGCAAATACCATCTAAATGCTTAATAACCGCAACGGTAGCCTCGCTCGATATACGTTCAATCAAGCCCTTGCCACCACGAGGCACCACAACATCAATATACTGGGGCATCGTAATCAACTCGGAGACGGCTTGGCGATCAGTGGTTTGAAGGACCTGCACGGCATCGACCGGCAAATTTGCATCGACCAAACCGGAATGGATACAACTCGCAATGGCCTGATTGGAATGAAAAGCTTCTTTCCCTCCTCGTAATACCGTTGCGTTCCCCGACTTCAAGCACAAGCTGGCAGCATCAATGGTCACATTTGGGCGGGACTCATAAATAATTCCAACCACCCCCAAAGGGACCCTCATTTTACCCACTTCAATTCCACTGGGCCGCCTGCTCAAATCGGTAATTTCCCCACACGGATCCGGCAAGGATACAATTTGGCGCAAGCCTTCGATCATTCCGTCAATAGTTTTGCCATCTAGTAAGAGACGATCCAACAAGGCCGAGTCCAAGCCAGCGGATACTGCATTTTCAGTGTCTATTTTATTTGCGGCTACCAGTTCGTCGCGACGACAATCCAACTGTGTCGCGATGGCTTTAAGCGCGTCGTTCTTCTGCTCAGTACCCGCAATTGAAATTTGTCTCGCCGCAGCTCGAGCTTTTTTGCCCACGCCACGCATATATTCGGTGATATCCATAAACATCTATGCTCAACTTGCTATGGCCCGCAGTCTGTCTTAACCGCTTTTATTTGGGCTCGTTTTATCTAAATTTTTACGGCACTCCCAGCCAGAGGTCTAGCCATGGAAAAGCTGGTGTTACCGAACATTCATTATAACCTGATCTATGGGGTCGATTCAGCCTAAGAAATGCATCAAACAATACACACCTATCCTCAAGTACAAACTCAACGTGGTCACAGAAGCACCCTAGCGAACTAACGAAACGGTCCTTTTTCACACAGCAACAGTTATAAGTAGTTCGCGGCTCTGCCTCTTATCACCAGCGATTAAATTTCAGGCAAAACCTTCAGCACGGGTTCAGTGAAAAAAAACTAAGCTAAGGTCATTATTTATTGTCCCTCGCCCTTCTTTTGTGGCGACAGGCACACCACTTTATCGAGGTTGCGCATGCATGTCCCAGTAAGGCTTTACGCAGTAGTCGGCATCATTGTACTTGGGCTTGATGCGTCTTTGGCTTTAGCGGGCCATGGGGCTAGCACCAATAAGCAACTCCAACCTCAGTTATTAGAATCGGCCAAAGCCCCCAGCGGTGGCGCCTTAGAACACCGTAACAATAACCGACATTTGAGTCATTCCAGTGTAGAATACCAAGACAAGGAAGTGTGCAATACTCCGCACCACCACGACAGAGCGGCTGTACTGCAAGGCGACGAGCTAAACCGCAAATTTCAAGGAAAGCGCTATACTAAATTTATGAGCTCGCACCCTGGAAAAAAATCAGAGTGGTAGCAGACGCTCTCCCCAACATAATATGGGCAACGACTCTGCTACCACTTAAAAAATCGGAAACCAATAGCATGACAAAAAAATCAGCACCCATTCTCCTTTGTAGCGGACTGTTCGTACTTGCAGGGCTGTGTACCCCCCTACATGCAGAAGGCTTGATTTCAATAAGTGAAGAACCACTTTTGCTAGCGACTGCTGGCAGCAAAGATGACGGCAAAGATTCAAATGCTAAACGTACCAGGGCCGCTAAATTAGCCCAAAAAAAATCAAACGGCAAAATTCTCAAAGTTTTAAGAGGCACTGCTGGCTATACTCTGAAAGTACTCACGCCCTCCGGCAGAGTGCAAGAATTATGGATAGCCGATTAGATTACCCCTCCCGAGCTTAAAACAAACACAACATTACCACCCCTATCAATAATGAGCCCTGACTATGCGACTATTAGTTGTTGAAGATGAACCACATATCCGCCAACAAATTTGTGATCAGTTAAAATCAGCAGGTTACGTAAGTGATGCCTGTGGTGATGGAGAAGAAGCTGTATTTCTTGGTTCAGAACATCCATATGACCTGGCCATTATTGACCTGGGACTCCCAAATTTAGATGGCATTGAGGTTGTTAAACAACTCAGAGAAAATGGCCAAAAATTCCCAATCCTTATCCTTACCGCCCGTGGAAACTGGCAGGATAAGGTTGAAGGGCTGGAGGCAGGTGCCGACGATTATGTCGTTAAACCGTTCCAAAACGAAGAGCTGCTAGCTCGCATCAATGCTTTGCTACGCCGAGCAGCAGGTCATGCAACACCCAGCTTGAACTACGGCGCCCTGGTCATCAACACCAGCGCCAAGACGGTTTGCAGGGACGAACAAGTTTTAGAGTTGACCAGCTTCGAATACAACACGCTGGAATATCTGGCATTAAACTCCGGGAAACTTGTCTCCAAGACCGAGTTAACCGAGCACCTATATGACCAAGATTTTGATCGAGACAGCAACGTGATCGAAGTGTTTATTGGCAGGCTTAGGAAAAAACTCGACCCCACAGGCGATCTAAAACCAATCGACACGGTTCGCGGCCAGGGTTATCGATTCTCCTTAGCGCTACAAGACTGAACCCCAAATTCTTGGGAGCGATTCGCTCCCACACTCTAAAACTCTTGGTTACCCTACTGTGCGCTGGTTTAACTCATTCGCCTCTCGCTTCACTTTAGCCTCATTACTGGTAATGCCTGTCATATTAGGTGTTAGCGGGTACATGCTAGATCAGGCATTCCAAAGAAGCCTAAGTACAGCAGAAAAATATCGGCTTAATAGCCAAATGTACCTTCTCCTCGGCGCTATTGAAATCGTCGACGGCCAACCTACATTACCTGAGCAACTCGACGACCCAGACTTTAGCAGGCCTTCATCCGGGTTATACGGCTGGGTATACACCAACGACGGCCTACAATGGCAGTCACCTTCCGTTCTATTTCCCACGCCACAGAAATTCGACACCAGCAATATAAAAGCCGGCGAACAAAAGTTTAATAACTTACTTGGCACCCCCTTAGGTCGTGCATTCAGCCTAAGCTTTGACGTTGAGTACGAAATCGCCGGTGAGGTACTCCCTATTCGCCTTATTGTTTGGCATGACTCCAGTATTTGGAGCGCCGAGCTGGTCAGTTATCGTCAACAACTGGGGCAGTGGCTCGGCTCTCTCGGTATCTTCATCATTCTAGCTCAGCTACTCATTATGAAATGGGGGCTGCAGCCACTAAAACACTTGAAGTCAGACCTCGATAATTTAGACGAAAACATTTACACCCAGCTTGCTGATAATTACCCAGCCGAAATCAAACCGGTGACTCGCAGCCTCAACCAAGTTCTAGCAAACCAACAACAACAAAGTGAGCGCTATAAAAACACCCTAGGCGACTTGGCTCACAGCTTAAAAACACCACTGGCTGTTATTTCTGGTTATGCTCAGCAGGACCCTGAACTCCAAGCAAAACTTAGCGACCCGCTTCGTCGAATGGATGAAATCGTAAACCATCAATTGAATCGAGCAAGCCTTGGGGCCAAAGTAAATGTAAATCAAAGCATTGAACTCAAACCCCTCTGCAAACGTATCATCAATGCCCTAACCAAAGTTTATGGCCGAGAAGATCGCGACTTTTCCTTACTCGTTCCGGCAAACTGCTTTCTTCACGGCGACGAATCTGACTTCATGGAGCTAATGGGTAACCTACTCGACAACGCCTGCAAATATGGCAAGCGCCAGGTATTCATTGAAGTGGAAGAAAATGATGCTAACTGGATAATTCGTATCGAAGACGACGGGCCAGGTGTTGCCGGTAATCGTCGCAATAGTATCCTGCAGCGCGGCCAGAGAGCTGACACTGCAAACAAAGGCCAAGGCATAGGCTTGGCTGTTGTTATCGACATTATCAGTGCTTATGGAGGTAGTATGGATGTCGAGCGATCACAGGTTTTAGGTGGGGCGTCTTTCGTTATCAGCTTGCCCATCGCGACCGCTTAAGTCATCGAGAAACAAACCCTTTAGATGCCGCTGATTAATAGCCACCCACAAAAATGCAGGTAATAACAAAGGCAGTATCAACGTTGATAGCTGATACAACAATGCGATCATATTGGGTACAACAAACCAATACTTGGCTGGTTCGCTAAACGCCGGACCTAAACCAACCATCATTGTTTTTGCACTCACCGCGGCAATTGAAAGCGACATGACTATGTACATTAAAACCAGGGCTAGTGCGATTTTGAGCTTTGGCCGCCAATGCCAAAGGGCGGCTTGTAAGGCCAAAAAAAATGGAAAGGAGTAGCTCAGAATCCTTAAATTTGAATCGATCGCTATGGCGTAACCAGCACTGCGAGCCGGAACTAACCGCCCTTGCAACTCACCCCAATTTGTTACCGCTCGAGCCGAATTCTCGACCAGCTGAAGCTGTTTAAAAGAATCCGGCAACCAAACAGACAGTATCCCATCTGCAATACCTACGGCAGGGTTTAACCAGAAGCTGCCGATATACCACCAAGCAATAAAAGCGGGTATGAGCGCCAGAATAATCCTTAAAAATAAATTCGCAGGCCTCATTTACGCGACCTCAGCAATGGCACTGCTACCGTCATCATCCGACTTATTGATTACTCGTAACCAAATCAGAAAAACGGCCAACACATCGACCATAATTAATACCGGCCAGAGATATAAATGAGCCCACTCAAACACATCCATATTCCACTGCCCTAAATAAAACAGGCTAATGATCCTTAATATATTCGCCACCTGTATCGCCAGAAAGCCAATCGATATGGCCGCTATTTTCTGTTTGATGGTCGCGGGGAAAGCAACTACGGCAGCAATCAACATAATTGCTGCCTCAATGCCGTTACAACCAGGCTCAATAGAAACGGCAAAACCTGTGACAGAACTCTGAAGGATTTTTCCGTAAGCTATGACATTGCTGTCAAAGGGCACCAAAATTGACGCGCACACCTCAGCAATAAAGCTTGTGAAGGGCAAAATGACATGCTGCTGAACAGGGTTAAGCATCTCAATACCGAATAACACCACCAGTATGAAGAAAAAATAGGAACTGTACTTCAACATGTTTACGTTTCTTCCTTAGGACGATTCAAAACTCAGAGGTTTCACCAATAATAACAACTTTGGCAACAACACAAGAGAGGCCAGCGTAGCAGCAATCATCGAGCCGCCGGTTAGTAGGCCGAAATATATTGACGGAATAAACTCAGATAAAGCTAGGACCGAAAAACCAGCAATAATAGTTATCGCTGTATAATACAAGGCTCGCCCGATTGTGCCATGGGAGCGATGCATTGTTGCTACATAATCCCCATCTTTAGCAAACTCACGCTTAAAACAAGTAATATAGTGGATCTCGTGGTCAACCGCTATTCCGACCGTAATGGCCGCTATTGTTATTGTCATCATATCCAGCGGAATACCCGCCAAGCCCATACCCCCAAGCACCATAAAAGCTGCCAACATATTAGGAACTATAGCAACAACGGCTAGCAACAGTGATCGAAACAACATAACAAACATCAACATAATTGCAATAAACACGGCGCCCAATGTCATTATCTGAGAGTCAAATAAACTGTTTAGCATATTGTTATATAAAACCAACATCCCACTAAAGTGAATCTGCTCGGGATTAAAACCAAGATCATCGACCGCCTTAGTACGAATTTTCTCTATAATCGTCATCCGGTCAAGCTCACTACTCGTTTCAACTAAACGCATAGCAATACGAGTTTGTTTATCCTCAATGGATAGATAAGGTTTGACCAACACATCGTTAATACTGCTTGGTAAAGCCTGGCGTAAAATAGCCAGCTCGAAATCACTCAAGCTTCCGCCGTTGATATCCTTGGCAACTTTATACGCAATAGCCAGCGATTGAACCTTACCAACCTCGGGCAATGACTCTAAATAATCTTGTAGCTTTTCGACCTGGCTCAAGCCTGCTGAAGTAAACCAATATACAGACTCTTCCTCTCCAGCCTCCTCGGCAAACAAATCATCACCGAAATCATCGCCAAACTCGTCATCGAACTCGTCATATTCATCGTCATATTCATCGTCATATTCATCGTCAACAAGATCTTCTTGAGCATTAAGAACCTGAACCTTGGCATCGGCTGCAGGCAGGTCGATAATAATTTCAAGGGGCATGGTTCCCCCCAAATTTTGGTCAATCGCCTGCATCCCTTGGTAGATTTCTGTATCTTTATGAAAATAATCAATAAAACGGTTATCGACTTTTAGTAACGTAATTCCATACGCGGAAACCACAGCTGCCGCTAGACTGAAGATTAAAACCAAACCTCCACGCTGTTCAGCAAATTTGGAGAAGCGCAATGTGAACGCCTTTGATTTATCGCCGTTGTCTTTAGGGTGACCTAAGGGCCACAGCATTAAACCTGCCGGTAAGACAATAAAAGCAACAACAAAACCCACGCAGAGCCCCATTGTCATCATCCAACCAAAGTCGATAACGGGACGAATCCCACTCACCACCAAAGAAACAAAGGCGACCACGGTGGTCAGCGCCGTAAACAAACACGGCCTAAACATGTAGTGGACCATATCTTTAACTAGTGCCTCTCTGTCCCAATCTGGATGCTCGCCATAAGATTCACGAAATCTCACAATCAGATGAATCGTCAACGCCAAGGTGGTAATTAACAACAAAGCCACGAAGTTCGAAGAGATGACGGTCAAGCGCCAATCAAGCCAGCTCAACAAGCCCAACATGAACACTGCGGTAAAAATACACGTGGTCAAGGGCAGTACAATGAATCGCCACTGACGAAAAATCACCGCCAGCAAGGCCACAATAAACGTCAAGATACCAACACCAAAGACCACTAAATCACTTCGGATGAAGTCGATCATATCCGCAGTAATCATGGTTACGCCGCCAACAAACATCTCAGCCCGACCGTCAAACGACCTTACAATCTCTCGCACTCTCGCAACGCGCTGCTTATCCCTCACACTAGCCTCAGTTCTATAGTCTAAGAACTCTTGGCTTACGCGCTCAAAACTTTCTTGCTCTGAAACAGTCAACTTCCGCTCTTTCGTCAAAGCCACAAACGCGTCACGCTGTTTGACCAATCCCAAGAATTTATTGTCAACTTTTAGATTTGCCAGCACCGCAGTAGTTCGACCATCCGGGCTCAGCAACATATCCCGGTATATAGGGCTATTCCAAAATTCCTGTTTGGCCATCTGACGATCAACGCCAGGTGTCATTAAGGTGCGTGGCTCTGAGCTGAAATCGGTAAGGCTTAATTTAGGGCTATATAACAGGGGGACATCAAGCATGCCGAGCACGCTTTCAACGCCATCAAGCTCTGAGAGCTTATCGCTTAATTCTCGAATTCCCGCCAATGACTCATCCGCAAACAAATCGCCACTTGGGCGATAAGTAACGACTAAAAAATCACCGCTTTGATAGCGCTGATACACTTCGCGAAAATACTCCAAGTCCTTATCGTTCTCTAGCGTCAACGACTCAGAAGACGCATCGAGCTTAAAGTTTGGCAAGCCTAGTCCTGCCGCTACGACCAAAGTCAGCAGCAACAACAAACTAAAGCCGGGGCGCCTGAGCACCAAAGTTTGATAAAACGACGCTAAATTTCCAAGCATGATAAACCTATAAAGCTCCAATCAACCCAACTAGCTGGGCGCACTGTGAGGTATATCCAAGATACCTAAACAGAATTCAAATACTTTCAAAAAGTAATACAACTGCAAAAATGGGTCAGCATAATAGCTTATTCAAGCTTATTTAGGATCACCTACGGTTAACTTTCACGGATCTTTACACCATAGCGCCATTAACTTGTGGCCAGCCACTATTTTTGGCCCCCCAACAGTGTGCGCTTCCACCTTTAGAGCCCTTAGAAAGGTTTCCCTACTGCAGTAAACTCACTATGTCCGGTGAAAACGCCTATAACACCATGCCGGCCTTAACCCAAAATGAATCAGCAGCACCTTATGCTTGAATAACACCCCAAAGCAATTACTGCAAATTACACAGCAACATAGCCCATCGCTCAAAAACCCTAACAAGCTAACGCCAGATCACACGTAGATTCTTCTCACATTTAGCGATCGACGTGCTCAAGGCCCCGCATTCGATTGATACTATCCCGCTTTCGACCCAAAACAAGCTCATCAAGCACCAATCCCTAGAACTCTCCCCCCTTGCACTAGGCTCTAGCCTAAGCTGTTAAAGGTGCCAATAACTCCCGGGCAAGCCAAGTAGCCCGCTGCATCCACTAACATAAACTGCTATAACGTATTATTACTATGACCTGATCAGACATAAACAACCTTCCATTACATTGCGGTTAGACTTCCCATATTTAAAATAAGCCCAAGCCAAAACTAAACTTGCAATAATTCATGTGGCTACATAAAGTTTGCGCATTATCGCCAAGGGAAAAAATCCCGCAGAACCAAATGAAGCAGGGTATTAACCATGCCCTAATTTTAATATTTTACTCTATTGAGGGTTACCTCTGAGTAAACAGATTTATCGTATTCACTTAACCTTTCCACTCAGAGAATTGCCCAATGCTAACCGCCGTTGTACTTGACGAAAAAAGCCTAGGCCCCGAGGACTTAGACCTCAAACCATTATTTGCACTATGCCAACAATGGTATCGTTTCGACTACGCCGACGCGACCAAAACCAAACAACGCTGCGCTGGCGCCGACATCATCATCACCAACAAATGCACTATTAACGCTGAAGTAATGGACGCCGCACCTCAACTAAAATTAATTGCTGTTGCCGCCACTGGGACCAACAACGTCGATCTCGCTGCTGCACGAGAGCGCGGGATATTAGTCTCCAACGTAGCGGGATATGGCAGCCAGACCGTAGCACAACACTGTATCGGCATGATTCTCGCTCTCGCCACCCAGCTC
>Ga0105357_10000686_pt1 | contig 18117 bp, 18 predicted proteins | sample GOMGulsemesocosm_4_FD_83660 | JGI IMG/M metagenome (GOLD analysis project Ga0105357, IMG submission 83660) | Methane-oxidizing microbial communities from mesocosms in the Gulf of Mexico - GOM15B Gulf of Mexico | ecosystem: Environmental > Aquatic > Marine > Cold seeps | place: USA: Gulf of...
GACCAAGCGAAAGCTTTCTGGAAAAATGCCTTAGTGGCATCCAAATCAGACGATGGGAATTCAACGTAGTTTAGTTTTTCGTGATCGTTCATGAGGGGGATCCAGTTAATATTTGATTGTGGAATTAAGGAACGAGTTCTAGCCTATATACGAGAGTGCTTGTTCAACTTGTGATACTTGAAGCCATCCCATCCAGCCTTTCTTTCGTCTTTTCCCATTTTGGCATGACTTTACTCATTAGCCGGTAAAATCGTTCGCTGTGATTATGTTCAGCTATGTGGCAGAGCTCGTGCAAAATCACGTAGTCAATACACTCGCGAGGCGCTTTAACCAAGTGAGGGTTCAGGGTGATCCGGCCATTGGGGGAACAGCTGCCCCATTGTGTTTGCATCGTCAGAATACGCAGAGGAGGGCAATCAGTTACCCAAAGCGCTTGTTCTAGCATGGCATCTAAGCGTTTAGCGAAGATTTCTTTTGCGCGTGCTTTATACCAATCAGCCAGTAGCGTTTTTACTTTTTCGGCACTTTTAATTTTTACCGATACCTCCAGCTTTCCTCGAAGCAGTTTGACTCCCTGAGCTTGCTCCGGTGCTTCTATTACTTTTAATAGGTACTGTTTGCCTAAGTAATAATGGCTTTCGCCACTGATGTATTGGCGCGGCGTAATGTGCTCAAGTTGTTTGCGAAAATCACGTAGTTTTTCATAGATCCAGCGGCTACGTTTTTTTACTGCACTGAGCACCATTTCGTTGTCGGCATCTTCAGGAGCAGACACGACCACTCGGCAATCTGGATGAACCTTAATCAGCACTTTGCTCGTGGCTTGGGGGCGTTTAATACGCTCAAACGCAATCTGCTGATCGCCGTAATGAAAGCTCATAAGCTGGCGAATGGGTTTAATTGGTACGTTCATAGGTCGCTAGAGATCACTTAAGCCAACACGAGTAATCTGCACAATCATCTCCACCAGTTTCTTGGCTTGATCCATACCACCGCCAATGGATTTGCACTCCTGAAATAATCGTGGCAGCAATTGCTTACGGATATCCGCTTCGATATTTTGTGGATTAATAGAGTTTTCCGTTACCGAAGTTTCTACCGCTTGGTCAATTTCAAACGCCAGCTTTATCCATTTATCCTGCACTTGCTGGTCCGTGGTCATTTCGGGAGAGGCGAAAGCGTCTGGTAATACCTTTTTGAATACACCAAAGTAGGCCTGTGCATGACGATTTCCGGCAAACACATTCGGAATATCGTTTAAGCGTCTGTCTTGAACTTGCTCTTCAAACTCACGGAACAGCATGTACTGTTTTAATGGGTGATCGAACAGCTTTTCGGCTTCTTCAATGGCCTGACGCAGCAATTTGGAAAAAGCCTCTTGAGCATACGGGTCGTCTTGCAAGCCTTGCTCGATCATTTTAGCGACACGGGTTTTAATGATGTCGGTTTCGTTGCGAGTTTTTTCCTCGCCCCAATCTTTCGGCTCTTGTTTCTGGCCCATTTTTCCCACTTCATAAACACCGCCAGGTTCTTTTACTTCGACACCAACCACATGTTTATCTAGCAGCTTCTTCACTTGCTCAGCATATTCGTCGTAATCAACTCGCTCGCCAGTATCTTGCTGAATAGTTTGGCGTAAGTTAGAAAGCTCTTTGACCGTCTGTTTATAGCGATGGCGATCATCATCGCTAAAACTCTTATCTTCATAAAATGTAGCGGATTGCAGAGCAATTTTTAAGCAGCTCGCAAAGGCCGATAGCGCCTCATAAAAGTCTTCGCGTTTTTTCAGGTTTACATCAACCAGTTCGCCAGCAACACCGGCCAACGGGTCGCCGCTAGTCTCTTTAATTCGCGGCACTAAAACCTGACGTAGTTGCTCAATGTCGTTCTTGTTTTTTACGCCATCAAAAACCGCCCATAGCTGTTTATAAAGCTGTGGTAAGCGTTTGTACTCCGTACTCATTTGGTTGTACAAACCCGCAATGTCATTAATGTCGTAACCACCTTGAGTGCGAGAAGCCAAATCCTGATACTTTTGAATTGTTGTATCCAGCTCAGATAAAATCCCGCGATAATCAATCAGTAAGCCAAACTTCTTCAATGGATGTAGGCGGTTTACTCGTGCGATGGCTTGAATTAAATTGTGTTCTTTTAGAGGTTTGTCGATATAAAGCACGGTGTTTTTTGGCTCGTCGAATCCCGTTAGCAGTTTATCAACCACAATAAGAATTTTTAACGCATCATCGTTCTCAAACCGCTCAATCAAATGTTTGGTGTAAGCTTTTTCATCCTCTTTACCGACATTGTCCTTCCACCATTGGGTGACTTCCGGGGTTGTCGCTTCATCAACTGCGGTATTGCCTTCTCGCGTATCGGGAGCACTCATCACAACGGCCGATTCAAACAGGCCTGCTTCATCTAGGAACTTCTTGTACTTAATGGCAGAGGCCTTGTTTTCGCAGGCCAACTGACCTTTTAGGCCTTCGTTAATGTTTTTAACAAAGTGGTTCGCAATATCCAATGCAATCAAACGGATACGATCGTCGGCTTCATACACCTGACCTTTTTTAGCAAATTTTCGCTTTAAGTCGGCTTTTTGATTGGCCGTTAAACCTTCTGTAATACGCTCAAACCAGCTATCAATCGCGCGCTCATTAACATCTAAATCGGGGATTCGCTCCTCGTATAGCAAAGGCGTAACGGTTTGATCTTCTACGGCGCGCTGCATCGTGTAGGCATGCACAATAGGGCCAAATTTATTCGTGGTTTTATCATCTTTTAACAATGGCGTACCGGTAAACGCGACAAACGCCGCATTGGGTAATGCCAGCTTCATGCGAATATGATTCTCGCCACCTTGGCTGCGGTGACCTTCGTCAATTAACACAATCATATCTGCACTGTTGTTATGGCATTCAGGACGCTTGGTGGCCGAATTAAATTTTTGAATAAGAGAAAAAACAATTCGCTCGGTCCCTGAACCAATTTGCTCGGCCAGCCGAGTGCCGGAGGTTGCCATTGCAGCAGTTTTGTCTTTCGAGGTGGCCAGTTCGCCACCATTAGCAAAGGTTCTACTCAGCTGAGTTTCTAAATCAACCCGATCCGTTACCACCAAAATTCGGCACTGCTTTAAGGTATCATGCAGAATCAACGCCTTGCTTAAAAATACCATGGTAAACGACTTACCAGACCCAGTGGTGTGCCAGATAACACCGCCTTCACGCCCTCCGGCAGAATTACGAGTATTGATGCGCTCAATCAGCCGTTTAATGCCAAACACTTGCTGATAACGGGCGGCAATCTTGCCAGCCTTTTTATCAAACAAGGTAAAATAACGCGTCATTTCTAGCAGGCGCGCGGGGCTTAATAAACTGATTAATAATTTATCCTGCCCAGTGACAGCCAATTCACCACCGGCAATCAGATTTTCATACCAAGTTAAGTCTGACCTTGAGCGGTGAGAAAATAAGCCAGTTATCTGTTCTGGTAAGAGCTTTTTATTTTTTATCGCCACCATTTCTGCATCAGAAATATCTTCTTCACGCCAAGCGGCCCAGAATTTCTTACTGGTTTCGCACGTACCATAGCGGCCATCAATACCGTTTACCGATAATAATAATTGGCTATAAACAAACAGCTGCGGAATTTCATCATGGCGTTGGTTGCGTAAATTTTGCGAAATGCCTTCATCAATTGTTGGGCCTTTTTTGCTATTGCCGTCAGGGCGCTTAGCTTCGATCACGACCAGTGGAATGCCATTCACAAAGCACACAATATCTGGGCGACGACGATCCGCCGACGATGAACCAGCCCCACCAGAGCGAGTAACACTGAACTCCTCAGTAAAGGTGAAGCTGTTATTCTGAGGGTTGTGCCAATCAATTAAGGCAACCGTCGGATTAGCCTTGCGGCCATCGACAAACTCAGTGACCGAAATACCATAAAGAAGATGGTTATAAAGGCGCTCATTAGCGGTTAATAGCCCCTCATTCAGGGCTGGGCTACATACCTCAGAAATGAGGTTATCAATGGCATTATCAGACAGCGAATGCACATGACCGGCAAAGGTGAAGGTACGCTTCTTGAGCTCATCGCGCAGAATGTCGCGCAACACAACCTGATCGTATTGATTACCGCGCTTACGCAGCGCCTCTTCAGGAGAAAGGAACGACCAGCCAAGGTTGGTTAGCAACGCCAGCGCCGGAAGCTTGGCACTGTATTCTTCCTGAAATTTGGGGATGGAGTCGCTCATGGTTTACCCTTGTTACTAATATCGTCTGCAGTTGTAAACTCTGAGTTGACAACTTCCTTCTCGTATCCGCCAGGATTTTCCAGAAACTTATTAATATCGCCCGATGCAAAACCTTCCGGCTCCTCCAGATTGTCAGTTCCAACATTTCGGATATACTGTTTAGCGCGCTTAATGGCATCTTTAATCGAACTGCCATTTTTCTCGTGCTGCTCATCGCTTAGATGTTTAATCTCTTTGTCACTCATCACATCATCCTACAATCTGACATACAGATAGTCACCTTTGATAATACAGGCAAAAACAAAGAGCTAAAGAAGTAGTCATTTTAAAGCAGAATTTTGCCGTTCAACCTGTATTCTGATCCTCAGGTTTTGTATTATCCACACCATACCTAATGGATGGGAAGGAATACCAATGGCTTACTATGAATCACCAAAGCCTTACTATCTCAAGGATAGAAGAGAGGTCGCTATAGACCTCTTCGCCTCCAAGGCTAACATCAGTCGTGCGGATTACATTACACTGGGGGCTATTGAGCAGGTTGAAGAGACCCTTGATGTATATCGTCAAGAAGCGGGACTGATGTCAAGAAAGGAATTGCGTGATGAGGAACATGATTCCAAGGTTCTCGGAGACTTTATGCGACTCAATGGAAAACCTTATCCAGGCGGGAAATGTGACGCCCACGCTATCGTATCTGGCTCACACCCTAGAGCCACTCAAATGCGCGCAATTTTAGCTCGCGTCAGAATTCGAATTGACGACATAAGAAATGGAACATGGCTTCCACGCCGCACTGCTGACACTCCCCATCCAAACATGCCTCTCGCTATCCCGCATTCTCGTATTCACAGGAACGGATATTACATGTGGTTAAGAACCAAATTTGGCACTCTGGATGTTGAGAATCTCACCGAGCAAGATGTTGAAAGGTTACTCAGAGGAATTGAGTACGATCTGAAATTTTCAAGCTTTCCCAACTACGTGATGCTCTCTGCATCAGAGATTAAAAGTAAATTCGGAGCATAATTTGATGTTTTATCAATTATTAAGAAATGATAGCGATTTCATGATGCCATACTTTCATCCCGACGAAGCAGAAGAAAAATTCGGTGATGATGACTTTATAATTTTCACAAAGCCTCGATCATATTTAGATAGTTGGATTCCATTAGAACTAAAGTTCGCTATGGACGATTCTCTTCCTGTTATCCCTATGATCTCTACATGGCAGAACTATCTGGTACTGCATGAATCCGCTTATTTAGAGTTGAAGGATCTACTTGAAAATTTTGGAGAGTTTCTCCCATGTCAGCACCAAGACTCTAAGTTTTATCTATTTAATCCGTTAACTATCGCTGAAGATCTGAATGGCGTTATTCCTAATAGTGTGACTCGACGCAATGAGTTGCTTAGCGGTATTCGCTTCGATGAGAAAAAGCTGGATGGCGTACCTGTCTTTAGGAGCAAGGAGAGTTACATCACGATCTACTGTTCAGAGATTTTTAAAAAAGCAGTTGAGGAGTCTGATCTACAGGGACTTTTATTCAATACAAACCTCACTCACTATTGGTAATACTAGTAGTAAAGGCAGTTTCGTGTGCCAAAGCTGGCGATAGTCAGATCTAGTCTGAACTAATACAAATAAACCTATATGAGTCCATTTCTCAATAGGGAAAGCAAACCCCTAAATCTCTTATTAAAAGTAATCCTTTCAGGTTTTCTTTCTCTATTACTTTCGCAACCTCGTCGCTGAAATATAATTTTGCATGCATTTTATTGATCCCTATGATGACGTGGTCTTTCATATCAGGAGGGAATGACAGAGATTCAACCTCAATATAGATGTCTTCATGTATGCGATAGGTAACTTCATCATTTTTAAATTCACGAATATTTAAACAATGAAATAAATATCCCTCTCTACCCAAAACATTGCAGGGTAAAAACTCACCATAAGGTTCAAAAAAATCAGAAAGGAACTTATATGCACGATTATTCATCAGAATCATTCCTGGATCCCATAGAGAAATATCAGGAATATCAACAGTTCCTTCGTTTTGAAACAAAGTCACATCTAACTGTTTCCAGTATTCTTTGACTCGGATATCTGTTCTTCCTAACTGCATGGCAGTTTTTTCTCCGATATGAGGATCAAGTAGATCAAGATAATCCTCTAAATCAATCCAATAGGATTGATAATTTTTGACATCATCAAATGGTTTTATCATATATGGCTACTTACTCTTTAATTGGTGGTTGTGATACCCGTTCAGGTTGTCTTCCATCACGTAAGATTGATCTAATTGTTGTTAGTCTTCCACGAAGAGCTTTTTCGCCATGAATATCAATAATCTCTGTTAATATCCACTCTTCATAGTTGTGGGTATGTATTTCAGAGTGAGCCATCGCATTAGGCATAGCCCAGTGCCTTAAAACCAGCCGAAGGTGCATCACGTCAAGAAAGAAACATTGGGCGCGAAGCAATGAGCTTAGAGAAGCACCACCCTACCCAAGTTTTGGGGCGTTTTATGAGAGCAGCTGGTCGCCCTAAGCCAAGGCCGAACTTCTGTGCTCATCATCTTGTTCAAGGGAAAGGACAGACACGTTTTGCTTATAGGGCTCGCATTCATATGCATTTCAATGACATTCGTATAAATGATCCGGATAACGGAGCATGGATGCCACGAAATAAAAGAGACAAAAGGCTGCTTGGTATTCATCTAGCTGGGTTTGCACCTGAACCTGTGCAAGCGCTAAAGCTCTTTCGGCTTTTAGATGATTCAGGGCTTTACTCAGAGATTTTTCTCTATTCAGTCGCTGTTCTGCGGTTTCGGTTTTTGGGGCGATTTTTAAGTTATGGGCAGATTTAGCCCGTTCTTCAAACTCAGTAATCGCCCGTTCCAGAGGCGTCATTCCGTGTATGTGTTGTGTCACTCTATGACCGTGATCATATTCCATGTGGATTCCTTGTTATGCATCAGAATTATCTTGTCAATTGCGATAATATTCGCAATGTAGATTCAACTATCGTTACATTGATTAGATCTATTCATCTACTGTATTTGCCACCGAATCTGTTTCTGATATTTTTACACCATAAATAGAAGCTAACTTTTCAATGATTTCGCTATGTTCTTTATCAGCAGGCTGCGATGCATTGAGTCTAGAGACCAAAGATTCACTCACTGTATCTGGCGGGGTTATGTCGTGTTTGACGAGCCATTTAATTCTATTCCATTGATCTGTAGAAATCCAAAGTTCAACTCTAGCCATGGTTAAATGAGGGGGAATTTCTGCTAAGTCTGATGGTGATATGCAACCCGCTAATTCAAGGAAGGATTTATCGTTAAATGGATCATGATCTAATTGGAAGTACTCTTTTAGAATCTTCCTAATAACTGTCTTCTTATCTGGAAGGGCGTGAAAAACTATAGAGAATTCATCCCAGAAACCAGCGTTCGCCTCCCTGCTTTTAAGATCTTCTTGGATAAATTCCAATACCCCATCCTTGAATTCGTGATTCCCTTTTTCTGATATGAGGTGTAATAGTCCGGAGTTTTTCTCAAACGATTTTTTCCAGTTTTTTGCATTTACTTTAGGAATTATTCCGTCAATAAACTCTTTTCCATATTCATCATTACGCTTCGAAAGAATTTTCAAGCATTTTATGAATGTATTAGGCTCTTCAATGTACGAATCCTTTACTCTTTCAAAAGAATTTTTAGAAATTAGTCTGTTGATTATTGCCTCAAGATCGCTATCTTTTGCCCATAAATACTCATCAAAATAAAGAGCTCCTTCATCAACCGCATAGATTCTACCATCACTAGAAGTGGAGGAGAGTATCGCGGTTGTCGCAAATTTGTTTTTGGGTGATCGTGCTAATTCCCAGATTGTAGATAAAGCGTTATTTTTTTCAAGTACGGATAATATTTTATCAACCATTTCTACACTAGGTGCAGTCTGAAAGAAGTTGGAAATATTAACTGGAAGGTTTTTTTCTAGAAGTTTATCATCGTAAACGATGGCAAAGAATGCTGTTAAAGCTGGTAGATTATCCACTGATTCTTGAGCTGTTCGCTGAATAAAATGAGGGTTAGTCAATGACTGCATTATTTGCTTTTCACTATCCGGATCTGCGTTCAGATAGCATTTAATTAATAATTCATATGCTGAGTCTAATGCTAATGCATGGTTCGGATTAACCATCCATGCCATGAGCTTAAGGGTTATTGCCTTGTAGTCGGCTTTCTCGCTGTAAATTTCAAGAGTCTGAATTATGGTGTTGAGTGCCTCTCCACCTGCATTGTTGACATCTATAGACTCAATGAGTGCTGGTAATACTTTTTTGTCAGGTAGCACCTCTGTAAAGCTTAGATTAAGTCTATTTAATGTTTTTAGCCAAGCATTCCAGCTTTGGTTATTTAATTCAGAATAACGCTTTTTTGGATGCTTTATATTAAGTGTTTTAAGATAGTCCATGAGCGAACGAATATTATATAGGGCTTCTTCTTTAAAGCCCTCTTTGCCAAACATGGTAATACTTTTACTGAGCTCAGTGGAAACCTTTGTAGTAAGCCAATTAATGAATTCATTTTTCCGACTCCCTAGAGCAGAAATAAGTGCTTCCATAGCCTCTTTGTAGTCGTGTCTATCTAACTCCCACTTGAGCTCTCTAGACCTCCATTCTTTAAGTAAGTGATCAATATCCTGCTCTGCTCGATCCGTATGGCCTTCAATACCAAGACAAAAAGCTTTTGTGGCTTTAATACGGTACTCTTCTATGTGATCTCGAGGTAATGCACTTTCTTTAATCGTATTCCATATAATCCAGAACGCTTCACCATGTCTCCTGATTAATTCGAAAATTTTATCTGAATCTCCATTGTTCAGAGCTTCACGTATTTCAGGTTCAAGGAGTAATTGAATCCCTTTGTCTTTATTAACACCAAAGAGTATTCCTGCTAATTCCGCTTTGAGCTCAGATTCATTATTTGCTTGGTAGTTATCTGGCAGTCCTATTTTTAATAGCTCAGCCCTCAATTGTCGTTCAGAACGTTTTCTGCGAACAAGGGCATATAAGGCGATAGCTTCCGGAGAGATATCTTCGCCCCAGCGCATTCCTAGCATGCCAACTTTATTAATAAAAGCTTGTATTTGACGAGGGGATGGACTTCTGGTTAGGCTACTTTCGTAGCGTTTGTAAGTATCAATTACAATCGTACGTGATTCTTCTGGCCAGCCAGTTAGAGCTTCTTCCACTCTATACTGACAATACTCAACCCAAGAGGTGAGAACTGGCTCTGGAACTTCTTCAACCAGCTGGAAGCATTTTTCAAGAAATGAGTCGGCAACGCTGTTACTGTGAGCTCGCTCTGTATTAGTTTCTATCTCTGAAATTGCTTCTGGCGAATAAAGACTAGAGTTAGATTTCTGACTTGCGCTTTGCCAAACCTTAGATAGACCTTCACGGTCGTAGGGGATTAAAAACCATAATCTTTCCTGCCAGGTGTGTTTGCCTATATCGCTATTATTACGATATTGAAAGAAGGTTTGTAGAATAGACCATATAGAAAGAGTTTGTTCGGGCTCAATTCGATCCAGATTGTCAATGATTATCAGTGCACGTTTATATTTTTTATCATCACCAACAGAATGGGCCATTATTTGGCCAAAAATCCTTTCAAATTCAATAGAGGTCCTTTCACCATCCTCGGTTATATCTTGACTATAATTCTCTTCTGAATCAGACGCAAAAACATCCCAGTTTTTATTCAATGGCCACTTAGATGATTTATTTTTTTCAGATTTTGATGAAAAAATCGCCCAAAATATTAATGTCCATAAGGGTGCGAGAGTAAAAACTAAACCAGATAGAAATGGCCAGTGTATTTCTATTCCATTAGAGAACCAGTGGACAGTGTTATAGTCTATAGCCGATAGAAGAGCGGCTCCCAATGGGACAAAAATTGCAGAGAGCGATAGAAATCCACCGAGCTTACTTGTAGATTTTCTACTCTTTATTTCAACTCTCTTCTTCTTGCCAGTTATTTCATTTCTAACTTCTTTCAGATGCTCTTCCTGAGCTTCTGGGTCTATCTCGTTGATAAGACCTTCCAGAAATATTCTCCGCAAAGGATCACCGTCATGTGCCCATGCATCAAATAAGTAGAGTAGAGTATTCTTTTCATCTTTTAATAGTGCTTTCCGGAGAAGGTTTACTACGGTCGACTTTCCTGATCCCCAGCCCCCCTCTAACCCAATAGTGACAGCTGACGGAGAAGACTCAATCACTCGATGCAGATTGAGTGCAGCCTTTTCATGAGTTTTATCATCAAAGACGTCAACATCTGAAGCTCTCTCATTTAATATTCTGAAACTATATGAATCCATCCTAGTGACTCCTTTTATTTATATTATTACTCGGCGCTTACCGGTTAATAGCTGCTGCATGAGCGCTTTTTTCTCTTGCTTTAAAGCATCAAGTTTTTGTTGCAGGGCTGTGATTTCCTGATCCGCGATGGAAAGTACGGCGGCGATTTTTTGTTGTTCTTCTAAACACATAGGGGCAAAAATCTTAATTGATTCAATGTCAGCCCCTTTTAAATTATTGATACTTGAGCCTGCCAATATCAATAAAAGTTGACTTTTATACTGACTGGATTAGAATAAGAACTTAACAAATTTTGCATTATTGTCTGAAAGTGGGCGAAAAATAGCGCAGAAAGCACCAACTGTATAAGTTGTGTCGCCTCCTTCGAAGGGAGCAGATTTTCCAACTAATGCTTTACTACCATTTGCCATGCAAATGGTCAAATCACCTTTTTTCAGGGTTTGACTTGGCTTAACCAATCCCTTTGGTAATATCACTAAATCTTTGTCATTGAGATTGCCATTTTGGATGTTCGTTGAGCGAAGTAAGCGGATAGTATCTTTACTTTCTTTTTCGGATATATTCTCCGGCTTATAGTTGACACCTCTTATCGACTTGCCAAAGCTAGATAGCGTGCATTTGTTCCACTCTCCACTAAACCTAACTCCATTTTCACTCAGCAAACGTTTCTTGCCTGTGAGCAATTGTTGCATCAGGGCTTTTTTCTGTTGCTGGCTGTTGGCAAGCAGCTGTTCGGTGGTGGTGATGGCCTTATCCCAGGTGGAGAGAATTTCGGCGATTTTCTTTTGTTCGGGGTATGGCGGCACTGAAATTTTCAGTTTTTTGAAATACGGTAAACCAATAGTCTTTATAGTTGATCCAACAGCTTGACGCTCGAACTCTGCCTTATTCAACTGAAGCCAGTTATACAAAAACCAACTGTTTAGTTTTTCTGTATTGTCGCATTTCCAAGCAATAAAGTGCTGGCTAACGGCCATTGGGGAAGCCATTACACCGCTTTTTCCAATACCTGCATCCCTAGACAGCACAACAGTTTCAGCTGGATGTAGTTCGGCTGAACTGTTGTCTAGTCCCGCTAGAGAAATTTCCTTATCTGTCGCATATATATATCCTTTGTCTAGTCGGTAGCTATCGGTTAATGAAACCCATTTGACGCCTCCATTCCAGTATTCGGGATGACTTTTGCTAGGTGTATGCCCACTGCACCTTACTGCCAATTTATCTAGCAGATCGTATTTCCAGCCATTGGGAATAGCAGAGGATTCAAGCTTACGAGCCATAACCCAGCTCCTCCAGATACTTAGCCATCTCGGTTTTCGGCGATACTACGGTTGCCACGGTGCTCTCACTCAATACCCTACGCATGGTACTTCCCCCGCTGTTCCTTAATCTGCTGTTCAATTTTGCACCGCCCCCGTTCCAATTCGCGCTGCAGTTCCTCTTCGCTGGGTAAAACAGTGAGGTAACGCGAAGCAAACAGCTGTTGGCTGTCTTTGAGTACCGAATACTGCGCCACTGTGTGGTTGTGTTCGCTGCACAGAATTAAACCGATGGTGGGGTTGTCGTCGGGGTTGCGTTTTTGTTCTTCGTACAGCCGAACGTACATGTCCATCTGGCCCACGTCCTGATGGTTGAGTTTGTTCAGTTTTAGGTCGATCAGCACAAAGCATTTAAGCAGGTAGTTGTAAAACACTAAGTCGATGTAATAGTCGCCATCGTCGGTACGGATGCGTTGCTGGCGTTCAACAAAGGCAAAGCCTTTGCCCATTTCCAGCAGGAACTGTTGCAGGTTGTGAATAATGCCGCCTTCCAGATCGGCTTCCTGATAGCTGCCGGATTCCAGATTCAGAAAGTCGAGTATGTAGGGGTCGCGCAGATAGTCTTTGGGGTTTACGGCAAGTGCGCGGGTGTTGGTCTGGGCTTCTGCTTCAACCGGGGCTTTGTTCTGGCTGGATAGCAGCCGTTCATAGTAGAGGGTGCCGATCTGGCGTTCCAGGGCGCGTACACTCCAGTGCTGCTGAATGGCTTCTTGTTGATACCACTGCCGGGCGGCCGGGTTTTCCAAGCGGGCTAGTTGGTTGTAATGCGACCAGCTCAATTCGGGAGACACTGTCTCCCGAATTGGAAAGGCCTGATAAAACCGGCGCATATTGCGCAGGTTGGTTACGTCAAAGCCTTTGCCAAACTCACCGGTCAGGCGGCTGGACAGTTGTTGCAGCTGTTGTTTGCCATAGGCAGCGCGCTGCTCACCTTGCTGTTCGTGCTCGATAATCAGCTGGCCAATGTGCCAGTAGATATGCACCATAGTGCTGTTAATCTGGCGTTGTACCTGCTGGCGCGCTTGTTGTATCAGTTCGCGGATACTGTGGTACAGCGGGTCGGTTTCAGCGGGGTTATTCATAACCCAACTCCTCCAGATACTTGGCCATCTCGCTTTCTAGCTCGGCTAGTTGATCTTTAAGTTTTAGTCGTTCAGCGCGCACGGCCATCAGGTCGATTTCTTCCTCTTCTTCAAAGGTATCGACGTAGCGCGGGATATTGAGGTTGTAGTCGTTTTCTTTTATTTCATTCAGGCTGGCGACGTAGGCGTATTTATCGACGTCGTTACCGTTGCGATAGGTGGCAACAATTTTATTGATGTTGTCTTCGCTGAGCAGGTTCTGGTTTTTACCGGCTTTAAATTCGCGTGATGCATCAATAAATATCACTGAATCGTCGGATTTATCTTTGCTAAAAATTAAGATGGCGGCGGGTATGCCGGTGCCGTAAAACAGTTTTTCGGGCAAACCAATCACGGCATCAAGCAGGTTTTCGTCGATGAGTTGCTGGCGAATTTTACCTTCGCTCGAACCACGGAATAATACGCCGTGCGGTACTACCACACCCATGCGGCCTGTTTTCGGTTTTAAGGTTTCGATCATGTGCAAAATAAAGGCGTAGTCGCCTTTGGTTTTAGGTGGTACACCGCGGCGAAAGCGGCTGAATTTATCGTTATCGGCGTCGTCGTGCCCCCATTTATCTAGGCTAAAGGGTGGGTTGGCGGTCACGATATCAAACAGCATTAAGTCGCCGTTTTTATCCAGCAATTTAGGGTTGCGAATGGTGTCGCCCCATTCGATTTTATGGTTGTCTTCGCCGTGCAAGAACATGTTCATTTTGGCCAGCGACCATGTAGAGCCAATGGCTTCTTGGCCGTAGAGAGCATAGTTTTTACTGTTGTGATTTTGGCGAACTTTGCTGCCGCATTTCATTAATAATGAGGCGGAGCCACAGGCCGGATCACAAATGCTGTCACCGGGGCGTGGGTCTAATAATTCGGCGATTAAATCCGAGACTTCTGGCGGGGTATAAAATTCTCCGGCCTTTTGCCCGCCGCTGGCGGCGAAGTTTTTGATTAAGTATTCGTAGGCGTTACCGATAACGTCCAGCGTACCAACGCGGCTGGGTTTGAGGTTGAGTTCGGGTTTGGCAAAGTCTTCAATTAGGTGACGCAGTATGGTGTTTTTTTGCTTTTCTTCACCGAGTTTGTCGGTGTTAAAGCTGATGTCTTGGAACACGCTTTTTCCGGCGTCTTTGAGTTTGGTGCCGTTGGCTTCTTCGATGGCGTGCAGGGCTTGGTCGATACGTTCGCCGTTGCCGGGCTCGTGACGGTGCTCGTGCAGGGCATAAAAGCTGGCTTGGGGTGGCAGTACAAAGCGTTCGTTTTTTAGCATTTCGGTGATGAGCTCTGGCTCGTCGCCATACTCGACCTTGTAGCCGTCGTAGTGATCCTGCCATACATCGGAGATGTACTTAAGAAATAGCATGGTCAGGATGAAGTCTTTGTAGGTGTCGGCGCTGATGGTGCCCCGGAAGGTGTCGCAGGCATTCCATAGGGCTTTGTTGATGGCGTCTTGGTTGATTTTGCTGTTAGCGCTCATGGTGGTGTCGTTTATCCGTTGCGTTCTTTTATTAGGGCCAAGTCGTTGGTTGACCAGTTTTGTTTTGTTTACCTGTATCGGTGACTTAGTGGCGGCGATTCAGGTGTAGGTCTCTGGCTATTGTTCTCATCATCAGCTCGTTGTTGTTGATCAGCTGCTGCATTAATCGTTGTTCTTCACGGAGGGTGCTCGCCATCGCAACAATGGTGCGTTGTTTGGCTAGTGGCGGAACAACGATGGGAGCCTCTTCTAGCACGCTACGGCGAATACTTTTGGTTAGTGTACCCTCAGCATTTTGTTCGAAATAGCGTTGAGCGGGTATTTGGTTCAGCAACCAAGCAATGAATTCAGGCAGTATGCCCTGTTTCTTCTCATTTTGGCTTTTTAAGCGCACGACAAAGAAATGTGGGGCGGCGACGGCTTGTTTGTTGGTGGTGGCCAGTGCTGAGTCTATCGGTATGGCGTAGTTATGGTTACCGCGTGCGGCCACTAAAATATCACCGGTGGTGAGGTAGTCGGGAGGGCGTTTACCGGTTAACTCAGTTTTTTGGCAATCAGACCAACGAATGCCTTCTGTCAGCGAAACATCTTTCATTTGCACCGCAATCACGGACGAATCGCTAACTTCAGGGATTTTCCCCCGAAACGGATAGCCTGCGTTGATGGTTGCGATCTGTTTTAGTTTCAAACCTATTCCAGTTCATAGTTAATGATGCAGAAATAATCGTTTGATTATGGTTGGATGTCAAGCTATGGTTGGTTCATCGTCTTTGATGCAAAAAAAGCAATCTAGCATTTGCCTTGAAGCGAGTGTTTGGCTGGTGATATGGCCAATGATGTGTTCATCAATATACGGTGATGGTTGTCCCAGGTGGCTCGCTATTACCTTTCACTACTGGAGCATGGAAATGACAGATGTCGATTTACCACAGCGTCCGGCAGCGTTGGATGACGTTTTATCCTTGCATGAGGAATTGCATCTGATCTATCGGTCTTTTGATTCGTTATATGAAATTGTCGAGTATCAACTGGTCAGCAAAGATGCGGCACTGGTTGCACCGATGGTTTGCATTATCAGAGATAGGTTCGCGCGAGCGGGGTTACGGTATGAGGATATGTTTGCGGTGCCGAATGGTGAGCAGATGTTTAAGGATGATTAAGTTTCGGTACAAAGAAGAGTCCGCTTATCTCAATTACTGTATTGGTAAAATGGGTGGTTGATCTGCAACAGCTTATAAGTGTTCGGTGTGTCTTGTATTAGGCGACCGTAGCTCGGTCGCCTAAGCATTTAAAATCCATCAAACTTTCGGCAGGGTAATTACGATTTGATTGCCTTTGTTTTGTGTCTTAATTCCATCTTGTTTCACAGCATCGCTAAGATACATGGAGCGTGAAAACTGGCTGACTGAATTGACGTATTCGTTGTCATTTTTCAGCTCGTTTTTGACTGTGCCATTCACGGTAAACTGATGTCCTCCATCTAACGAGGTGTTTACCTGTACGTTGGAATCTTTAGGTACATCAATCACCACTTCATAGGCGTTTTTTTCGTCCGTTACTTTAATATCCGGTTGGCCGAATGACGTAGAACTTGCCTGTTGAATTTGCCCTTGATTTCCAGACATGAATTGGTTCATCGCCATGTCCATATTCTGCATTTGTTGCCGCATTTGGCGAATCATTTCATCTGGGTTTTGTCTTATAGTCAGTAGCGTTTGAAAAGGGTCAGGCATGCTATTCGTTGTCGTTTGTCCTAGGTTGTTAGTTGTGCGACCCGTAGCGGGTGAGGCTTGGCTAAGCGGTTGCCCCGATATCTGCACAGGAACGCTGTGCGCAGGCGTCGATATCTGATTTTCTAGTGCTGCAACTTTGCTATGCAAGTCCCAGTTGTAATAGCCGAGAGCAGCAAGCGCAATAAATCCGATACCAATCAGACTATTTTTCAGGTTGTTTGGCTGTATTGATTCGCTCATGATGAGTCTCCTCTATTTCCGTTTGCCTTGATGGAATTGCTATTTTAGACAGATAGAATCTGGAGAGTTGTTGCTTGCAGATGGAATTTTACAAAGCTGTTCTTTTCTCGATATTGGTTTACAGATGATGACATCTGATAGTTATTCTATGCTTTCAGTAGGAAATCGAGGCGTGCGTCTACTTTTTTCGGTTCTATCTCTAGCACCTCGGCAGAGACGATCTTTTCCACTACGAATGGATCGTCTTTAATTCGGCGTTCAAGTGCTTCTCTTGATTCACCATGAGCGATCACCGAACCTCCAATGCTTGGCTGAAGGCTGCCAACCATCAAGAAAACCTTATCGTCAAAGCCGCGTTTTATCCATTGATTATGCTCTTGCATAAATGCACTGGCTTTTTCTTTATTTTGCGCGAATCGTAAATTAATAATAAACATGAGAGTATCTCCAGTTACGGTTTAGGTGAGTTTGTTAAAGAATCTACCCAAGTGTTAATGCGACTAATTTCTTTATGAATAAAGGCTTCGTCTTGGAATGCGTTGGAAATACTGGCGACTCCTTGACTGAAGGAGAGTAGATGCATTGCGAATTCATCGGCATCATTAATACGATTGAGTTGCTCAAATTGCCGGCATAACCATGTTCTGAACAGTGAGAATAATTTATTTGAATGGGATTGTGCAGGATGATTTAGCTTGGTCAGTTCGGTGCAGAGCGTTCCTACTGGGCAGCCGTAGCGTGTAATTTTAGCTTTATTGACCACCAAAATATTAATGAAACTCTTTATGCGATCGGCAGGTGTTTTACCTTCTAACTCCCAGTTATCGAGCATAGCGTTGGTGCTATCAAGGCGATGACTAATGACGGCCTCTAGGATCTCGTCTTTAGTTTTGAAGTGATAGTAGAAATTTCCCCGAGAAATACCGAGTGCTTCTGCGATTTGGGCGAAGGAGGTATGTTCGAAGCCCTGCTCGTAAAACAATCTATCTGCTTCTGCAACAATGCGATTTCGTGTGAGAGTACTACTCATCTATAGCCCTACGTTGATAAGTTTGAGTGTTAGGACAATCATCCTAATATTTTTAGATTAGGACGATTGACCTAATGGGTCAAGTGATAATGTTCTGAAAGTTGATGGAATGAAATAATAGGTTGTCTTTACACTTAATATCACCGGTCGCAGGAAGTGTTTGTCGTTAATACGTGATGCTCTGGCCATAAGTGTTAGAGCGTCTTGCATGAGTTATGTTCAGCGACTAAGTGTTACTTTCATTTTGGAAAACGATAATAAAAAGCCCAGCAATGCTGGGCTTTTTATTATTCGATATTGAAGTTATTTATTTGAGTTCCATCAACGACTGCTTGCTATAATCTTCTAACTCGTCGTAGCGACCTTCGCGAATTTTAATAACCCATTCAGGGTCTTGCAGTAATGCACGGCCAATTCCGACCAGTTCAAATTCATCGTTATTCATGCGTTGTTCTAATTCAGTAAATGATGCCGTCGCAACGCCTGATGCATCGACCATGTCGTGTTTTTCTTCATCGATAAAGCTGGCGGTTAAGCCAACGCTA
>Ga0105357_10000689_pt1 | contig 18076 bp, 19 predicted proteins | sample GOMGulsemesocosm_4_FD_83660 | JGI IMG/M metagenome (GOLD analysis project Ga0105357, IMG submission 83660) | Methane-oxidizing microbial communities from mesocosms in the Gulf of Mexico - GOM15B Gulf of Mexico | ecosystem: Environmental > Aquatic > Marine > Cold seeps | place: USA: Gulf of...
AACGACTTTGATCGATCGACCACTAATGCTCGACCAGGCGAAGGTACTTTTTTACAGGCCGGTGCTGACTCTTATGCGGATTATAACATTACGGTGAGTAAGTCATTTTCGGGTGTAGATTTTAGCCTGGGTTACTTTGATACCGATTTGAATGATGCGGAGTGTGGCAACACTTCAATTTGTGATGGCTCATTTATTTTTACCATAGCCAAAGAAATGTAAGTACTGTCGGCCGGCGTCAAGCCGGCCGTATTTTAATGGGGGAGGAACTATGAAACTTGTAACCGCAGTGATAAAACCGTTTAAGTTAGATGTGGTTCGTGAAGCTTTATCTGAGGCGGGCGTGAACGGCATAACCGTAACTGAAGTTAAAGGTTATGGTAGACAAAAAGGCCATACCGAACTGTATCGTGGCGCAGAGTATGTGGTGGATTTTTTGCCGAAAACAAAAGTCGAAGCAGCAATTGCCGATGACCAAGTTGATGCGGTTGTAGAAGCGATAAGCAAATCGGCCCACAGTGGCAAAATAGGCGATGGCAAAATATTCGTCAGTGCTCTTGAACAAGTAGTTCGTATTCGCACCGGCGAGACCGGCGTAGACGCAATCTAGAAAACTAACCTTTTAAAAGACTCGAATTTCGCGACTATTTAGCTGCGACGGGATTCCTTTGTCTGGAGAAAACTGATGGAAGCTCAAGTAACAGAATTAGCGTATGCCTTAGATACGTTTTACTTTTTAGTGTGTGGCGCCTTGGTCATGTGGATGGCCGCAGGTTTTGCGATGCTTGAAGCGGGTTTGGTCCGCTCCAAAAACACGACTGAAATCTTAACCAAAAACATCGCCTTGTTTGCTATTGCGAGCACCATGTACATGATTTGCGGCTACACCATCATGTATGGCAGCGCAGATTGGTTTCTAGCAGGTATTGTTGGGGACGGTGTGACGGGAGCTAAAGAAGCTGCAAGTTATGCACCTTCCGCAGATTTCTTTTTCCAAGTGGTCTTTGTCGCCACGGCGATGTCGATTGTTTCAGGTGCTGTCGCCGAGCGAATGAAGTTGTGGGCCTTTTTAGGGTTTGCAGTAATCATGACCGGATTTATTTACCCGATTGAAGGTTCTTGGACTTGGGGCGGCAAAGATGTCTTTGGTTTATATAATCTTGGTGATCTTGGCTTCTCAGACTTTGCCGGCTCTGGCATCGTACACATGTCGGGTGCGGCGGCTGCATTGGCTGGTGTTTTAATTCTGGGTCCACGTTTAGGCAAGTATGGTCCAAACGGAACGATTAACCCAATCCCTGGTTGTAACTTGCCAATGGCAACGTTGGGCACATTCATCTTGTGGTTGGGTTGGTTTGGATTCAACGGTGGTTCCGTGTTGGCCACGGCGAGTGTAGAGAGCGCCAACAGTGTCGCCGTAGTATTTATGAACACCAATGCTGCCGCTGCTGGCGGTTTGATTGGCGCCTTGTTTATGGCTCGCCTTAAGTTTGGTAAGGCGGATTTAACAATGGCTCTCAACGGTGCTTTAGCGGGCTTGGTTGCTATTACGGCAGAACCCTCGACACCAACACCATTGATCGCGACTGCTATTGGAGTAGTTGGCGGCGTGTTAGTGGTTATTAGTATCCTTACCTTGGATAAGCTGAAGATAGATGATCCGGTGGGTGCGATATCGGTACATGGTGTAGTTGGTTTATTCGGGCTGTTGATTGTACCCATGACGAACCCGTTAACCGCCGATGGTGGATCAAGCTTTGTTGGCCAGTTAATTGGCGCAGCGACCATCTTTGGATGGGTATTTTTAGCGAGTCTGACGGTGTGGCTAGTGATTGATAAGGTGTTTGGTATTCGTGTTAGCCAGGAAGAAGAGTACGACGGCGTGGACCTGAGTGAGTGTGGTATGGACGCTTATCCAGAGTTCACCACTAAATAGCTTCCACAGCTTAAACTTTGACCAGCGTCTTTTAAAAAAGACGCTGGTTTTTCATTAGTCGGCATCTTCGCTGGCTAGAATTTGTCTTTCGAGAGGGAGCGCTAGGTCAATAAAATAGAGTAAAAGTCGCTTGAATAGCCGTGAAAAGGTGATTTTTAGGGCGTCTCAGTGTATCTTTGTCGCCTCGTAGCGTGACCCATAATAGGAATTCGGAATGAAGTTAATTACCGCTGTAATCAAACCATTTAAGCTCGACGATGTCCGTGCAGCCCTGTCAGAAGTTGGTGTGCAAGGCATGACTGTCACCGAAGTGAAAGGTTTTGGTCGCCAGAAAGGCCACACTGAGCTGTATCGAGGTGCTGAGTATGTTGTTGATTTTCTGCCGAAAGTGAAATTAGAGTTAGCGTTGGATGACGCTATGGTTGAGCAAGCGGTTGAGGCGATTACCAAATCTGCTCAAACCGGAAAAATTGGTGACGGCAAGATATTTATATCGCCACTTGATGAGATCATTAGAATTCGTACCGGTGAGACCGGGCCAGAGGCCGTTTAAAACATCACCTTGATCTGCCGGATCTAAACAAGACCAATAAAAAAGCCCGACTGACGTTGGGCTTTTTTATTGGTCTTGGTTTGGATTTTTCGTATTCTATTTGGACACTATTTGAATAGGCTACTGTCTGTTTTGTGACTATTTTATTACAGTTTTATTTTTACATGCCACTGTGTTTAGCTGACGTTCAGTTTCAATAGAAAATATAGATAAATATTTATTAAGCTAATTTTCTATAACAAAATCAACTGTTTGCCATTCTAGGCATAAAAACACCTGTCATTCCTGCCATAACTACAAAGCTATAATTGGCACTTTCTGATTAGTCGAAATTTCTAGTCGAAGTCCTTTAGTAGTTGTTTGCACTCTTTTTTATGTCGTCTATAAATATACGTAGGGTTATATGTATAGGGATGTATTTAAAATGGGTCAACAACAGAAAACAGAAAAGAACGCTGAAGCTAAGCTATCAACGAATAGCGGTTTGAGCTCATTAATTAAACTAGATCGAGAGAATGCGTTTTCTCCAGATTGTCGCTCGGACGTGCGTTCTGAGTTACAGCGACAGGTTGCAGATTATTTAACGCAGGGTGGAAGTATTACCGAGGTCGCCGCCAATGTAATGGCCGATCCACCAAAGAAACCAACGAATAATTATGGCTCTCGGCCGATTTAAGAAAAACGAATAATAGAAGATACGTCAATGTGGCCGCTAACTTTCAACAGTTACGCGGCCATTTTTTTAGGGCCACAGCTTGCTTACCGCAGTGGGGATATCTTTGAGTTGGTGAACCTCAATACTTGGCTGAAATTGCGCTTCTTCCCATGGGGTGTTCTTTGGGTTGAACCAAATGCAGTGAAACCCTGATTGCCGAGCGCCTAGAATGTCGTCAGTCGGGTTGTCCCCTATATGTACACATTGCTCAGGCTTAAGGTCAAAATGTGCCAGTGCGGCATTGAATGGTTCAGGCTCAGGCTTACCAACGCCCAGCTCTTCGGCAGATATATGGAGAGCAAAATATTTATCCAGCCCGAGTCGGGTCGAACATGCATTGCCGTTACTGATGGCCGCAAGCTGATAGTCTTGCGCTAGTGACTCAAGGGTCTCAATCGCATCATCAAAATAAATAGGTTGATGGCGCATCTCCATAAAGTGTTCGAAAGCCTTCTCGCTAATGTCGTTTGATTTTTCATCAGAGTAACCACTTTGACGCAACAAATGCGAGAGAGATCGGCGGCGCATGGTGCCGATTTGATGGCGCATCTCCGGTTCATTTTGTAAGGTTCTTTTCCAGAATTCCATTCTTGCTTTGAACAATGACTCAAGTTCATAGCTGTCGGTAAGAACAGGTGATAGATCCTGTAACAGCGTATAAACACTTTTCTCTGCGTCGAACATGACCTGTCGAGTCGACCATAAAGTGTCATCCAGATCGAAACAAATTAATTCAATTTGAGTGCTACTCATTGTTGTGATCCTCTATGGTTTTTTTACTCTGTGCTCTGGGGTGCGCATTGTCGTATACCTTGGTTAGGTGCTGAAAATCCAAATGGGTATAAATTTGCGTGGTAGAAATATTAGCATGGCCCAAAAGTTCCTGTACTGCTCTGAGGTCTCCGCTGGATTCTAACATATGACTTGCAAACGAATGACGCAACATGTGAGGGTGAACTGGACTACCTTTTTCCAAACTGATTTTATCGAAGCGAGCTTGAATGCTACGGGCGGCAAGACGTGTGCCTCGCTTTGAAATAAACAAAGCAGTTTCCCCTGGGTTAATGAACGCTTGGCGTTGTTTTAACCAAAGCCTTATGGCTTTTAATGCGGTATCCCCAAAAGGTAATAACCGTTCCTTATTGCCTTTACCGATAACCGTAATGCTGTTCGATGCCGCGTCAATACTGTTGAGGTTAAGCCCGGTGGTTTCTGCCAAACGTAGACCAGATGAGTACATGGTTTCGAGTATGGCAGTGTCGCGAGACGCGAAGAACGGGTCATCATTATTGACCTCAACGAAATGGGCGGTTTGATCCACGTCCATCGTTTTGGGCAGCGGCTTGGGGGACTTCGGAGCCCGCAGCCCAACACAGGGGTCTGCGTCGATCCAACCCTGTTTAAGGGCAAACCGAAACCAGCTGCGCAATGATGACAGCCAGCGCTGAATGCTGCGCCCAGATAAACCTAATCGGTGTAACTTCGTTAAGCAGCTGCGAATATGAAAGCTTTTTAGTTCATTTATATCCTGCAGCCCTTCGTCGTTGGCATAGCTTAGGAGCTTTTCGATATCTCGGCGATAGTTGGATAGGGTATGCGGCGAAACCTGTTTCACCTCGCGTAAATAGGCAAAAAAATCGTCGCACCGCTGTCGTAACTGAATCGATTCGCTTTGCAAATTAAGGCCTTTGTTCGTATTAGGTGTTGGTATACGTAAATGGCAGCCAGCTTTTGTGTGTTGCTCGAGCCTGGAAACATTCACGTTAATTCATTGTAGGTTGGATGCCGTGAAAACAAAAGCATCGAATTAGGAGGTGGTAATATAGATAGGGCGCAAAGGTGTTCGTTAAATACGCATGGCTTAGACCTAAGGCGGCTCGAATGAGCCCCACTGAGATGCTGTTCGGTATTTACTGAGGGCTTGGCATCATGGGGCTTATGCGTAATATCGTGGTGTCATATTAGCCGAGTTGTCTTGGCACTGTTCGGTTAAGCATGTCGACTATATAAGACAAAAATAATGTCCCCATGCTGGAGCGATAATAATCGGGGTCTCGGTTACCGATCGCCAATAAGCCAAAGCAATTTCCGTGAATAAGAGGGGCAACGGCGACGGAGCCAACTTTGGCTGCATTTTCTTCGAATAAATAATGAAGGGTTTCGCCGTCAAAATTACCGCAGGCAGCCTTGCCTGATTTTAAAATATTACCCAGCGGTCCACGAGCTTCATTTAAACTAACGACTCGTGCCGGGCCTGCGTTTAGATCATCATCGTTACTGAATAGCAGCAATGTGGTGTAGTGAATTTTGAATTCATTGTTGAAGCTATAAAATAATGCATCAACAATGTCCCCTAAGTCCTGGGCTTCCATAAAGGATAAAACTAAACGCTTGGTTTTATCGAAGAGCTTGTCGTTGTCCCGAGCGTTATCGAGCAGGCTGCTGAGCCGATGGCGCATTTCCATATTGCGATCACGCAAAACAGAAACCTGACGTTCAATCAGGGAGACTGCCGAGCCGCTGGCGTGGGGTAGCTGAATGCTGGATAACAAATTAGGGTGTCGTTCAAAAAAGTCTGGGGTGCTCTTTAAAAAATCGACAATATCTTTTTCGTCGATAACCGTGTCCGTGGGGCTGTTCATATTTTTATCTGTCCATGGAAAACCGTGGTAGCGGGGCCGGTCATAATCACTGACTCACCCACACCCGCCCATTTAATATATAAGCTGCCGCCTGGCAGGTTTACTTTAACATCTGAGTCGAGCAAGTTTTGAACTCGCCCTGCAACAACAGCAGCGCAGGCGCCGGTACCGCAAGCTTGAGTTTCTCCAACACCACGTTCATAAACCCGTAGGTTGATTTCTTGGCGTGAGACGATATCCATAAAGCCGGCATTAACGCGCTCGGGGAAATGTTTGTGTGCTTCAATTTGTGGCCCCCAGGTTTCAACTGCAGCTGTATTTACATCATCAACAACAGTAACCGCGTGGGGATTACCCATCGATACGGCGCCTACCTTAATGCTCCCATGATTCAGGGGGAGGGTGTAAGCCGGCTGTTGGGAATCGGATAAAAAGGGCAGTGAGGCAGGAGCTAAATTTGGCTGGCCCATGTCGACAGCAACGTCACCATTGCCTTGAACCTTTAAGGTTAGGATGCCGGCCTGGGTTTCTACTCTGATTTCTTTCTTGCCAGTAAGCTTGCGCTCACGGACAAACTGCGCGAAGCAGCGAGCACCGTTGCCACAGTTTTGGACCTCGGTACCGTCGCAGTTAAATATGCGATATCGAAAGTCGACATCCGCACGGCTGGGTATCTCGACGATCAATAGCTGGTCGCAACCTATGCCAAAGCGCCGGTCCGCTAATTTGCGGATCTTGTCGGTACTGAGGCGAATGCGCTGGCTAACGGCATCGATCATGACAAAATCGTTACCCAAGCCGTGCATTTTGGTGAATCTGAGTCTCACAGTGTTTCCTTAAATAGGGCCTTAGGCCTCTGGCAAAAGTTGCTCGCCAGCAAAAAGTTCAGCTATGGTCTCGCGGCGTCGAATCAAATGCGACTGCTTGCCGTCAACCAATACCTCGGCCGCTCGGGGACGGGTATTGTAGTTCGAGCTCATTGTGAAGCCATAGGCTCCGGCCGACATGATGGCTAAAAAATCGCCGCTTTCAATCGCCAGCTCTCTATCTTTGGCCATAAAGTCCCCAGTTTCGCACACTGGACCTACAAGGTTCCACAGTTTCGTCTCGCCAGCTTTGTTTTGTAGGGGCAGAACGTTTTGCCAAGCTTGGTAGAGCGATGGGCGGATGTTGTCGTTCATCGCAGCATCAATGATGGCAAAATTTTTGTGGGCCGATGGCTTTAAGTAATCGACTTGGGTCAGTAGAACCCCGGCATTGGCTACTATCGAGCGGCCAGGCTCAAATACTAACTTCAGCGGTCGGTCGCCAAGCTCTTTAATAACTTCTGCAATGTAGTCGGCAATGGCCGGTGGCTGCTCATCTTGATAGACCACGCCTAAGCCACCACCAAGGTCGAGGTGCTCAAGAGTAATACCGTGTGTACCTAGCTCATCAATTAGCTTTAATAAGCGATGCAGAGCATCAATGAATGGCGCAAGTTCAGTAAGCTGGGAACCAATATGGCAATCTACGCCCTTTATGGCGAGTGACGGCAGCTGCGCCGCGCGTTGATAAACCGATACCGCCTCGTTGATATCAATACCAAACTTATTCTCTTTGAGGCCAGTAGAGATATACGGGTGGGTCTTGGCATCAACATCGGGATTCACACGCAGAGACACATTCGCCACAACCTTCATTTCGGCCGCAACCTGGGCTAGGACTTCTAACTCGGCTGCCGATTCCACATTAAAGCAATGGATGCCAATCTCTAGGGCGCGACGCATTTCTTCGGGTTTCTTTCCGACACCTGAAAATACGATGTTGGCCGGCTTGCCGCCAGCGGCAAGTACACGCTCCAGTTCACCGAGGGACACAATATCAAAGCCTGCGCCTATCTTGGCAAGCTCATTGAGTATGGCTATGTTTGAATTCGCTTTAACGGCGTAGCAGGCGATGCCGCGGTCACCCAGTGCATCGGCGTAGGCCAAAAAGTTACGGCGCAAGCAGGCGCGACTATAAACGTAGCAGGGTGTGCCGTAGGTTTGGGCTATATCTTGTAGGTCGGCGTTCTCAATATGGAGCGCGTCATTGTGGTATTGAAAATCTTGCATAGTAATAATTAGTTTTTATAAGTGCTATGGGGAGTGCCGGGCTGGTTTGGCTTGCGATGCCCGCTCGTTCACCGCATAAATGCGGTGTTATCGGCACTGCTATTTTTGAACAGCTTCTGCCGAGTTACTGTCTTCAATTGTCTTGCTCGACGTATCGAGGCGAGATTTCACTTCGCTCTCAAGGTCACTTTGGACCGTCGAAGCGCTACTCTCAGCGGCTGACGCTGGAGCTTCGGAGGGCAAGTATAATGGCCCTTTTTGCCCGCAAGCTGTCAGGGCTACCCCTGTTAGAAGTAAAAGGCCAAGTGTCATAATTCTGATCATGGTGGATGACTACCGGTAAATAGAGGTTTGGCTAAACCCAGCCTTGCTTATAGCGCAACAGTTTTAGCGTAAAAGACAGAGTATAAGGGAAAGCCCCAAGAGGGAAAACCTAAGCTTGGCGAATCATGCCCTAAAGCGTGTTTGCCAGCGGGTTTGGCCCCTCTTAAATCGTGTTATTAGTAAATATGCCTAGGTTTACGGCGTGATACAATTGGCCCCTAAGTTTTTGTCGCCAAGCTATGAAGTTTGTGGCGGGCGTTTACGATAAATTGTGCAATAGAGTAGATAGAATGAACGAAGCCGAGTTTATCCACCAGGCCGAAGAGACTATGATAGCGTTAGAAGATGCTATCGATGAGGCGAATGGGCCGTTAGATTACGAAAATAACGGCGCGGTTCTCACTATCGATTGCGAAGATACCAAATCACAAGTGATCGTCTCTCGGCAATTGGCCATGCTGCAACTTTGGGTGGCGGCGAAATCCGGCGGTTTTCATTGTGATTGGGACGGCCAGCAATGGCAGTGTTCTACCACCTCTGAAAGCTTGTTAGATTTACTGAATCGAGTGCTTAGTGAGCAATCAGCGCAAGCAATAGAACTTACTTTATAAACGCCAATAGGTAGCTAACAGCTATACTTGGTGCGGTGGAGAACAAAATGAGTGATTTAGTTAGTTATCAGCGTCAAGGCAGCGCCGCTGTCATTACGATTAAAAATGGCAAGGTGAATGCGCTTTCGCCGCAAGTCTTTGTAGAGCTAAATGCGGCTCTAGACCAGGCTGAAAAAGATCAAGCTGTGGTAGTTTTAAGCGGCCAGGCAGGCATTTTTTCCGGTGGCTATGACCTGAAAGTAATGATGGAAAGCCGTGAAAAGGCCAAGGCACTTGTTGCTATAGGCTCGCGCCTGACACATCGGTTATTGTCGTTCCCTACCCCGGTTATTACGGCGTGTGGCGGACATGCTATCGCCAAAGGTGCGTTTATATTGTTGGCATCAGATTATCGTTTAGGTGTTGCTGGTGAATTTAAAATAACACTGAATGAGGTTGCAATTGGGATGACCATGCACCAAGCGGGCATAGAGTTGTGCCGTGGTCGTTTAGCGCCAGTATATTTTAATCGGGCAATGATTAATGCTGAAGCCTTTGACCCTAGTAGCGCAATAACCGCAGGATTTTTAGATGCCGTGGTAGATAACTATGATCAATTGTTACCACGGGCATTGGAACTCGCTGAGCAAATGGCTGGCTTGAATATGGAAGCTCATCATGGCACCAAGTTAAAAGCGCGTAAGTCGCAATTGGATGCTTTAGAGCAAGCAATAGAAATGGATGTAGCCGGAAAATAAAGCTCAGCTCGACAAAGAGGTCGAGTCATAGTGGATTTATTTCGAACTAAACAAGCTGAACTGTCACGGTTTGGCTTGTTGTTTAAAAGTTTAAGCTCACGTTTGCAGAGCTTAGGCACTATTTTGTTTATCTGTTGCTCAGCCGTTTTTATCGGTTCTTGCAGCACCCTCCCTTTGGCAGTCCCCAGCGACGCCGAGATATCAAAAATATACCGAGCGCTAGCTTCTTATCCTCAAATTGACGCTGAACTTGAAACTCAAAAATTCCTGCTGATGACAGAAGACATGAAAGCGTATGTCGATACCTATGTTCCTAAGGGCAATGGTGCAGGGCAGCGTTTGGTGCAGGTATTCAAGGCGATTCATCAGCCGTCATTGGGGGTTACTTATAGTGCGGGTGCCCACTTCAATGCGCAGGAGGTGTTTGAAGCAGGGCGGGCAAACTGCTTGTCTTACTCGGCGCTTTTCATTGCGATGAGCCGGCATGTCAAATTAAAAGCAAGGTTCCAAGAAGTGGACCTGCCGCCGAGCTGGAGTCAGGGCAGCAAAGATTTGTTGCTGAGATTTCGCCATGTCAACGTGGTAATAAATCTTGGTTCGGGGCGAGAAAAGGTGGCTGATTTCCGCTTGGAGAGATTTAGTCATTTTTATCCGAGAAGAGAAATTACCGACCAGCAGGCTCTTTCCCTGCACTACAATAATTTGGCGGTTGAAGCTATTTTTGAAAAAGATTGGGAGCAAACTCTTTCAATGTTGGCGCTTGCCTTGGCGGCTGATTCTGAACGTACTATCGTTTGGAGTAATTTAGGATTGGTTTTTAAGCGTACTGGTGAGTTGGAGTTGGCCGATATTGCTTATCGGCATGCCTTGAGTTTAGATTCCCATGATTATAGTGTCATGAATAATCTCGCTCAGTTATACCGTCAGACCGGTAAACAGGAACTCTCAAAATTACTGAGTGAGAGGTCATCTCAACACCGAAACAAAAACCCATACTTTCATTATGCCAATGCCGAAGCTGACTTTCGAAACGAAGATTATCCAGCGGCAATCAAACATATAGACCGAGCATTACGGATCAAAAAACACGAAGCAAATTTTATGCGGCTAAAAGCCATAATATTACGGGCTTTGGGGCAGAAAGATAGAGCCTTAACATTGATGAAAAAGGCTTACAGTCTAGAGGAAAACAAACCAACAAAAGAGGCCATTTACAAAATGTTGGAGGACTGGAAGAGTTCGCTATAATCAAGCTGGGCCTGTATGGGGTGTTCCTAACACACTAAGGCGCTGAAGCCGTTAAAAGAATCGTTCAAACACATTAGGGTAAAACCGTTGAAGCAAGTCGTTAGTAAGAAAAAATTTGATCAAGCGATGGCGGATCAAATAATGACCGCCACATTTCCCCTTGATCTAGAGTGTTCCATATCAAAGCGGGAACTTGATGAAAGTACTAGGTCCGCCTATGAAACCTATATCCAGTTTTATCAGCTGAACTTTGAGACCCAATTTTCAAATAAAGACATAGAATTATATTCTGGGTCAGTATTGAGTGAAGAGTATTCAATCTTCTGCCAGTATTGGCGGCCCAAAAATCCAACGGCGACGGTTGTGATATGTCACGGCTATTACGACCACATGGGTATTTATCAAAAGCTAATATCCTACTTGCTAGAGCAGGGTTTTGCGGTATTGGGCTTCGATTTACCCGGGCATGGTTTAAGCAGTGGTGCCCGCGCTGCCATTGAAAGCTTTTCGAATTACAGCGCCGGTCTCCAAGCCATCTTAGATTACAGTGCGCCGGTCTTGCTTGGTGATGTTCATGTAGTCGGGCAAAGTACTGGTTGCGCGGTAATAATGAACCACATACTGGGCGACTATCCTTTTGTCTTCTCAAAGGTAGCCTTGTTGGCGCCCTTGGTAAAACCCAAGGGCTGGAACAGCGGGCAATGGTTATTTACGCTGTTAAATAAGCGAATTCAAACCATGCCTCGACGCTTTGCCGTGAACTCCCACGACCGAGAGTTTTTACGCTTCCTTGCCGAGCAGGACATACTTCAACCCAAGCAGTTATCGGTGCAATGGATTGGGGCGATGAAACAATGGATGGAGACTCTTGAGGCTCGAACTGAAGTTTCGAGTAAGCCCCTGTTAATAGTTCAGGGCACAGAAGACGGGACGGTTGATTGGGAGTTTAATCTTCCTCATATCGAAACTCACTTTACTTCGGTAAAGGTTGAATTGATTGAAGAGGGTCGACATCAATTGGTTAATGAAGCGCCTAGGTTTCGAAAAAAAGTCTTTGCCGCATTGGGGCAATATTTAAAAGCATGAAGCCAAGCCATTACCTGCTAGACCCTATAGGACTAAGACGCGTGGTCTTATAGGGTTACAAATGTGGAATTTGCGACATTTTGAACCCTGTTTTCTACGGCTGGTTGGTCTACTCTATTCTCGCGTTAATTTGAATATTCCCAAATGGCGACGACATAAATTTAGCGCTTGAAGCGTATGACTGGGCTTTGCCCAGCGACAACAATAATAATGTAACATCACTCTAAGGAACTCCCGTAATGATCGAATGGAATGAAACCCATCGCGCTGTGCAATCCATGGTTCGAGACTTTGTCGAAAAAGAAATTGTCCCGTTGATAGACGACCTGGAATACAACGGTTTACCTCCATACGACGTGTTACGTAAAATGATAAAGACCTTTGGCATGGACGAAATGGCCAAAGCTCGATTTGATAAACAAATAGCCAAAGAAGAAGCCTTGGCTCGCGGTGCTGAATTACCAGAGTCAAAGGATAGCGAGCCGAGTGATCCTGGTTTAACCATGATTCCTACCATCGAATTGAGTCGTCATGCTCAAGGTTTGGTAACGGCGATGGGTGTTTCGATGGGGCTGACCGGTGGCGCTATCATGAGCAAAGGTACCCTGGAGCAGAAAAAACGCTGGGCTTTACCATTGCTGACATTAGAGAAAGTAGGTTCGTGGGCGATTACCGAGCCCAATTCTGGCAGCGATGCTTTTGGGCAGATGAAGTCGACGGCGAAAAAAGTTGAGGGTGGATATTTACTCAAAGGTAATAAGACGTTTATTACCAATGGCCCCTATGCAGATACTATTATTTTCATCTGTAAATTAGATGAGCCCGGTGTCGAGCCGAAAGATCGTAAAGTCGTGTCGTTTATTCTCGACACAGGAATGAAAGGCTTGGTACAAAGCAAACCGTTTAAGAAGATGGGTATCGGTTCTTCGCCAACAGGTGAGTTATTTCTCGATGATGTATTTGCAGAAACCGATCGCCTTTTAGGGGGCAGCGAAACCAGCTATGGTCGCAGCGGTGCAAAAGCAACGTTTACCCAGGAGCGTGCGGGTATCGCGGCGATGGCCTTGGGTATTGTTGATCGCTCGCTTGAACTTTGCTTGGAATATGCCAAGACCCGAGAGCAGTTCGGCCAGCGTATTGGTGATTTCCAGTTGATTCAATTGAAGCTTGCGAAAATGGAAGTTGCCCGAGTTAACATTCAAAATATGGTGTTTCGCTATATTGAAATGTCGACCTTAGGCCGCCCCATGTCGATGGCTGAAGCGTCGGCAATGAAGCTTTACGCAACTCAAGCGGCAATGGAAGTTACCACTGAGGCGGTGCAGGTCTTTGGCGGCAACGGTTATATGCGTGAATATAGGGTTGAGCAATTGATGCGTGATGCGAAGATCTTACAAATATATGGTGGCACCGATGAAATGCAGGTTGTCGCAATTGCGAAAGATTTATTAAAGCGAGACTAAACGAGCATTGTAGCAGGGATGTTTGGGCCTATATTTAATTAGCCTCATCCCTGTTCGAATTTTAAACGTCGGCGCAATTGTAGCGGCTGCTTAGTCGCTCGCTTGTTAGCTTCGCGTTGCTTCGAAGATTTTAACCATCTTTTCTTTTTACCCTCTCAATAGTAACTGGCCGCTCCAAACCCGGCGTTTCAAAAACGGGTATATGTTCCCCAGTTCTGAATAGACTAAAAAACCGCCCGCCACACAAAAATAAACCATACACTAGGCCTGAAGCTTACTGTTTATCGCAAGAATGGAAAATACCATCAAGTTTTATTCTCATACACTAGCCTCTCCTGTGTTTAGATTTTGTTGGGAGTTCGAGAGTTGTAGGGCTATAGTAATTTGAATGTTGGAATTATTGAGTGTTGAGTGTTGAGTGTGACTAGTTATGTCTCATTGTTGTTTCTCGTCTGAAGGCTGAAAGGTAGTGTTTAATGAGTAAAGTTGATCATCGCCGTCGAATGATGGTGGTCTTACAGTTTGTTGAAGATAATTTGGATGCTGAGCCAGAGTTGAATCACCTCGCAAGTTTGGCTTGTTATTCACCCTTTCACTTTCATCGCTTATTTTCGACTTTTGTTGGCAGCAGCATTTATGCCTATCGCAAACGTTTATTGCTTGAGCGGGCCGTTAGGCATTTGCAACACAGTAACAAAGCCTTGTTTGATATCGCTGCAAGCTGTGGTTACAGCAATCAAGCTTCATTTAATAAAGCATTCAAGCAGCAATTCTCAGCAACCCCCAGTCAAGTTCGTGAGCATAAGGTGTTACCAAAGATACTTAACCCCTTAATATTGGAGAGCTTGACGATGGATGTGAATATTGTAGAACAAGACGAAATTAATATTATCTGTGCCCGCGCTACGGGAACTTATGCGCAAGCTGCGCCGATTGCATGGCAGGCTATTATGAGCTTCGCTTATGGCAACCGGCACATGAAGCCCGAGGTGCGATCTTTCGGAGTTTCACACGATAACCCTTCAGTGACAGATGCCGGAAATATTCGCTATGATGCTGGGCTCGATCTCGACCCGAGTATTGATATTTCTGGGCACAATGAGCTGCATCGACATAGCATTCCCGCTGGCCGCTATGCGGTGTTTCATCACAAGGGTTGTTACACAACATTCCCAGAGGCTTACCATTATATTTTTCACCAGTGGTTTGCCAGTTCAGGGGAAACCTTGAGGGACGAGCCGCCGTTTGAGATTTATCGCAACCGTGATCCCCGCCGCACCAAACCAGAGAATCTACGTACCGATATCTATCTACCGCTGGCGAAGTAAAGCTTACGTGCCAGATGCGTTAACTGCCTTTATGGGGCTATTGATTACCGCTATAATTGTGGCAACTCAATATTTCTAAAGGATGTCTTCATGACCCAGTTTGACAATGTTTCAGTGATACAAGCGGGCAATACCTATTTTGACGGTAAAGTGAATAGTCGTACGGTTTTATTTGCCGATGGAACAAAAAAGACTCTGGGTTTTATGCAGCCAGGTGAGTATCAATTTGGCACGGCGCAGCGAGAGTTAATGGAAATTATTGCTGGGGATTTATTAGTGCGTCTGCCTGGCGAGGATTCGTGGGCTAAAGTGTCGAGCGGAGGGCAGTTCGAAGTCCCAGCTGACTCGCAGTTTTCGGTTCGGGTTGAAACGGTAACCGATTATTGCTGTTCTTACTTAACGGATTAGTATTAAGCAGCAGCGCTCATGTGAGGGCTGCTGCTTAATTCGTGATCGCAAAAACAATACGCGACTGATTTATGATCGCTTAAAACAATACGCGACAGCGCATTGTGCCTTCAATGCTTTTCAGCTTCTTCAGTGCGACATCACTGTATTCCGCATCCACATCAATAACGACATAACCAACCGATTCATTCGTTTGTAAGTACTGACCAAGAATGTTGATGTTGTTTTCTGAAAACACCAAGTTAATAGCAGACAAAGTACCGGGTACGTTTTTGTGCACGTGCAATAAACGGTGAACCTCGGTGTGAGCGGGTAATGCTACTTCTGGGAAGTTAACAGCCGTAATGGTTGTGCCATTATCTGAATACTTAACCAGCTTCTCAGCGACTTCCAAACCAATGTTAGCCTGGGCTTCCTGAGTCGAGCCGCCGATATGGGGCGTCAAGAGAGCGTTGTCGATACCACGTAACGGGCTGACAAATTCGTCGTCATTGCCACGTGGCTCAACAGGGAAAACGTCGATGGCGGTGCCTGCCAGCTTGCCTGACTTTAAGGCTGCGGCGAGCGCGTCGATATCAACAACGGTACCGCGTGAGGCGTTAAGCAGAATGGCTCGGTCTTTCATTTGAGCTATTTGCGCGGCGCCAAACATCATCTTGGTTTCGACGGTTTCTGGCACGTGTAAGCTGACAATATCAGATCGCTCTAATAGCTCTTCCATATTGGCAACTTGTGAAGCATTACCAAGCGGTAGTTTCGCAACCACATCAAAGAATACTACTTTCATGCCGAGGGATTCAGCGAGTACGCTAACCTGAGTACCGATTGAGCCGTAGCCAACGATGCCTAAGGTCTTACCGCGAATTTCATATGAGCCGACGGCTGATTTAATCCAGCCGCCGCGATGACAGGCTGCATTCTTCTCTGGAATACCGCGTAGCAACAATATTGCTTCAGCGATAACCAGCTCAGCAACGGAGCGAGTATTTGAGTAGGGGGCGTTAAAGACGACAATGCCTAGCTCTTCGGCGGCTTTTAAATCGACTTGGTTGGTGCCAATACAGAAACAACCCACAGAAATTAGCTTTGGCGCTGACTCAAGTACTTTGCGAGTTAGCTGGGTACGAGAACGGATGCCTACAAAGTGGGCATCGGCTAATTTAGCGATCAGCTGATCTTCAGGTAGCGCCGTTTTAATATACTCGATGTTGCTATAACCGGCTGCGGTAAGAGTATCGACCGCAGACTGGTGGACGCCCTCGAGTAGCAGGAATTTGATTTTGGTTTTTTCCAAGGATTTACTGGCCATGGTATAACTCGTTCTATTGTTGCTTGCTATGGTATCGGGCCTGTACATCAGCCCAGTTTTAAGGCGCGCTATGATAGCATACGAACCAACAGGTGCTATTTATTTGGAGTTCTAAGCTTATGGGTTACACCCTACAACTTGATGGTGATACGTTCGCCGCCACTGAAAATAACGGTTTAGGCCGTGAACTGGGCAAGATTGTTTGTGTGGGGCGCAACTATGCAGCCCATGCGGCCGAGCTTAATAACCCAATTCCTACTGAACCAATTTTATTTATGAAGCCCGCTACAGCGGCTGCCGAGATAGGGTCCTATTTTAGCATCCCCTCGGGCCGAGGCTCTTGCCATATCGAAACCGAGATAGCGGTACTGATTGGTTCTGAGTTGTGTCGAGCCAGTGAGTCACAAGCCTTGGACGCTGTGGCAGGTATTGGTATCGGCTTGGATTTGACCTTAAGGGACCTGCAGGCAACCTTGAAAGACAAGGGGCTACCTTGGGAGAAGGCCAAAGCTTTTGACGGCAGCTGCCCGCTGACGGGCTTTATGAGCCCAGCTGCCGATGAAGATTACGCCAAGCTCGGGCTTGTTTTAAAGCGCAATAATGTAATTCAGCAGGACGGCAACAGCGGCCAGATGTTGACGCCAATCATCTCGCTCCTGAGTTATATCAGTGAACATTTCACCTTGATGCCAGGGGATGTCGTATTGACGGGTACTCCAGCGGGTGTCGGGCCTTTGGATCCTGGGGATCATCTTGAGTTGGAGCTGAAGCTGGCTCAAAGCACGCTGCGAGTGTCGACCGAAGTTGTGGCAAAGGCACTATAACCAGGTTTTTGACGGGAGCTCTGGGACCCAAGTCTGTTATGGGCGCACGATAGCAAGAGTTAGGGCTAAAAGCGGGCGCTCGTGTGGTTATCTGTGAATCCCGAACGCAGTTCAAGGCTTACGGTTCGATGTGGGTTTCAATCCAAGTCTGGTCCGTAATAATGCCATCCAGTGGGATGTCCCAGCTTGCGGTATCCAGTGTATCGACCTCTTGGATGCTGTGAGCGACACCAATAAGCTTTGGAATCTTGAATTTCGAGGCTGTAAGTCCAGTACTTGGCCCCTGCATGAAAGCGAAGGCTCGGTCATAGTAACCACCTCCCATTCCTAAGCGCGCACCATGGCGGTCAAAGCCCACCAGCGGCATAAGCACAAGATCTAGCTCTGAAGCATCCAGCAGTGTTGTTGAAAGCTCGTCCATGGATGGCTCTGCAATACCGTAACGATTAAGGTGCAGGATTGTCGCTCGATCATAAGGCACAAAATTCATCTGACCTTGTTCTTCACTCACTACCGGCAGATAAACGTTCTTGCCTAGTTGCCAAGCCAGTTCAATAGCGGGAGCAAGGGATATCTCGCCGTCGCTGGCTAGGTACATGGCGATGTTATTTGATTGCTGAATAAACTTGAGTGTTTCTAAGCGCTGGGACAGTAAGTCTGCAGCAACTGTCTGGGCATCAATGCTCAAAGATTGGCGCTGCTGGCGAAGGGTTTTACGAAGTTGCTGACGAGAATTTAAAGTCATAATTTAAGATAAGGCCCCAGGGCGCCGCGGTCAACTTGGCCTTGAACCCGA
>Ga0105357_10000690_pt1 | contig 18056 bp, 18 predicted proteins | sample GOMGulsemesocosm_4_FD_83660 | JGI IMG/M metagenome (GOLD analysis project Ga0105357, IMG submission 83660) | Methane-oxidizing microbial communities from mesocosms in the Gulf of Mexico - GOM15B Gulf of Mexico | ecosystem: Environmental > Aquatic > Marine > Cold seeps | place: USA: Gulf of...
AACTTTTGATATTAAGCCATAAGCTTCTTTTGTAACTTCATTACCCTTGCTTTCTTCTTCACCATTTGATAATAATCCAATAATTGGATCTTCAAGTTGTAATACATCTTCTGCATAAACTTGACCCATAACAGCAAATTCGAATAAATTTTTAGCATCACTGTCTACATTTGCTCCAACGTCTAATACTAAAGTATTTTGATTTTCGCTTGTAGGCATAAGTGTCGCAATAGCAGGTCGTGTTACACCTTTGATTCTACCGATTCTTAAAGTAGCTAATGACATTGAAGCACCAGAATGACCAGCAGAAACAATAGCTCCAGCTTTTCCATCTCGAACTAATTCCATAGCTTTATAAATTGTAGATTCTTTTCTTTTAAGTGCATCTGTAGCTGAATCACTCATACTAATTACATCATCTGTATCTAATATCTCAATTCTAGATAAAAAGTTTTGTGGTATTAAAGATAATAATTTATCTTTTTTACCTACTGCAATTGCAGTGAAGTTATTATTACTTTTTAAAGCAGAAATAAGCCCCTCAATGATAGGTTCAGGACCGAAGTCCCCACCCATTGCATCTATAGCTATAGTATGCATTAGTTTTTATATTCACCAGTATTTGGGTTAACTGTATGAGGCATTTTCCATGTTCCATCAGTATCTTTAACAGGTCTTTTTAACGTAATCTTGTAATGTGTTCTTCTTTTAGCCGCTCTTGAATGAGAGACTCTTCTCTTTGGTACTGCCATTTTATTTTCTCCTTAAAATTCTTTTTCAAAATCACCATTATCTTTTGAACATTGTTCACAGATATGGTAATCACTCTTAATAGCTTCCAGTTCACTTTGAATTAGTGCATCAAAGTCAATTAAACCATCTTCTATTTCAATTACTAAATCTTCGCTTTGGTCATTTTTGATTATACGATCACTTAACAAAAAATCTAGTTTTTCATTAACTTCAATATTGTCTGTTATTCCACATCGGCAACAATCAATATCCGTATTCCCAATTAACATTGCATCAATTTTGACTAATGATTGCGATATTTTACAAAAAGTACCTTCAATTTTAACTGAATTGACTTCAACTTCCAATTCCTTGGGAGTTTGAGGTGCTTTCTTAAATTCTATTTTCATTATAAAATATGTTAATTAATGAATAATTAACAAATTTCTTTTTGTGCAAAGAAGAAATTAATTTCATTAGTTGCATTTTCTACTGAATCTGAACCATGAACTGCATTTGCATCAATTGATTCTGCAAAGTCTGCTCTAATTGTTCCTGCTTCAGCTTCTTTAGGATTAGTAGCACCCATTAAATCTCTGTTTTTAGTCATTGCGTCTTCACCTTCTAAAACAGTTACTACAACTGGTCCAGAAATCATGAATTCTACTAAGTCTCCAAAGAAAGGTCTTTCAGCGTGTACTGCATAAAATGCTTCTGCATCTGCTTTACTTAATTGCATTTTTCTAGTTGCTGCAATTCTTAGTCCTGCGTCTTCAAATCTTGATAAGATTTTTCCAACAACGTTTTTAGCTACTGCGTCTGGTTTGATGATTGATAAAGTTTGTTCCATAGTGTTATTCCTCAGATTTTATTAAGTCGCGGATTATATCTAAAAAATAAAAAAAAGGCAAGTAATTCGAAATTACTTGCCTTTTTGTAAGTGTTGAAAAGTTTAAAACTAATTAATTATTAGTCTTCTACTACTGGTTCACCAGCTGTTTTATCTTCTCTAACTGGGTTTGTAGCACCATCTCTAGTGTCCCATTGAATACATCCCTCAGTAGGACATGCTTCAGCACATGCTGGTTCATCATTATCACCAATACACTCTGTACAAGTCTCTGGGTTTACATAATAAATATCTTCACCTGTTGGATTCTCATCATTATCTACAATTGATTCTGTTGGACACTCGTCTAAACATGCATCACAACTAATACAAATATCTGTAATTATTACTGCCATATATAACTCCTTGTTAAAATTTAAAAAACTTTATCACAGAAATTATAAAATTAACTTTAAAAAAGAATAATTAGAGATATTAATAGAAAAACTAGTAAATATGAAACATTTAAATTAATATTAATTTATAAAATTAATTTAAAAAATTAATAATTTTTTTATAATACTTAAGTTAAGGATAATAATTATCTAGTGATAATTATTTATAAATTTTAGAATTTAAGCTAACTTGTAGTTTCTTTTATTTAAATTGTAATATAATTACGGAACAAAAAAAACTTAAGGAATATATATGTTAGTAACAAAAAAAGCTCCAGATTTTACAGCAACAGCTGTACTTGCGGATGGTCAAATAGTATCAGATTTTAATTTATACGAAAACATTGGTGAAAAAGGTGCGGTATTATTTTTCTACCCATTAGACTTTACTTTTGTATGTCCATCAGAAATCATTGCTTTCTCTAAAAGAATAGATGAGTTTACTTCAAGAGGTGTTAATGTTATTGGTGTTTCTGTTGATTCACAATTTTCTCACTTTGCATGGAGAGAAACTGATGTAAATAATGGTGGAATTGGAAGAATCAAATATCCATTAGTTGCAGATTTATCTAAGCAAATTTCAAGAGATTATGATGTTTTATTTGGTGAAGCAGTTGCATTAAGAGGTTCTTTCTTAATTGACGCTGATGGAACTGTTAGACATTCAGTAGTGAATGATTTACCATTAGGTAGAAATATTGATGAAATGATTAGAATGGTTGATACTATGTTATTTACTAATGAGCATGGTGAAGTTTGTCCTGCTGGTTGGGCAAAAGGTGACGAAGGTATGAAAGCATCAACTGAAGGTGTTGCTGAATATTTATCAAACCATGAGGGTGATTTATAATCATCTCTTTATAATATATAAGGTGTCAAGTCTCTTGACACCTTTTTCTATCACTAATTTCAAAATAATTGACAAATTTTAAAATTCACACTACAATTACAACATTACTTAAAAAAACTACAAAAACTACAAAAACTACATAAACTACGAATATGTACAATCAAAGGTAAACACTACTTATGGAAGAGTCTAAAACTCAGAACAAAACAACAACAAAAGGTCCTAGAAAACCTAGAACTCACGTACCAGTTGAAGGGTACAGAATTGAACAACTAAGAGAACTTACTTTAGAAGAACTTTTAGCTATCGCTAAAAAACTTGATGTAGAAAATCCACAAGAATTAAAAAGACAAGATTTAATGTTTAACATTTTAAAATCTCAAATTGATGCGGGTGGTTTTATTCTATTCACTGGTATTTTAGAGATTAAAGATGGTGGATTTGGATTCCTTCGAGCAATTGATGGTAATTTTTCTGATACATCTAATGATTCCTACGTAAGTGCTACACAAATTAGAAAGTTTGCATTAAGAACTGGAGATATTGTTTCTGGACAAGTTAGACCTCCTAATAAAGATAGTGAAAAATATAATGCTTTATTAAAAATTGAAGCAATTAACTATTTACCTATTAAAGAATCAAAAAATAGACCATTATTTGATAACTTAACACCTTTATATGCTACTGAAAAATTTAAATTTGAGTATGACTCAAAGAAAATGACAGGACGAATGTTAGATTTATTTGCTCCAATGGGTAAAGGTCAAAGAGGTTTAATCGTAGCGCCTCCTAAAACTGGTAAAACTGAACTTTTAAAAGATTTAGCACATGGAATTTCTAAAAATCATCCAGAAGTTACTTTAATGGTTCTTTTAATTGATGAAAGACCAGAAGAAGTTACAGATATGCAAAGAAGTGTTAAAGGTGAAGTTTATTCTTCTACTTTTGATTTACCTGCTCAAAATCATGTAAGAGTTGCTGAGATTGTTATTGAGAAAGCAAAAAGACTTGTGGAAATGAAAAAAGATGTAGTTATCTTATTAGACTCAATCACAAGACTTGCAAGGGCTTATAATACTGTAACTCCAAGTTCTGGAAAAGTACTTTCAGGTGGTGTTGATGCAAATGCATTACATAAACCAAAAAGATTCTTTGGGGCTGCACGAAATATTGAAGAGGGTGGTTCTTTAACTATTATTTCAACTGCACTTATTGAAACTGGTTCAAAAATGGATGAAGTTATTTTTGAAGAGTTCAAAGGAACAGGGAATAGTGAAGTTGTATTATCTAGAAATGCTGCTAATAAAAGAGTTTATCCAGCTCTTGATATTATTAAATCAGGTACGAGAAAAGAAGAATTACTTCTTACTCCTGAAATTTTACAAAAAACTTGGATTTTAAGAAATGCAATTGCATCAATGGATGAAGTTGAAGCTTTAAAATTCTTATATTCAAAAATGCAGAAAACTAAAAACAATGCAGAGTTTTTTGCTGGAATGAATGAATAAAAGGAAAGCTTTTTAAGCTTTCCTTTTTTTATGTCTTAATCTTCTAAAAACACTTTTTTATATTGTTCTACTCTAAAATCAAAAGTAGTATAGTTTGAATTTATCTTCTTTTGTTCTTTATAATAAGAGTTTGAACCAATAAATCTATTTGCAGCATTTGATGGGGATGTTAAACTTATTGTTTTAATAATTCTATTATCAAAAATAAAGTTATGAACTTTTGGAATTTCATTAGAAATTACTTTGAACACTATCTTTTCTTTCTTTAGAACTTGTCTTAAAAAATACTCAGGTCCATTCTTACTATTTCCACCTGTAAAAATAATAGTTTCAATATCTTTAAACTCTTTTAAATATCCTAAAATATCTCTAAGTTTAACATCACTCATACCTATATCACTTGCATCAATCTTTTCTCTTTTACAAGAACTTACAATATCGCAAACTCCAATTTTTTCTTTTATTAAAAACTCTTGTCTTTGAATTATTGCTTCTTGTGAATGATTATAAATAAGTTTTAAATTAAAAATTTTATCTAAGGCTTTCCATAATAAACCATCTTGTGAACCATAACAAAATAGAACATCATTTTCTTTATACTCTTTTGTACAAAATCTAGGAGGTGGTAGAGTACCTACTATTATTTTTTTTGTATTTATTTTTAGAAAAACTTCATAAGGATGAAAGTGATAGAACATAGTAGATACCTTGTCTTTTAATTATAATTAAATTATTTACTTGCTTAAATATACATAAATTGAGTACTTTATAAATTATATTATTTATGCTATGCTTTTTGAGTATAAAGAAAAAGGTTTTATTATGAATATAAATTTTAAGTACTTTAATAATCAAGAATCATTTATAAACTATGCCACTAATAAAGAAGTAAAATATCTAATTTTTGTAGCATCCTCAACTAATATATTATTAGAAAATTTTAATAAAGAAAACATAAAAATTTATGGAGCAATTTTTTCTCATTTAATTTATAAAAATAAACTATATGAGAAAGGTTTGATTTCAATTGAAATTAGTGAGGAACTTAATTTAAGTTTTATTAAAAATACAAGAGATTATAACTTTGATGATTGCAAATATTCACAATCAAAATCTATAATTACTGTTTTTGATGGATTTAGTGAAAATACTGAAAACTTTTTGATAAACCTTTTTGAAAATATTGATTTTAATACAAATATTATTGGTGGAGGGGCAGGAGTTCTTGAAGATAAAACAAAAAAAGTGCTTTTTAATAATGAAGGCTTTTTTTCTGATTCGGCTATATTATTATTTTTAAATAAAAAAATAAAATCATCTTCAAAATATGGTTGGGAGTATTTATCTGGACCGTATATTGTAACCTCTAATGAAAAAAATCTTCTAAAAACAATTGATTACATTGATGCTCTCGAACTTTATAAAGATGTTGTAAAAGAAGATTGTGGTCTTACTTTAACAAAAGATAATTTTTCGGATATTTCAAAGAATTATCCAATAGGTATTATTAAATATACAGGGGATGAAATACTTAGAGATCCTATCTGCTTTGAAAATGGCAATTTAATTTTAATAGCTGAAATTAGAGCTAATTCAATAGTAAATATTTTAAAAGGTAATAAGAATAATTTAATCAATGCAGCTAGCGAAGGGGCAAAAGAAGCATTAGATGAAAATAGTAATTTAGCAATAGTCTTTAATTGTATAACAAGAAAGACTTTTTTAGAAGAAGATTTTGAAAAAGAGTTAGATTCTATATATAAAGAAATAAAAACAAATAATATGATAGGTGTTATTACTGTTTGTGAAATAGCAAATAAAGGGAATAAATATATAAACCTTTTAAATAAAGCATGTGTAATTGGAGGAATATGATTTTAAATAAACTATCAATTTCTTATAAATGTCAAAGTTCAATTGGCAATAGTTTAAAATTAGAAGAGATGATAAAAGAAGTTTTAGTAACTTTTTTAGAAGAAACAGAAGCTATATACGGGAGTTTTTATTTATTAGAAAATAATACACCTCAATTTATTTTGTCTATGGGAAAAAAGATTGATTGTAAAATTGATGCATTATTAGATAAATTTATAGAAAATGAAATTAATATTTGTAAATATGATGATAATCTAAATTTGTTTTTATATAGATTAGAAAAAGGTTTACTGATTTTTATTTATGATGAAAGTATTGATCTTCATGTTATTAAATCAATTTTGGAAAGTTTAAGAAAAAAATTAAATATTAGTATAAATTCTTGTTTAAATGTAAAAGATTTAGAAGATAAAAATTTAAAACTAAATAGCTTAACTATTAATCTACAAGATAAAGTAAATGAAGCTGTAATATTAAATAAGAAAAAAGATAAACAGATGTTTGAGCAAATGAAAATGGCTCAAATGGGTGAATTAATTGGTAATATTGCACATCAATGGAGACAACCCCTTAGTATAATATCAACTGTTGCAAGTGCGATGAAACTAAAAAAAGAGATGGATATTTTAGATAATAAAGATTTTTTTGATTATACAAATAAAATTGTTGATAATACTCAATTACTTTCTACTACTATAGATGAATTTAGTGATTATATAAAAGAAACTAGTAATGAGAAAGAGATTTTAATTCAAGAAAGAGTTAAAATAGCAATAAAAATAATTGAATCTAGTTTTATAATGAAAAAAATAAAAATAATTGAAAATTATATGGAAAAAGAGACTATTTATTTTAAATTAATATCTGGAGAATTATTACAAGTTTTAATATCAATTTTAAATAATTCAAAAGATGCTTTTAATGATAAAAGTATAGAAAATAAATGGATAAAATATTCTGTAAAAAAAGAAGAAAAGAGTTTTTTAATAACAATTGAAGATAATGCAGGTGGAATTCCTCCTGATATATTAGATAAAATTTTTAATCCATATTTTACAACAAAACACCAAGATCAAGGGACAGGGATAGGTTTATATAATTGTTATAATATTGTAAGCAACCATCTTAATGGAAAGTTATATGCAGTAAATACATTACATGGAGTGAAATTTACAATCAACTTACCTTATCAAATAAGTTGATTTGTAAATTAAGATAAATCAATATTTACTTTAACATATTAGTTATACTCTTTTAGCTATAATCAATAAATTTAATAAAAGGTTTTATTTGAAAGTAGGTGTGTTTGATTCGGGGCTTGGTGGATTAACTGTTGTGAGTGCTATCCAAAAAGTTTTCAAAGGTGCAGATGTTTTTTATATAGCTGATACTTCATATGCTCCTTATGGAGAAAAAACACCCCAACAAATTTTAGAACGCTGTGATAATATTACAAAATATTTATTAGAAAATCATGGAATAGAAGCTTTAATAGTTGCATGTAATACTGCTACTTCTGCTGCTATTAAACATTTAAGAGATAAATTCCCTTTTTTGATAGTTATAGGAACTGAGCCTGGAATTAAACCTGCTATTTTAATTACTAAAACATCAAAAGTAGGAGTTCTCGCAACTCCTGCAACTTTAAAAGGTAATAAATATCAAGAGTTAGTCAATGAATTATCGACTATTAAAAAAGTTGAACTTTATGAACAAGCTTGTATTGGTTTAGTTGAACAAATTGAGAAAGGTGAAATTAGTTCGAAAAAAACATTTGAAATGTTAGAAAACTGGTTAAGTCCTATGCAGAAGAATAATGTGGATACTATCGTTTTGGGTTGTACTCATTATCCTTTAGTTGATAATTTAATAAAAGAAATTATGGGTAAAAATATAAATTTGATAGAAACAGGAAATGCAATAGCAAATAGACTTTTAACTTTGAGTTCAAATAAAGGGCATAAAAATCAAGGTAATTTGAATATTTCTATATGTTATACCGGACAAATAAATATAAATATGATAGATAGAATTTTAGAAAATAAAAATATTGAAGTTAGGAATTGTACAATATGAGTGTAGAAATGTTAGAAAGAAAAGTATTAGCTTTAAAATATAGACCGCATAGATTTGAAGATTTAGTAGGTCAAAGTACTGTATCTCAAACTTTATCATTAGCATTAGATTCTAATAGATTATCACATGCATATTTATTTAGTGGATTAAGAGGAAGTGGGAAAACTTCAACTGCAAGAATTATGGCTAAAGCACTTTTATGTTCAGATGGTCCAACATCAAAACCTTGCGAAGTTTGTAATAATTGTGTCAGTACAAATGCAAATAGACATTTAGATGTAATTGAAATGGATGCTGCTTCTAATCGTGGAATTGATGATATAAAAGATTTGATAGAACATACAAAATACAAACCAAGTTCAGCACGATTTAAAGTATTTATAATCGATGAAGTTCATATGCTTACTACTCAAGCATTTAATGCTTTGCTTAAAACATTAGAAGAACCTCCTGGTTTTGTTAAATTTATTTTAGCAACAACAGATCCTTTAAAATTACCTGCAACAATTTTGAGTAGAACTCAACATTTTAGATTTAATAAGATTTCAAATACAGATGTTATTCATCATTTATCACATATATTAAATGAAGAGAATATTGAGTTTGATACGGATGCTTTAGAAATAGTTGCAAGAAGTGGACACGGAAGTCTACGAGATACTCTAACTTTATTAGATCAAGCAATTATTTTCTCACGTGGAAGAATAACTACTTTAACCGTTGTTGATATGTTAGGACTTATTGATCCAAAGGTTATGGATGATGTATTTTCTGTAGTTTTAAATAAAGGTGAGATAACACCAATTATAAAAGAGCTAGAAAATTATGATGTTTCCCAAATATGTGATGAAATGGCAACTTACTTAAAACATAAAATGATGGCTAAAGATGCAAAGTTTGATTTACTTTTATTTGATAGATTTTTTAGAATATTAGGCGATGCAAAACATCTTTTATCAATAAACTCTGATGGTGGTTTTGTATTAATTTTAACATTAATGAAAATGATTGAAGCTACTAACATAAAAACAATAGAAGAGATAATTTCTCAAATTGAAGATATTAATCCTAAAGCAGATACTGAAAAAGCAAGAATAGTTAATATTGAAAAGAAACCTATTATAAGCAAAGAAGAAGTTCCTTCTGTTAAATCAAATATAACTGAAGAAATAATGGAAAATATACGTGAGACAAAAATTGAAAAAGTGACAGAAGCGGATAAGATTTTAATTGAAACTACTTCTATGGTAGATTTATCAATAATTAATTCAATTCCTGAAGTATCTTATCCTACGCCATTTGATGATTTACCTACAAGTAAAGAAGAAGCACTTAATCATGAGAAAAAGATTGAATCAGAGTTAAGTAAAAATGAAATAATTGATTATCCAATAGTTAGTTCAGAAATAAAAGTTGAAGAAATTATTGAAGAACATAAAGAAATAAATATATCTCAAGAAGTTGAAGTTATTCCAATTGAAGAACCACAACTTGAAGAAAAAAATGAATTATATGAACAATTAACATCAAAAGTTTATGATCGAGATTATTCTTTAGGAGAATGTTTTGAGCAAAACTTTATTTTTAATGGACATAAAGATAATAAACTTTCAATAATATCTTATGCCAAAGACGAGGATAGAAAGTTTTTATATAAACACTTTGGATTAATTAGAACATTTGCTCAAGATGTTTATGGAAATAATATTGAGCTAGACTTTAAAAAGGAAGAAGCCTCCTTAAGTGGAACAAAAAATATAGAAAAGATATCTATATCTAATAAAAAAGAAATAATAGAAGAAAATCTAGAATCAAATATTGAAGATACAGGTTCAATGATTGAAGAAGTAGAAATGAGTTCCGGGTGTGTTGCCGATATGCATAAAAGTTCAATACCAAGTGCCTCCCAACAAGAATTACAGCTAAATGATGTTATTAATTCTCCTATGTTGAATAAAGCAAAAGAACTTTTTGATATTAAAAAAATAACTGTTAAAACAAGGTCTTAGTATTAACTATTTATTAATATTAAATAGTTAAACTGTAATCTAATATTTAATCAAAGGAATAATTATAATGAAAACTGTATCAAAAGTATTAACACTTGCTGTTTTATTAACTACTAGCTTGTTTGCAAATGTAAGTGATGATAATGTATTAAAATTTGAGAAGAAAAGAATCTCTCAAAACCCAAATATAGAAGTAAAGAAAATAAGTATTAATACAAAAAAAGAGTTACCAGTAAAGGGTTGGTATGGTTATATTATAGATGTTGAAGCAAAAATAAAAGATAAAACTATTAATGCAAAAGATATTGTATTTTCAGATGGAAGATATATTTCATTAGATTTACTTGATTCTAAAAATGGGAAGTCTTTAAAAGATTTAGTAACTCCAACTTTGACTTCAAAATATTATGACAAAGCAAAATTAATTGCAGGTAATCATAATGCAAAAGATAAAATTGTAATTTTCTCTGATCCTTTATGTCCTTTCTGTATGGATTATGTACCTGAAGTAATTAATCATGTAAATAAAAATAAAGATTCAATTGCTTTATACTATTATCATTTCCCATTATTAAGATTACATCCAGCATCAGATCCCTTATCTAAGTTAATGGAATTAGGAAAAGAAAAAGGTATAAAAGATATTGAAATAAAAGTTTATGAAGCTGATTGGGATGAATATTTTGCTCCAAAAGAAAGTGATAATAAAAAGATAGTTGATGCATTTAATAAAGTCTTTAAAACTTCATTTACACAAGATGATATATCATCAATTGAACTTTTAGATTCAATGGAAAATGATATCAAAATGGGTTCAGATCTTATGGTTCAAGGAACGCCAACTATATTTGTTAATGGAGAAAAAGATACAATGCGAACTAAATATGAAAAACTTGGAAAAGCTAAGTAATAAGGTAAAGAAAATATGGAAAAATTAGTAATTGCAACAAGAAGAAGTCAACTTGCTTTATGGCAGTCAGAATTCGTTAAAAGTGAACTTCTAAAACATTATCCAGATATGGAAATTCAATTACAAGAATTTGTAACTAAAGGTGATAAAATACTTGATGTTCCCTTAGCAAAAATAGGTGGAAAAGGTTTATTTACTAAAGAACTTGAAGTTGCTATGTTAGAAGGGAATGCGCATTTAGCAGTACATTCATTAAAAGATGTTCCAACTCAATTTGAAGATGGTTTACAATTAACAGCAGTTACTAAAAGATATGATCCAAGAGATGCATTGTTATCAAATAAATATTCATCAATAGATGAATTACCTGCTGGTGCAGTTATAGGGACTACAAGTTTAAGAAGAAGAATGGCTTTAAAACTATTACGACCAGATATTGAATTAAAAGATTTAAGAGGTAATATCAATACAAGAATCGCTAAGTTAAATGCAGGTGAGTATGATGCAATTATTCTTGCAGCTACTGGTGTTCAAAAACTTGGAATCCAAAATGAAGTAAAATACTTTAATCCAATCTCAACTGATGAAATGATTCCTTCAATGGGACAAGCTACATTAGGAATTGAAACTACAAGTGATCCTAAAATTATAGAATTAATATCAGTTTTAAATGATAATGATGCACAAATAGAATCAACTATAGAGAGAAGTTTTGTTCATACTTTAGAGGGTGGATGTCAGGTGCCAATTGGCGTAAAAGCTACAATTGTAAATAATACATCAGTTAGAGTTCAAGCTATTGTTGGAATGCCTGATGGTTCTGAGTCTATATCTGAAGATATTACTGCTGATATTAATAATTATGAAAATGTTGGTCAAACTTTAGCTCAATCATTTATTGATCAAGGTGCAAAAGAATTATTAGAACGTGCTGAAAAAGTAGCTTTTAAATAAATCTAAATTGTCAATATTTTCGAAGATATTTTGATATATAAATAGTACTAAATAAGATATATTTTAAGGAGTACAGATGAGAATTAATGTTGAAGATACAGTATTTTGTTTAGTTGATGTTCAAGAGAGGTTGTATCCTCATATGACAAATAAAGATGAAATTGAAAAGAATTTACTTATATTAGTAAAAGGTTTAAAAGTTCACTCTGTTCCATTTATTGTTAATGAACAATATAAGAAAGGAATAGGTGAAACAATTCCAAGTTTAAGAGAACTTGTGGACACTGATCCCCATTTTGAAAAGACTACATTTCCATGTTGTAAGAATGAAACAACAATGGATGCAATTAAAACTGCTAATAAAAAAATAGTAATTGTTGCTGGAATTGAGACACATGTGTGTGTTTTACAAACTTGTATTGATTTACTTGAATCTGGGTTACAGCCTGTTTTAGTTACTGATTGTGTAACTTCAAGAAAACAAAAAGATACTGATATTGCTATTAGTCGATTAGTTCAAGCTGGAGTAATTCCAACAACTTACGAATCACTGTTATTTGAATTAACAGTAAACGCTAAAAATCCAGTATTTAAAGAAATATCTTCTTTAGTAAAATAGATTAATGTAGGGGACTACGTTAATCTATCTATTCTTAAATCAAAATTATTAGACTTTTAATAATATTAAAGGATGAAAATGAAAAAACTATTTATTTTATTCTCAATGATAAGTTTTTTAATTGCCAAAGATGTAAATGAAATAAAAAGTATTAAAGACTTATCTTCTAATAAAGATATTTTTTTAATGTTCAGTATTCCAAACTGTCCTTGGTGCATAAAACAGCTAAAAGAAGTAAAAGAAATTAAAAAAAATAGAGATTTAGAAGTAGTAAAAGTTGAAGATGGAAGTGAAATTTATAAAGAATTAGTTCAAAAATACCCTTTTCCTGTTGATTTTTATCCAACATCTTTTATTGTTACTAAAGAAGATAATGAACTAAGTATTGAGTATGAATTTCAAGGTTATCAGAAAAAGAGTAATATTATTAAGGTTTTAGATACTAAAGATGACTTCTAATAAGAATATAATAATTTAATATTTTTTAATTTACTAGACTCTTATGATATAATTTAGGTAGTTTTTAAGAAGGTAGATAGAATTATGAAAAAAATATTTATATTATTTATATTGATTAGTACTTGTATATTTGCAAGTGAATCAAAATATTATGAAATTGAGGAATATATTAAGTATTCCAAACAAAAAGAAATAAGTGATAAATTCATTGACTTAATACAATCAAAATCACAAAAAATCAAAAATCAAAATCAAAAAGTTAGAATATCTTTAGTTTACCCAGGAAAACAATTAACTGATTATTGGATTAGAAGTAAAGTATCATTTGAAAAAAGATTAAAAGAATTAAATATAAATTATGATTTAGTATTACACTTTACAAAACCACATATTGAAATAAAAGAACAATCAAAATTTTTAATGACTGCAATCAAACAAAATACTGATTATTTAGTTTTTGTATTAGATGCCAATGAACATTCAAAGTTTATTGAAAGAATAATTAGTAAAAATAATATTAAATTAATACTTCAAAATATAACTACACCTTTAAAAATTTGGAAAGATAGACAACCTTTTTTATATGTCGGTTTTGATCATATGCTAGGAAGTCAAATGCTAGCTAATTATTATATAAAGAAAACTAATGGTCAAGGCAAATATGCCGTACTATATACATCTAATGGCTACGTAAGTCATATGAGGGGAACAAAATTTATTGAATATATTTCAGATAATTCAGATTTAAAAGTTGTTCATGAATATTACACAAATACTAGTAAAAAAAATGCAAAAATGGCAACTTTAGATTTATTAAAAATTGATAAAGATATAAAATTTATATATGCCTGTTCAACAGATATTGCTTTAGGAGTAATTGAAGCATTAGAAGAAAAGAACTTAACTGGAAAAATATTAGTAAATGGTTGGGGTGGGGGAGAATCTGAACTCCAAGCTATAAGTAAAAATAAATTAGATGTTACTGTAATGAGAATGAATGATGACAATGGAGTTGCGATGGCAGAGGCAATAAAATTAGATTTAACTGGTAAAACTAATGAGGTTCCTACAATCTTTTCTGGTGATATGAAAATAGTTGAAAAAGGTATTAATTTAAATGAATTAGAAAGTCTTAAGAAAAGAGCATTTAGATATACATATGATATTAAAAAATAAAAAGTACTCATTATCCTTAATTAATAGTAGTTTTTTATTAGTTTCTTTAATTGCGGTTACTGTTGGAATATTTTTTTGGTTTTATTTTTTAACACAAAAAACTATTGAAACTAATATTGAAAACTATTTTGAACAAACTTATAATCTTTCAAATATTATTATTGAACATGAAGAAAATAATTTAAAGAATATTAACTTTGAAATCAATCATATTATTACAGATAATATTAATACAAAAAATGAATTTGATACTGCAATAGATACTATTATTTCTGAGAATAGAATTGATTTAATGTTTTTTAGAGATGGGGATAAAACTATTGATTATAGTAATTCTTTATTTGATACCAAAGCTATCATAAAAAAATTGAAAAGAACAAGTAGTGGATTGCTTAGTGTTAGAACGAATGGAATTGATTATATATTAATGATTACAAGTAAAAAGGTTATTGATACAATTACGGGTAGGGTTAAATTTACTATATTTGTTGGAAAAATATTAAATGATAACTTTACATTTATTAATAAGATAAAAGAAAAAGCTCAATTAAAAAATAGCTATATATTTTTTAATAAAGAATTAATAACTAGTTCTAGTAAGGAATTAGATATTAATATGGAAATCTTTTCAGAATCTAATACAATAATAAGAAAAGATTATATTATTGTAAATAAACAAATTCCAATTTCAAATAATAAAGTTCTAGACTTTGTATTCGTTAGTGAAAATAAATCTATTAATTTGTTAAAAGAGTTTTTTTTAGAAAAAATATATTTATTAGTTTTTTTTACAATACTTATCTTTACCTTTTTATATATTCTTTCCAATCTCTTTATTATTAAACCTTTCTCTAATTTATTAGAGTATGTATATAAAATTAAAGATGGTGGTAATATTGAATATAAAAATAGTAAAGTTTTAGAATTTGATAATTTCGCAAATGAAATAAAAGGTATTATTGGTGAACTAAAAGAAGTAAAAGAACAATATACAAGTGCAATTGATGGAGTTCAAGATGGTTTATGGTCAATTGATATAGTCAAGAATGAAGTTTATTGTTCACCTAGATATCTTTCTATGATAGGCTATGTTAATGACTATAAAGTAAAGAGTATTAGATTTTGGATAAAGCATATTCATAAAGATGATTATTATAAAATAATAAAAAAAATAAAACAACATGTATCAGGTGAAATAGATTTATATGAAGATGAGTATAGGTTTAAATGTAAAAATGGAACATATAAATGGTTAAAAGTTAGAGGAAAAGCTTTTTTTGATAATAACAAATTAGTTAAAATTACAGGTTTCCATACTGATATTAATGACATAGTTTTATTACAACAAGATAATATTAAAAAAGAGCAAATGTTATATCAACAATCAAAACTAGCTTCAATGGGTGAAATGATTAGTAATATAGCACATCAATGGAGGCAACCTTTAAGTATTGTAAGTGTTATATCTTCAAGTTTAATAATTCAAATAGAGCTAGGTATATTTGATAATAAAGATGCTACAAAAGATTTGAAAAAGATAATGACGAGTGTTGAATATTTATCGACTATTATAAATAAGTTTAGAAATTTTTTTAATCCAAATAATGAAACAGAAATATTTTCTATTAGTGAAATTATGGAAGATAATATTGAAATATTTGAAAGCTCTTATAAAAGTCATAATATAAAATTGATACTAGAATTAGATGATGTAGAAATAATAGGATATAAGTTTGAACTAATGCAAGTTATAATTAATATTATGAATAATTCTAAGGATGCTTTACTTGAAAATATAGAAAATATTAATGAAAAGCTTCTATTTATTAAAACATATAAAGTAAATGAAAAAATCCTAATTAAAATTTATGATAATGCTGGAGGAATAGATATTAGTTTAACAGATAAAATATTTGAGCCATATTTTACAACTAAGCATAAAAGCCAAGGTACTGGTCTTGGTTTATATATGTCTAATGAAATTATTACAAAACATTTTAATGGAGTATTATCTAATAAAACAATTAATTATATATATAAAGGTAATAAGTATACTGGTGAAGAATTTACGATTGAGATATAAGTTTTATATATAAAGTATAAAAAAAGGCCTAGAAAGAATATCTAGACCTTTGTTATGATAGTATTTAAATTAGGTAAAACTAATTGAATTAATCCATAGTCCCTGCAGGAACATGAACATTACCATCCATGATAATTCTTGCACTTCTACTCATACTAGCTTTTTCAACTATAAGTTTTCCATTTTCTTGTGAAAGAATTGCTCCTACTTTGATAGCACCTGATGGGTGACCAAAAGTAACAGTATCTTTATCTCCACCACCAGAAGCAATATTTACTAAAGTTCCAGGAATACAAGCAGCAACTCCAATAGCAACTGAAGCTGTTCCCATCATTGCATGGTGTAATTGTTGCATTGATAGAGCACGTACATGTAAGTCCATTTCTGATGCTTTAACTTCTTTACCACTTGAAGTGATAAAATCAGCAGCTGGTGAAACAAATGCAATCTTTGGAGTATGTTGTCTGCTTTCAGCTTCTTTAGGATCGGTGATTAGGCCCATCTTTAAAGCACCTGCAACTCTAATTTTTTCAAATCTTGCTAATGCTTCCGTATCAGAATTAATATCACCTTGTAACTCAGTACCTTTATATCCAATATCATCTGCATTTACAAATACTGTAGGAATCCCAGCAGTAATCATAGTAGCTTTAAATGTACCTACACCTTCAACTTCTAAATCATCTATTAAGTTTCCAGTAGGAAATAACTCTTCTGAAGGGTCAACTGGTTCTACGAATTCTAATTGAATCTCTTCAGCAGGAAAAGCAACACCATCAATTTCATAGTCACCCATTTCTTTAACAATACCATTTTCTATTGTTACATAACAAAGAATAGTTTTTTTGATATTAGCTTGCCAAATTCTTACACAACAAACACCATTAAGAGGTACATTCTCTACCATTCCCTCAGTAATTGCAAAAGGACCAACAGCTGAACTTAAGTTTCCACAGTTTCCACTCATATCAACAAAGTCTTTATCAATTGCAACTTGACAGAAGTAGTAATCTACATCATGATTTTCAACATCAGATTTTCCAACTAAGATAGCTTTTGAAGTAGAAGAAGAAGCTCCTCCCATTCCATCCATTTGTTTTTTATAAACATCAGGTGAACCTACGATTCTTTGAAGTAATTTATCTCTCTTTTTAGAATCTTCTTGTGCCTCTTTTGGTAAATCTGCAATATTAAAAAATGTACCTTTTGAAGTACCACCTCTCATATATGTTGCTTTAACTTTAAATTGTGGTTGATATGCCATTTTATTTTCCTTGAGTTTATTTTGAAGTGTTTAAAAGTATTTAGAAGAAATTGTAGAATTTCTTCTAAATACTTTTAGGATTGTGCCCTAAAAGTATTTTGTTAGTATCTCTAATTATTTTTTAGAAGATGCAATAACATCTTTAGCGAATTTTTGTAAAATACCACCATTTTTGTAAACATCTACTTCAGCAGAAGTATCTAATCTACAAAGAACAGTAAATTTAACAACTTCACCATTTGCTCTAGTCATAACTA
>Ga0105357_10000694_pt1 | contig 17966 bp, 17 predicted proteins | sample GOMGulsemesocosm_4_FD_83660 | JGI IMG/M metagenome (GOLD analysis project Ga0105357, IMG submission 83660) | Methane-oxidizing microbial communities from mesocosms in the Gulf of Mexico - GOM15B Gulf of Mexico | ecosystem: Environmental > Aquatic > Marine > Cold seeps | place: USA: Gulf of...
CACACGGCTGCTGTTTTGTTCCAGTTGCTAAATTTGATCCTGATAACTTGTTGAATGTTATAGAACAAACAAAGAGCACGGTTTTTCTTGGAGTCCCTAGTATGTACAACGTTTTACTGAATACCAAGGATGAGAAGAGGAAACGTTTTAATTCAATTAACTTATGTATATCAGGTGGCGCATCTATGCCAGTGGATATATTAAAACGTTTTGAAGAAAAGTTTGGTGTGGCTATTTATGAGGGTGATGGGCCAACCGAGTGCTCTCCTGTAACGTGTGTAAATCCAGTGGGTGGTATTAGGAAAGTAGGGACGGTTGGCTTACCAGTGCCAAATGTTGAAATGAAAATTATCAATGAACAGGGCGTCGAAATGCCGTTAGGCGAAATTGGTGAAATTGCCGTTCGAGGTGATAGTGTTATGAAAGGTTACTGGAAATTGCCAGAGGCCACGCAAGAATCATTTTATGAAGACTGGTTCTTAACCGGTGATTTGGGCAATGAAGATGACGATGGTTATTTCAGTATTCTTGATCGCAAAAAAGACATGGTCATTGTTAACGGTATGAATGTTTATCCACGAATTATCGAAGAAGTGCTCTACCGTTTTGATGCGGTACTGGAAGCAGCTGTGATTGGGCGCGAGGATAATTTACACGGGGAAATTCCTGTGGCCTACGTAGTGCTAAAAGAAGGCTTTGAAGTGGGCTCGGCTGATATACGTGGCTGGTGCCGTCAACACCTAGGAAGCTATGAAGTACCAAGGAAAGTAGTTTTTATGGACACACTTCCCAAAAATGGAGCTGGCAAAATTGTTAAGCGTGTTTTAAACAAGCAAGGTGAGATAGAGCGAGGGATTCAATAGGCCTGATGGAAGAAGAACCCTTAGATATTGACTTCTGGCGTGATGAAAGTACCTTTACCGTTTGGCAAGCAGCTTTTTTGATGTGTAATTTGGAACCATGGGGTGAGCCAATTTCTAGTAATGCAAACATGCCCGAGATGGTTGAGAAGATGCGAGCGAGATTATTAGCCAGTATTCCAAACTATAAAACGGGGGAAATATTTGCTGAAAGTGGATGGTCTTGCAAAACACAACGCCCAGCACGATTATCAGGTGATTACTTTAAACATGATGAATTAAAAAAATGGGCTAAAAATCATTTTTTAGATAATGAAATACCGTTATTTATAGGTAAATAAGCAGCATTATTTTAATTCTACAAATTGTTTTCTAGCACGTTTATTTTTAAGCATAACTGGTGCGCATTGCTGATCATCATTATAGATAACAAGGCATTCGAGGCATTGAATGCATTCATTGTAATCAATGTTACCCGACTTAGGGATCGCTTTGATCTCGCAACGTACCGTGCAAACTTGGCAAGGTTTCCCACAATCATCACGGCGGTCTAGCCACTCAAACAGGTGGAAGCGTCCCAATATGCCCAGACCTGCCCCAAGAGGGCAAACATATCGACAATAGAACTTATGAATAAACATGCCGAGAGCGAGCAAACCTACTGCAAAAGCAACAAAGTACCATTCGCGATCAAATACCAGTGTAATGCTGGTTTTAAAGGGCTCGATTTCTGACAATGTTTGGGCTAAGCCTAAATCATAAAAACAAATAGCACATAACACAGCTACGATGAAATATTTTAATTTTTGTAGTACTCGATGAGTAGGTTCTTTGAGTTTGATTTGCGGAATTTTTAGCTTTATAGCAAACCATGCCAGTATTTCTTGTAATGCTCCAAAAGGACATAACCAACCACAAAAGACACCTCTTCCCCAAATAAATAGGGTTGCAAAAGTATAAGCCCAGATAATAAAAAGCACAGGGTCCAGCAAAAAGAGGTCCAGCTTAAAGCCGTCTCTTAGCGAGAGCAAAACACTGTAAATGTTGACTACAGATAATTGGCCTTGCGCGTAAAAGCCGATAAAAAAAAGCGTAAAGAACATAAAGCCCCATCGACCATATTTAACAACCTTTGGGTATTTAGACAATGTACGCTGTTTAATAAAGATGATACTCAAGAGTATTAAAGAGGCTATTGTGAGGCTAATTTCTAGGACTCTAGAGCGCCATAAGCGTTTCCATATGGGGACACGTTTTTCTTCAATAATATCTGGTTTATAGAATAATTCGAAGGGTAATTGGTGAGTGCTTTTTTGATTGATGTTGTCACCGAGCAAATGGTTCTGACGAAAATCATAATTCAGCTGAATAGTGAGTTTTTTAGCGGGATCAAAGCCGGCATTCCCTTTGATTTTAAGTAACCTAAAGTTCGCTAAGTTTGGAACAGTAACGGGCAGATTTTTGTCGAAAAAACGATAAAAAGCCATATCCCGAATTAATAGCGGGAGTTCATTTTGGTAGAAGGATAATCGTGTTGGTATTTTTCCTGGCCGAAAATCCTCTTCTAAGTAATTGTATAGGCCTTCAGACATGACGCCGATAATATGCTCACCCGGTTTAATTGTTTCCATCAAGCGCGCGTAATCTTGCTCACCAAGCAGGTTTTTACCGATCATAGGTGAGTTTAGATAGGCGTAGTAGACCTCAGATATAACGTTTACATCAGTGTTTTCGAAGCCATAATCTGGGTAATCTGTTAGCTCTCTCCCTAATGTTGTTTCAAGTTGCTTTCGTGTTACAACCCAGTGCCCAACTAGCTTTTTGTCTAACAACTGTTGCCAGTTGAGTGGTTCAAATAAATCCATTTTTGGTAAGGAAGAGGTTTCCTGAACAAATTTACCTAATACCTTACGTGCAACTTCTAAGGCCGAGGTTAATAAAGTATCGTTTACGGCAATAACAGATACAGTGGCTTTAGTGACACCATCAAAAATCAAACTACCTTTGCCCACAGAAGAAATAGAGTGAGATCGACTACTATCAACAATGATGCGTTCAGAAACACTATGCCCAGGGTATTGGGTTAGAAATTCTTCAAGTGCCGCAATACCGAGGCCATGCATAAAAATGGGTTCATGTTGAAATAGCACGCGCACGCCGATGATTTTCCCATCATTATCAATGCCTATGAGTAGGTTAATGATATCGCCAGCAAAGCCTTGTATTTGAATAAAGTCTTTACTTTCAAAGGCGTAGCCAACCTGTTGAAATGCTACGTAAATAGGCCAGACATGATTTTTTTTGTCTTTTTTATCGATACGCGTGGCGTTAGGAAAAATCTCTTGAATAAGGCCTTTGATTCTACCTGCTTCGATATTACTATCAGCAAAAGGATTGGTACTCATGCTGGCTGTTTCTTTAGCTAAGACTAAAGAAGGACTTTGTATTAATAAGTAAAAAACAAAGCTTAGAAGTAATGTTTTATTATTTTTATTAGTGAGCATTATTTAAATATGTAGCTTTATAGAGTCAATATTTAAGTGGGTATAATAGCAAACTCAGATTAATAATTTGTATAAGGTTTAAAGGACTGCTAATGAGCAAACAAGAATTTACCCATATTTTCCCATTATCTGTTCGTTGGGGTGATGCTGATGTCTATGGACATATTAACAATGTTGAATTTGTTCGCTATATCGAATCTGGCCGTGTTGCTTATTGTGAAGATGTGATGAGCTTAAATTTACAAGTGGGCATGGAATCTGGTTGGGTGCTAGCGGATATGCACTGTACTTATTTGCAGCAAGTTCATTACCCAGCATTACTTGAAGTACGCACCCGAATCAGCAAGCTAAGCAACAAAAGCGCAACTGTTTTGGCTAATATTTATTGCGAAGGTAAAGAGGAGCCAGCCTTAACGAGTAAAGGCGTTATTGTTTGGTTTGACATGTTGCGGCAACAAAGTGCCCCAATACCAGAGCACATTAAAGCCAAAATCAGTGCATTTGAAACGTCAGTTGAACAGTAGCAGCTTAGTGGGCAAGAAAAAAACACTGTTGTCTTGGAGCAGTGGGAAGGACAGCGCATGGACTTTATATCAATTGCAACAAGATAGTGGCGTTGAATTAGTAGGTTTGGTAACAACGGTTAACCAAACGCATCAACGTGTTGCTATGCATGCAGTTCGCGTGGCGTTATTAGAACAGCAGGCAGTAGCGGCAAATTTACCATTACATATAATTGATATTCCACACCCGTGCAGTAATGAAGAATACGAGAAATCGATGACATCCTTTTTTGAGTCAATTGAAGGGATGGGTATTACACACATGGCATTTGGTGATTTGTACCTTGAAGATATTCGTCAATATCGAGTGGATAGTCTAAAGAAAACAGGGCTGGAACCATTATTTCCACTTTGGTTAAAACCAACCCATCAACTTGCGCAAGACATGTTATTGGGAGGGCTTAAAACCCGAATTACTTGTGTAGACCCAAAACAGTTACCGGCAAGCTTTACGGGTAGGGAGTTTAATCAACAGTTCTTAGATAATTTACCGGAAGGTGTTGATCCATGTGGTGAAAATGGTGAGTTTCATAGTTTTGCGTATGCCGGCCCGATGTTTAAGAATGCCATTCATTTTTCACAAGGTGACGTGGTGGAACGTGATGGGTTTGTATTTGCCGACTTAATACCAGAAGGGTTTGAAATATGAACGGCATGACTTTTGATAACCAATTTGTTCAGCAGTTACCGGCAGATACCATTATTGAGAATTATCCACGGCAAGTACATGGGGCCTGTTTTTCATGGGTTAAACCTAAACACATGAAAGCACCTACATTGGTCGCTTTTTCACGTGAAGCGGCGGCATTATTGGATTTAACCGAAGAAGATTGTGAGGCACCGCAATTCATCAGAACATTTTCTGGTAATGAACAATGGCAGGGTATGGAAGCATATTCCACCAGTTATGGTGGTCACCAGTTTGGAAATTGGGCGGGACAGTTAGGTGATGGTCGAGCGATAAATCTTGGTGAAATCATAAATAAAAAAGGTGATAGATGGGCGCTGCAATTAAAAGGTGCTGGGCCAACACCATATTCCAGAACAGCTGATGGTTTAGCGGTTCTCCGTTCTTCCATCAGAGAGTTCTTGTGTAGTGAGGCAATGCACCACCTAGGTGTACCAACTACGCGAGCTTTATGACTCGTAACCACTGGAGAAGAAGTGGTGCGCGATGTGATGTACAACGGCAATCCAGCACCAGAACCAGGCGCAGTGGTCTGTAGGCTAGCACCATCATTTACGCGTTTCGGGCACTTTCAATACTACGCTCAACAAAGTAAAGATTTATTAAAACAGTTTGTTGATTTCACCATTAAAATCGACTTCCCGCATTTACCCGAGCCTTGTAAAGAAACCTATATCAGATGGTTTGAAGAAATATGCGTATCAACCTGCGATATGATCGTCGAATGGATGCGTGTAGGCTTTGTGCATGGCGTGATGAATACCGATAATATGTCGATTCTTGGGTTAACCATAGATTATGGGCCATATGGCTGGCTTGAAGCTTACGACTCGAACTGGACGCCAAATACAACGGATGCCCAGCATCATCGTTATGCATTTGGTCAACAAGCAAAAATAGCGCATTGGAATTTATATCAGCTAGCGAATGCTATCTACCTGCTTGTTGATGAAGTTGAACCGTTAGAAAAAGCACTTAATGCTTACGCAGATCGTTACGACAAAAAGTGGCTGTTTATGATGACGAAAAAGTTAGGCTTCTCAAGTGTAATCAAAGAAACAGATACCGACCTAGTGAAACAACTGCTAGCGTTCTTTGAGCAGCATGAAACCGATATGACCATTTTTTTTAGGCGACTAGAGGGGGTTCAAATTAGTGATAATATTTTTGATTCCTGCAGTGCATTGAAACATTTAATGCCCGCATTTTATGGATCGGATATGGAAGAGGAGACGAGCAATTCGTTAGTGGGTTGGCTTGAAAGGTATGCTGAACGAAGTGAGAAGGACTCGATTAATGCAGAGCAAAGAACCGCGCTAATGAATGGTGTTAACCCAAAATATGTTTTACGAAATTACTTAGCTCAGTTGGCGATTGATAAATCAGAGCAAGGTGATCACAGTATGGTTAATGAGTTGTTAGAAGTATTACGACATCCGTACGATGAACAACTGGATAAGGAACACCTGAATGAGAAACGGCCGGATTGGGCGAAGCATAAGGTAGGGTGTTCTATGTTGTCGTGTAGTTCGTAGAAAAAACTATACGCAGCTATTTAGGCTTTTCTTTTTTGAAAAAGCCCAAGCCCCTAAGGTAAGCAACGAATAAATCCCACCAATGAAGACCAGTTGCTGTGGTTGGCTTTCAAACTCATAATAAATGATGAGGATTGTTCCTAAGAGAAGCCCAGTTATAGCGACCAGCGTAACCCATAAGGAAGAATCGGTGAGGTGGCGAATTTTATAGTTCGCAAAAGCCATCAAAAGGGAAACAATTAAGAAGGTAATGCTACCGAATTCAAGAATGATTTGTAAGCTGCCTGCTAGTACGAGTAAGAATGCAAATATCGACATGCAAATAATGGCGACGCTGGGCACTTGATTAGTGCGCTTAGCTAGGGCCTTTGGAAAATAGCCATCTTTAGCAATAACAGCCATTTGTCGTGAAGCCCCAAATAATGTACCACTAATAGCACTACTGGTTGCCAGTAACGCACCGATGATAACCAAATCAGTACCCCAATGTCCGAGTGTATGATTTGCTCCCGAGGCTAAGGCATACTCCTGGTTTTCTATAATTTCATCGAAGGGGATTGCTAAAATAGCACCGAGAGAAATCACTACGTAAATTAATATAGCGAGTGCAATCGCGGAATAAATGGATTTTGGGATATTAACCTCAGGTCGCTCCATTTCATTAACGGCATTGATGACCAGTTGGAACCCTTCGTATGCTACAAAAGTGAGTGAAGCAACGATAAGAATAGATAACACACTGGTATTTTGCTCAGCTTGTAGGAGTATTGGAAGCGTTGTTTGGCTGTTATTGATAAGAACAAAAGAAATGACAACGAGGATGACCAATTTACTGTAAACCATCAAATCTTCGATTTTCCCCATGCCTTTTACACTCCAAAGGTTGATCAGTGTAAAAGTCAGAATGACAAGGCCGGCAATGAGTTTACGAATCCATTCATTGTCAGCGAATGAAGAGCTGCTGATGGCGTATGATGAAAAAGTATACGCATATAAAGCTAGCGTACTGATATAGCCAAAAATCACGCACCAGCCAATTAGCGAGGCGGCAAAAGGTGAATCGGTAAACGTTCTTTTATAAAATGAATAGGTTGCGCCTTCATCCTTGTAATACACACCTAATTTGATATACGAGTAGGCAGCAAGCGATGCGATAATGCCGCCCAATATAATCGCTAAAGGTGTATAAGCACCAATCATTGAAACCGATATTCCTAGAATAGTAAAAATTCCGCCACCGACCATACCACCCAGAGCAATCGCAATTAATTCTGGAACACCAAGTACTTTTTCTCTGGTTCTATGACAAGAGGTTTGTTCGTTTTGAGTCATGGGGAATTTAAAATCATAAGGTATTGACTAGGCAAATAAGGGTTCAGGCAGCAAAGCTATTTATTGAGCCACAAAAGAGCCGCTTGTAAATTGTCAAAATACTCAATATCACCTGAAATAAACCACGAGCTGACTTTTGTACTGGTTTTTTGCCAATTCCTATTACCATAAACGGCAATTTTATCAAATTGGCTGCCATGTGTAAGGCCGAGCTTAAAATCATCCCATGCTGCTCGTAGCTCCCAGCCTTCAAGTTCGGTAGTATCAATCAATGCATTAACTTTTGGATCATTAACAGAGCCAAGAGCAGCATCAATCATAGGGGTTATTACCTTGTAGTCTTCGTGTGTGAGCTTCCCAATGGCTTTTAACGAGAGAAAAAAGTTCTTATTAACACGTTCAATACCAATTGATAGGCCATGTTTTAATAATGTCATGTTTTTGTTCCTAGTTTGCATGGCTTGGGTGCAACCGCACTCAAGGGTCCAACTAACTATCGTGATGATAAGCTTTTGAGTCAATGAGATTTATCACGAATGATATAATTTTTTAACTTATTTTTTAATTATTGTCAGAAAGGTAATTCAGTCACATGGCTATCAGCTCAACCATCAACAAAGTCTCTTTGAATATCGCTAATATGGACTCTCATTACTATCAAACCCATGAGTTAACAGTGGCACAACACCCATCCGAAAATGATTTTAGATTTATGATCAGGCTTGTCGCCTTTATGGCGAATGCGCATGAAAGGCTTAATTTCACAAAGGGACTTTCAACGGATGATGAGCCAGAACTTTGGCAAAAGTCACTGACTGGTGATATTGAATTATGGATAGAGCTGGGCCAACCGGATGAAAAACGTATTCGTAAGGCTTGTGGGCGAGCGAAACAAGTCGTTATTTACACCTATCGTGAGGGTAAAGCAAGCGTATGGTGGGAGCAACAATGTGAAAAATTAGCACGATTTAAAAACCTCAGTGTTGTGCATATTTCAGCGAATGGAATAGAAGGGATGGTTAAGCGCACGATGGATTTGCAATGTAGCATCCAAGATGGCGAAATATATTTGAATGATAATACATTTATTCAAGAGGTTACCTTAAAAAGTTATTAAACGTATTCTGCTTCGAGGTGGTTTGTTCTACGCCTAGCTCCTGTTTGATACAATAGCGACTTAAAGGCACTGGATTTACGTTCCAGCTAGCTAATTGAGGACATATATGAAAAATCAAGACTACGTTGTTTGTGCGCTCTATCACTTTGTTCGATTAGACGATCACACTGCTTTAAAACAACCCTTACTCAAACTCATGCAACATCACGGCATTAAAGGTACTTTGTTGCTGGCTGCAGAAGGCATCAATGGTACGGTAGCGGGTAAGCGCAATGCTATTGACCACTTATTAACGTGGTTAAGAAATAAAGAAGAGTTTAAAAACCTCGTACACAAAGAATCTTATGTGGATGAGCAACCTTTTAATCGAACAAAGGTTAAATTGAAAAAAGAAATCGTTACGATGGGTGTGGAAGATATTGATCCAAATAATATTGTGGGTACATACGTAAAGCCCAAAGACTGGAATGCACTTATTACCGACCCTGAGGTTCTGTTGGTCGACACACGAAATGACTATGAAGTGGCGATTGGCACATTTAAAGGCGCACTTAATCCAAAAACGGATACGTTCCGTGAATTCCCTGATTATATAAAAGAGAACATCGACCCTAAAAAGCATAAGAAAGTAGCTATGTTTTGCACGGGGGGTATCCGTTGTGAGAAGTCTACAGCGTATCTCAAGCAGCAAGGGTTTGATGAGGTTTTCCATCTAGAAGGTGGTATCTTAAAATATTTAGAAGAAGTGCCAGAAAATGAAACAGAATGGGAGGGTGAATGTTTTGTTTTTGATAACCGCGTTTCAGTTGATCATCAGCTAGAAAAAGGCCAATATGATCAATGTTATGGCTGCCGAATGCCTATTACGGAAGAAGATAAATTACACGCGCATTACCAACATGGGATTAGCTGTCATCATTGTTTTGATAAAACGGCTGATGAACAAAAGGCACGTTTTATTGAACGCCAACATCAAATTGATTTAGCTAAAAAGCGTGGCGAAGATCATATTGGCGGCGAGATGGCCGAGCAGATTGAGCTACATCGACAAGAAAAACATAGAAAGAAGCAAGAAACGAACACTAAATTAAAGGAAGCCTAAATGAAAAAATTACTACTATCGTTAACGTTATTTTCGACAATCTGCGTTGCTAATGATTACCAGCCTCAAGTTGGTACAGCCGGTGCGCAAATATTTAATGATGCCTGTATGGCTTGCCACGGTGACAATGGGACGGGAAAGTTTGGCTTATTTTTCGATTTAACAAGTTCAACATTATTGGCTGATGAAGCGAAAAAAATCACTCAACAAGGTGGCCTTGTGATGCCTGCATTCCCTAATATTAAAGGCCAAGAACTTGATGCGTTGATTGCTTATATTATTTCTTTAAGACCTGTGCTTGCAGCAAAACAATAGACGTAACGTAAATTATGTTGATAGGCATTGATGAAGATCCGATAGGGTCTGCCTTGTTGAGCTTTTATCAAACGCAAGATGATTCGCCGATTAAGGTGGAGATGGATATTGCGGAACAAGATACGCTGGTACCCAGTTACTTTTTTCGAGCGTACGAACAGTGCCCTGAGTTAGAGCAAACTGCACTTAAATTAGCGCGCGGAAAGGTGTTGGATGTGGGTGCGGGTGCGGGTTCGCATAGTTTGTACTTGCAAGATCAAGGCTTAGATGTAACGGCATTAGATATTTCGCCTCATTCAGTTGAGGTGATGAAACAACGCGGCTTGTCTAACGTACGCTTGGCAAATTTTTATGATCTACCAGAGGGGGCTTTCGATACCTTGTTGTTGCTAATGAATGGTATTGGTTTAGTTCAAACGCTGGAAGGTTTTAAGGCGTTCTTTTTGAAAGCAAGAACGCTGTTAGCTCCCAAAGGGCAAATATTACTGGACAGTTCGGACCTTATTTATATGTTCGAGCAAGAGGATGGTTCATACCTTATTGATTTGAATGATAAATATCATGGTGAGGTTGAGTTTAATCTTTCTTATAAAAACATCGCAGGGCAGCCGTTTAATTGGCTGTATGTTGCGGAAGACTTATTACAAGATGCAGCTGAAGAAAATGGATTTAATTGTGAAATTATTCAACAAGGGCCGCATTATGATTACCTTGCTAAGTTAACGATTCTTGACGAATAAAGTTAATATAAAAACCGTGATAATGAAATTTAGTCCCCTGTGACTTTTAGTTGCTAAACGTTAGCCAATCCTAGTGGCTTTAATCATGAAAAACCATCATCAACTTCCCATTGGCGAACTTTATCAAGTATTAAAAAGCAATGAGAAAGGCCTGTCAGATGAGGAAGTTGAGCGGCGTATTAAAACGTTTGGTACTAATGAACTACACGTACGACAACAAACGCCTAGCTATATAAAGTTTCTTTTACAGTTTAAAAACTTTTTTGCCATCTTGCTTATGGTTGGAGGGGGCTTAGCTTTTTTTGCTGATTATTTAGACCCAGGGCAAGGTAACTTTTATATAGGTTGTGCACTTTATGGCGTGGTGTTATTGAATGCAATTTTTACTTTTATACAGGCGTATCAAAGTGAAAAAATCATGCAGAGTTTTCAGAGAATGTTGCCAACGATGGTTAATGTTGAGCGTGAAGGTGAGGTTAGGCAGGTGGTAGCAAGCCAAGTTGTTCCTGGCGACATTATGCTTTTGTATGAGGGAGATAAGGTCTCGGCAGATGGGCGTTTGATTCGTGTTAATCAATTGAAAGTAGATATGAGTAGCCTAACGGGTGAAAGTAAGCCAGAAACCTTACAGCTAGAGGCCGATAGTGAGAGCATTTATCAAAGTCGCAATATGGTGTTCTCCGGTACATTGGTGCAAAGTGGAAATGCCAAGGTGCTTGTTTGCGATACGGGTATGGAAACCCAAATTGGAAAAATAGTTGAATTAACGAAACAAGCTTCAAACGTTAAAACGCCCATCGGCAAAGAGTTAGATTATTTCATAAAAATAATTAGCAGCATTGCGATAGGGCTTGGTATTACTTTTTTTGCGGTGAGTTTGGCGATTGGGAAAGGGGAAATCAGTAGTCTTATTTTTGCGATTGGTATTATCGTTGCTAATGTGCCAGAAGGATTATTGCCAACAGTGACGTTAGCACTGACTATGGCTAGCAAACGAATGGCGCGTAAAAACGCGTTAATTAAGAACCTAGAAAGTGTTGAAACCCTCGGTAGCACAACGGTTATTTGTACTGATAAGACCGGCACATTAACGCAGAATAAAATCAGTGTGAACACCCTGATTGTTAATCAACGTGAATACGATACGAACGCATCCTTGGCCTCTGATAATGTGGAATTAAAGATAGCCCGCCGAGTTATGACGCTTTGTAACAATGCGTATTCAGATAGTGCGCTGAAATATAGTGGTGATTCAACAGAAATTGCTTTGTTGGCTTATTCGGAAAAATTGACCTCAATTAACGATATTATTCCGACTAAACGATTTAATGAGAAGTCGTTCACCTCTGAAGATAAATATATGGTGACAGTCAATGAATCACCAGAAGGTGATCATTTTCATGCCTACTTAAAAGGTGCGCCTGAAGTTGTGATGGCGATGTGCGACCGGATTCACCTGAATGGTCAGAAGGTAGCGTTTACCGACACTTACCGAGAACAGGTGGTTGATCAGTATATGTCACTCGCTGAACGAGGTGAGAGAGGGCTAGCGTTAGCCTATAGAAACCTTGATAGCGACAACATTCCAGAGAACGAATACGTGTTTGTTGCCGTTGTTGGTATGATCGACCCACCTCGGGTAGAAGTCCCTGACGCGATACTAAAATGCCGACAAGCGGGTATACGTGTCTTTATGTTAACCGGTGACTTTGGACCAACAGCGGAAGCAATCGGTAAACAAATAGGCCTGTTTAGTGGTCAGGGGAAGGTGCTAAAGGGAGATGATTTAGATGCTTTAGATGACCGTGCTTTAGCTGATTTACTTGACGAAAAAGAGTTGATATTTGCGCGGATTACACCCGCACAAAAACTGCAAATAGTGCAAGCCTTACAAAAGAAGGAGCAGATCGTTACGGTGACCGGTGATGGGGTTAATGATGCGCCTGCACTTAAAAACGCTGATATGGGTGTTGCTATGGGCTTAATGGGCACAGACGTGGCTAAGGAGGCGAGTAATATGGTGTTAATGGACGATAATTTCGCTACCATCGTCACCGCGATTGAAGAAGGCCGGACTATTTTCGATAATATTAAGAAGTTTATTGCCTATATTTTAACCAGTAATATTCCTCAAATTTTACCCTTCATTGCTTATGTACTTTTAGATATCCCCTTGCCCCTAACGGTTGTGTTAATACTGGCGATTGATTTAGGTACTGATATTGTCCCAGCACTTGGTTTAGGCTCAGAAAAGCCTGAAACCGATGTCATGAATAAACCACCACGAGCTAGACATGAGCGATTATTAACACGCAATCTACTGTTTATGAGTTACGGCATCGTAGGCATTATTCAAGCGGCTGCAGGCTTTTTTAGTTATTTCTTTATATTGCTAAATGGTGGCTGGCAATGGGGAGAAGCCTTGGCAGTATCTGACCCACTCTATCGGCAAGCGATTACAGCATTTTTTGCTTCAATTATCATCTGCCAGGTTGCGGATGTTTTAATTTGTCGTACACGTCGGCAAAGTATTTTAACAGTAGGCATTTTTGCTAATCGACTTGTGTTATTAGGTATCGCCTCAGAGTTGATCTTATTGGCTTTAATTGCCTACGTGCCAATAATGAATACTTTTTTCGGCACAGCACCTTTGGAATTGTGGCAACTGAGCCTTAGTATTCCATTTGCAATCAGTATTATTATTGCAGATGAAATACGCCGCTTTTTTGTGAGGCGTGAAAACAAGTTTGTGTTGAAGTGGTTAACTTGGTAACAGCAACTTATATGGAAAACTAGGGCGGTAGAATAACGGCGGTTAGTAGTTATTAGGCTGTTTGCTAATAATCAAGTTTCTTGTTAAATATTATTAAGGAGATTTAAATGGATTCAGACGATGTGGCAAAAGTAAGCATTATTGATATAAAAATGCCTTTTTTATCAATGGTTGTTTTTTTGGTGAAGTTATCCATCGCAGCGATACCTGCTTTTATTATTATGTCGATTGTTGGCAGCTTTCTTTTTGCCGTTTTTGGAACGGCAATGCACGCAGGGATGAATTTTTAACAGCAGTGATGGTATTAATAGCCTATAGCTTAATGTGCAGACTTACTAGCGGCCCTTTAGCGTGGGTATTGGCTTCATTTACAAAAATATTCATATGGCCAATATTTAGGCTAATTTTCGGTGTGACTGGCCACTTTATACCTGCTGTAAAAATGGTGAGTGTTAGCTGATGTTGTTTGAAGTCGTAGAAGGGCTCAACTTCTGCATAGGGAACAAGTATTGTCTTGCCAATAGTTATTGGGTGCGAGAGGTTAAGAGTGGGGCGGTAACGAAAACCACTGGATAGTTGTCCCATTCTGTATTCAACCCGAGAGCGGTGCATTAAGCGCCAATCATTAAGCTTGAAGGTGTAACTCAATGAGCCCCTTAAGCGGTGGTCTTCAATATAATGATTATCGTCTTGTTTCGGGAAATATCCAAAATATCCAGCCTTCCAAACAAGCCCTGAATTCATTTTTTTGGCAACACCTAAATAAGCAATTTCACCCGCAAACTCTTCATGAATATCGCCAATAGCGCCAATTAATGTATGGCCGCTTTCTAATTGCTTTGATGCCGACAGAGTAAGGAACTCTAAGCTATCTGCATTTGCATAACTGCTTGGGCAAAGAGACAGCAAAAAAAGAAGTGAAGAGAGGCTAAGGCGATGATTAAACATTGTTTAATGGGGTTATGATTCGTGGGTGGATAGTTAAGAAGTATAACTTAAATGCTGCGCTGCCGCAATAAACCATAATGCGTTCCGCTGATGAAAACACTGAGTAGTTAAAATTAAATAGCGGCTTATTAGCAATGAAAATATCCATTACCAAAAACTGTGGACTCTATATTGACTAATGGTAAAGTGACAATTTAAAGCGTACGAGGGATAGTGTTTTAATGTTCAAAGAGCAAGCACAGTGCAATAATCTGTCTAATTTATTAGCCCAATTGAGTGAAGGGTTAGAACGGTATCAACGTTTTGAACACCCTGATGCGATGACGACTGCTGATGATTGGATGCCCGCATTAAGTAGGGCGCTCCCAAGTAAAGGGTTAGGTGCTGAAAAAGTTATTTCTGAGATGAGTCAATACGTTATTCCCAATGGCTCTCAAATTTCTAAACCCGGTTGTACGTCTTATATTACAACAGCGGCTACAGATATGGGTTCTGTAGCAACATTGGCTGGCATAGTTGCATCGCCACAACGTATTGGAATGACAGCCTTTAATCATTTAGAGGGAGTCGCGTTAAACTGGTTAGCCGAGATGTTTGACTTGCCTGCTGGCATGCAAGGTGTTTTTAGTAGCGGGGGTTCTACAGCTAACTTAATAGGTTTGGGAGCCGCTAGGCAATCTGCATTTGAGCAAGTTGGGTTAGACCCGGCTAACGACGGGGTTCAACGTGCTTGTAAAGTCTATGCAACTGAACATAGCCATCACACAGTGCATCGTGCAGTTGCGGTATTAGGAATGGGGCGTAATGCGATGGTACATGTACCTGTTGATAATATGATGAGACTCTCACCAAGAGCACTTAAACGCTTATTATTAGAAGATCAAAAGTCAGATGCGTTACCAGTCGCTATTGTTGCTAATGCGGGTAGTACTAATACGGGCTCGGTTGATCCATTACAAGAAATTGGTGAAATTGCTCGTGAGCATAACATTTGGTTCCATGTTGATGGTGCCTATGGTTTGCCTGGCACATTAGATCCACAGGTACATGATTTATATAAGGGCTTAGCGTTAGCTGATTCGGTGACCGTAGATGCGCATAAATGGTTAGGTGCACCTGTTGGGGTTGGTGCTACGTTTGTACGTGATGTTCAAGCGCAATATAAAACCTTTAACCAAGGGGAAGCGGCTTATATTGAAACAACCACAGTACAAGATGAGCACGTTGAAAACTCGATGGATGCGATGGGCTTTCCATATCATGACTTAGGTGTTGAGTTGTCGGCACCCACTCGTGGTGTCATTGTATGGGCATTGATTCGTGAGATTGGTGTTGAGGGAATTAAGGCACGTATTTGTCGGCATAATGGGATGGCGCGTCGTGTTGCAGAGCTTGTTAAAAAGCACCCTAATCTAGAACTGGCATTAGAGCCGACCTTGTCAGTTTGTTGTTTCCGATACATTCACGAAAACGTGGGCGATTTAAATGAACTAAATAAAAAAATTCACCGGCAGTTAATGAAAAATGGTGTCAATATCCCGAGTACAACCATGGTGGATAATAAGCTTGTCATCCGACCGTGTTTTTTGGGAGCGAGAACGGATTGGCATCATGCCGATGATTTGGTCGACGAAGTGATTGAGATTGGTCATAAACTAGTCTCGGTAGAAAAATTATAATTAACTAGGAGAATTCATATGGGTAAGCGATACGATAATATTTTACAAACAATAGGTGATACGCCAGTTGTACGTATTAATAAGCTCGGCCCAAAGGGGGTTAATATTTTTGCTAAAGTAGAGGCGTTTAACCCAATGGGCTCGGTAAAAGATAGACTTGCTTTGGGCGTTATAGAAGATGCTGAGCGTAAAGGTGAGTTAAAACCTGGTCAAACTATTGTAGAGGCAACGAGTGGAAATACGGGCATTGGTTTGGCAATGGTGTGTGCACAAAAAGGTTATCCGCTAGTGGTCACTATGGCGGAGAGTTTTAGCGTAGAACGTAGAAAACTCATGCGTTTTCTAGGTGCGAAAGTAGTATTGACGCCAGCATCTGAAAAAGGCACGGGCATGGTTAAAAAGGCAGAGGAACTGGCTGCGAAAAATGGTTGGTGGCAATCAAAGCAGTTTGAAAACCCTGCAAATGCCGAGATGCATGCAAAAACAACGGCAGAAGAAATAATAGATGATTTTTCTGATGTAACGTTGGATTACTGGGTAACAGGTTATGGAACGGGTGGTACTTTAAATGGTGTGTCTAGGGTTTTAAAAGCAAAAAGCCCGGTAACCAAAATTATTGTTTGTGAACCTATTAACGCACAATTATTAGGCAGTGGTATTCCTCAAGTTGAGAATGAAAGTCATCCCAATTTTACCCCTCACCCGATGCAAGGTTGGACACCGGATTTTATTCCAAAGTTAACCAAAGAGGTTGTAGACACAGGTGTACGAATAGATGAGTTGTTGCCTATTGATGGGAAAATGGCCATTCAATGTTCTAAAGATTTGGCGCAAAAAGAAGGTATCTTTGTGGGTATTTCAGCAGGGGCTACATTGGCTGGTGCCTTAAAAGTCGCCGAAACAGCTGAACCGGGTAGTAATATCTTATGCATGTTACCTGACACGGGCGAACGCTATTTAACCACACCGTTATTTGATGATATCTCGATTGATATGTCAGTAGACGAAACAGCAATATCACAATCGACCCCAGGTTATCAGTTTTAATTCATTATTTGCGCCACTAAGGAGTTGGGAATGGATACTCAAGCGGAGAAAGAGTTAGAAGAAGAGATTGCAGGGAGTCACCTTCAGGTGATTATGTTCGCCTTGGAGTGGTGTGAGTTCTGTTGGGCGACGATTAAAGTGCTAGAGGAATACGGCATTCCTTATCGAACCATAAACTTAGATTCAGCTGACTACGTAGATAATGACCGAGGGAGAAATATTCGCTTGGCACTCAATGAAAGAACAACGTGGACGACCTTGCCGCAAATATATATTAATGGAGAATTTATCGGTGGCTGTATGGATATTTTTAATGCTTGTGTAGATGGTAGTTTACAAACACGTTTGGAAGGATCAAATATTAGTTACAACAAAGATGTTAAAACAGATCCAACCGAGTTTTTGCCCACTTGGTTGCACCCAAGGTAGTTTAATCGTTAAGCCATGCGAGAATCTATTAACACGGGTGAGCTTAAAACAGGTGATTTAGTTCTGTTCTCCGGCGTGGACGCGTATAGCAAATTGGTTAAAGTGAGTACGCGAAGCAAATGGTCACACATTGGGCTTATTGTAAAGACGGTAGAGCATAATTATTTGACGATGTGGGAATCGAGTATTCGTGAAGACACATTAGATGTCGAGACGGGTAGGCATAGAGAAGGTGTGAGGCTTGTATCATTTATTGATAGAGTGATGGCATTTGAAGGCGAGGTATCCATTCGTCAACTTCAAGGTGGCATCTTAACTGATGACAGGTTGCATG
>Ga0105357_10000695_pt1 | contig 17958 bp, 16 predicted proteins | sample GOMGulsemesocosm_4_FD_83660 | JGI IMG/M metagenome (GOLD analysis project Ga0105357, IMG submission 83660) | Methane-oxidizing microbial communities from mesocosms in the Gulf of Mexico - GOM15B Gulf of Mexico | ecosystem: Environmental > Aquatic > Marine > Cold seeps | place: USA: Gulf of...
ACGGCTTCGCCCTTCGAACAGCCGCGCGTGGCGCCATTGGCATCGCGCAGCCAAGTGCCGGCGTGGCTGGCATGAAGAGCGGGGAGGGGGAGGGGCTGGGTCACCGCGCGACCATGATGGGGCAGGAACGAAAAGTAAACAGAGCGCGCAGCCGCCATGCCGAAAGGGCTGGCTTGCGGGCCTCGCCGATCGATCGGGGAGGGGGCTGGGCAATAGGGGCGCTCGCGGGGAAAGCGCCCCTACCCGTCCGGCCAGAGAGGGAATTCCGGACGCCGGCACCGGGTGTCCGGTGCTGCGGTCAGGTGATCAGCATTTGCCGAAGGATTTCGTCACGATGGTGTGCCCGGCAACCGAGACCGTCACCTTGACCCCGGTGGGTATGCCCCATGTGGTGCAGATGCTGAGACAGGCTTCGGCGGCCGTGCCGTCGGGGATCGAAACGGGGATCGGCAGGCAGACCGAACCGATGCCCAGCGGCAGGTTGAGGCAGACCTTGTTGTTCTTCACCGTGACGCTGATGCACTGCGCCTGTACCGCGAATTCTCCGCCGGCCAGGATGTTGGGCCCGCCGTCCAATTTCTGCAGTCCGACCGCGTCATTGTGCCGCTGGGCCGCGTCGAGCGCATGCTGGACCTTTTCTTCGTCGAAACCAGGATAGTCTGCCATTTTCAACTCCGATGTCTGAGTGACCTGCGGCGCCTTGTGGCCGCAGGGCACTGGTCCGCTTTCCCGGCATCGTTTTCGACTGGAACTCGCTCCACCATGGGGCAGCATCGGCTTGCAAATCGGGCGCTCGCGGCCCGCCATGCGCAAAACATCGAACGGATATGGACCATTCCCGCCGCGCAATTTGCGGCTTGCGTCGTTGCGGCAATTTGGCGAGAGGCGGGCGCATGAGCATGAACGATCTGATCGCCGCCGCACGCGTGTCCAAGGCCTGGCCGTTCCAGGAGGCGCAGCGCCTGCTCAAACGCTATCCCGACGGCGCCAAGCCCGACGGCTCGCCGGTTCTGTTCGAAACCGGTTACGGCCCCAGCGGGCTGCCGCATATCGGCACGTTCCAGGAGGTGCTGCGCACCACGCTGGTGCGCCGCGCCTTCGAAGCGCTGATCGGCGCCCAGCCCGAAGACGGCAAGACGCGGTTGGTCGCGTTCTCCGACGATATGGACGGGCTCCGCAAGGTTCCCGACAACGTGCCCAACCAGCAGCTGTTGCAGGACAATCTCCACCTGCCGCTGAGCCGGGTGCCCAATCCCTTCGATACCGATCACGCCAGCTTCGCCGCGCACAACAACGCGATGCTCCGCGAATTCCTCGACCGCTTCGGTTTCCAGTACGAATTCGTCTCGGCCAGCGATCGCTACAATTCGGGTGCCTTCGACGAGGCGCTGCGGCAGGTATTGCGCAAGAACCAGCAGATCCTCGACATCATGCTGCCGACGCTGCGCGAGGAACGCCGCCAGACCTATTCGCCGGTGCTGCCGGTCAGTCCGCAGACCGGCCGCGTGCTGCAGGTGCCGGTCGAAGTGGTCGATGCCGAGGCGGGCACGATCCGCTTCACCGACGAGGATGGCACCGTCGTCGAGCAGAGCGCGCTTGGCGGCATGAGCAAGCTGCAGTGGAAGGTCGACTGGGCGATGCGCTGGTATGCGCTGGGCGTCGATTACGAGATGTACGGCAAGGATCTGACTGACAGCGGCGTGCAGTCGGGCAAGATCGTGCAGGTGCTGGGCGGGCGCAAGCCCGAAGGATTGATCTACGAGCTGTTCCTCGACGAGAACGGCGAGAAGATCTCCAAGTCCAAGGGCAACGGGCTGACCATCGACGAATGGCTGACCTATGGTTCGGAAGAGAGCCTCGGCTTCTACATCTTCCCCAATCCCAAAAGCGCCAAGCAGCTGCACGTCGGCGTGATCCCGCGCGCGGTGGACGATTACTGGCAGTTCCGCGAGCGGCTGGCCGAGCAGGAGCTCGACAAGCAGCTCGGCAATCCGGTGTGGCACCTGGCGCGGGCCAATGGCGGTTTCGAAGCGGCGGAAGCTCCGGGCGCGGGCGACAGCCTGCCGGTGACTTACGGCTTGCTGCTCAACCTCGCCAGCGTGCTGGGCGCCGAGGCAAGCGAAGATGCGCTGCGCGATTACCTCGCCAGCTATATCGGCGATGGCCGGATCACGCCCGAGCTCGAAGTGCTCATCGCCACGGCGGTGACCTATACGCGCGACTACATCGTCCCCACGCTGGACAAGCGTGCCCCCAGCGCGAACGAGGCCGAGGCGCTGCGAGCGCTCGACAGCTATCTGGCGCAAGCCGCCGAGGACACCAGTGCGGAAGACCTGCAGACGCAGGTTTACGAAATCGGCAAGCGCGAGGAATACGGTTTCGCCTCGCTGCGCGACTGGTTCAAGGCGCTCTACCAGACGCTGCTCGGCAGCGACCAGGGCCCGCGCATGGGCAGCTTCATCGCGCTGTACGGCGTCGCCAACACCCGGCAGCTGATCGCCGAGGCGCTCGCGCGTCAATAGAAGCGAGCGGGCGGCAAGGCCGCCGGGCGTCCGCTTCGTCTACGTCCCTCTTCGGACTTGCCATCGTGCGCGGTTGGCGACAGTCTTTGTGCGACAACAGGCGTTTCATACGACAGGGGACACACCATGGGGCGGGCCATGGACTCAGAGGACACCGAAAATAAGGGCGCCGGCCCCCTGGATGATGCCATCGACGAGGCTGCGCATAACGCGCAGATCGTCGGCCAGCTCGCCGATCTCAAGATCGGCTCGTCGCAGCTATTCCTCCAGACCACCGAACAGACGCGGATGGCGCTGTGCATTGCCGATCCGCACCAGGACGACTGCCCGATCGTGTATTGCAATCAGGCCTTTCTCGACCTGACCGGCTATGCCCGCGACGAGGTCATCGGCCGCAACTGCCGCTTCCTGCAGGGGCCTGCGACCAGGCAGTCGGCGACGAAGCGGCTGGGCGACGCGATGCGCACGGCCGAATATACCGTCGTCGACGTCCTCAATTACCGCAAGGATGGCACGGCCTTCTGGAACGCGGTGCATGTCGGGCCGATCTACGACGAACAGGGCGAACTCGCCTATTTCTTCGGGTCGCAATGGGACATCACCGAGCTGCTCGCCGCGCGCGAGACGATCGTCGAAGGCGAGCGGGTGGCCAAGGAACTGCGGCATCGCACCGACAATCTGTTCGCCGTGCTGACCGCGATCGTCCGCCTGTCCGCGCGCGGTTCGAGCGATGTCGCCGAGCTCGCCGGGAAAGTCGAGCGGCGGATCGAGGCATTGGCCGGGGCGCACCGCGCCTCGCTGTCGAGCGAGGCGCTCGAGCACGATCAGACCGATCTGCTGACCCTGGTCGAATCCGTGATGCGGCCATACCGCAACGCCTATGCCGACCGGATCGAACTCGGCGGTGAACCGACCCGGTTACCTCGTCAGCATGTCACCCCGATCGGGCTGACCATGCACGAACTGGCGACCAATGCGCTTAAATACGGTTCGCTTTCGCATGAGGACGGCAAGGTCCATATCGAATGGCAGGTCAGCCGCGACATGCTGGTGGTCGAGTGGATCGAACGCCGCGAAAAAGGTGCCGGCACATTGGCGCATGAGCCCGAGATCAAGGGCACCGGTTCGGGTACGCGCCTGATCGACGGGGTCATTCGCGGTCTCGGCGGCAGCGTGGACGTGCGTTTCGAGCCCGAAGGGCTGAAGGCAGTTATCCGCGTGCCTACGCGTTCGCGCAAGGCGAACTGACCGGGTCAGCTGTGCTTGCGCGTGCGGTACCACTTGGTGAGCACGTATTTCTGACCCCTGATCACGGGTGTGCCCGCATGCAGCGTGTATTCGTTGGGCACCCCTTCAACGGTGGCATTGTTCCACACCAGCAGCACGCCGGGTTTGGGCTCGATCGAGGCGCCGATCTCGACGAAATGCGTGTGCCCGCCTTCTTCGACTTCGTTGAGAAAGGCCATCGCGGTCCAGCAGCGCTGCCCGCCGCGCTTGCGTTCGAGTTTCCAGTATTCCTGGTCGGTATAGAACCAGTCGTTGTGCGGCTTGAATTCCTGCCCGGGCAGATAGCGCTGGCCCTGGATGTTCTCGCCGACATTGGCCGGCAGACCAAGCACATCGTCGATGCGGCGCGAAATCGCCTTGATGAAGGGATCGTGAGGGTCGAAATTGCCAGAATAGGATGTGCGGAACTTGGCGACATAGGCGGTTTCGTGCAGCTCGCTCGGCCGGGCGACAGCATCGATCATATGCGTCAGCCGGCTGCATTCCTCGCCGGACAGGAAATCTCCTATGGCGTAGATCTCGGCCGCGTCGGTGGGCACCTTGTAGGCTTGCGGATCGCTCTCGAGGCGCTGGCGCACCCGCGCACCGACGCGCTTGAGGGCATCCTGATCGGGGACACTCGCAGTCTTGCTCATGCGCTCCTGTTAGCAACCGTGCCGGAGGCTTCAAGTAAGGCGCTTGTCGCACGGCATGTGCACGCTAGGATCGGGCCGGGTCAAAGCAGGAGCAGGAATGATGAGCGATACGAATGCGCGCCGCTATTCGACCGGGGCCATGGTGTTTCATTGGGTTATCGCGGTCCTCGTGATCGCGAACTGGCAGATCGCCGAACGCGCCGAAGCGCTGGACATGCCGGCGAAGATCGAGATGTTCGGTTATCACAAGGCCGTCGGGATCATGATCCTCGTATTGACCCTGGGTCGCTTGTTGTGGCGGTTTACGCATCCGGTACCGCCGCTTCCCGCCACGATCAGCGGCTGGGAGGCCGCACTGGCGCGCACGGTCCATGTCGTTTTCTACGTCCTGCTGATCGGCTTGCCGCTGGGCGGCTGGCTGGCGAATTCGCTCAGCGGCCGCGATATCGAGATGTTCGGCCTGTTCACCATTCCGCCGCTGCCGGTGGGCGAGAACGGTGACCTGGCGGGCCGCATCTTCGATGCCCATGCGCTGGGCGGGACGGTCTTTCTGGCGCTGATCGTCCTGCATGTCCTCGGCGCGCTCAAGCACACTTTTGTCGACCGTAGCGGGGGGATCTTCCGCATGCTGCCCTTCGGCCGGGCCTGACAAACCGGCTTTCTGTCCTGGGCCAGGGACGAAAAAGCCCCCGCCAATCGCTTGGCGGGGGCTCTGTCACCGTCCAGCCCACTCTCGAAAGCTGGCTGGCGGTATGGCTTACCAGAAGAAGTCGTGGATGACGTCGACGACCTCGCCGCTGTAGATATCGACCAGCAACACGTCGTCGTAATAGCGCACCCAGCGATAGGGGCCGTAGACGGCGGGCAGGCGGTAGCGACCGGGATCGTTGATCCAGTAACGGCTGCCGAAGAACAGGTTGCCGATGCGTGCCCCGATGCTCAGCCGGCGATAGCGGTAGTCGCGATAAGGTGCGTAATAGCGGCCGAGCCGGAAGATGCTGCGGTTGCCCAGACGGTACCGCTGCCAGTCGTAGCGGTGATTGTCGCGCCACCGGCGCTGGTCCCAGCGATTGTAGCTGTGCCAGCGGCGGCCGTCGTAATAGCGTGCGCGGCGGGCATCCTGGCGCACGCTGCGCTGCACATCCTGCCTGTACCGGCGTTCCTGGCGTGCATCCCGGCGGCGTTCGGCATGGTAACGCTCCTGCCTGAGCTGACGATCCTCGCGCGCGTCGCGGCGCCGTTCGCTGCGATAGGCGTTCTGACGCGCACTGGCATCGCGGCGTGCCTCGCGCCGTTGCTGCGCACGCTGGGCATCACGTGCGGCGTCGCGCTGCACACGCTGGCGCCGCTCGCTGCGTTCCTGCCGCTCTGCCTGGCGGCGCTGGGCTGCGGCGCGTTCTGCGCGTTGCGCTTCCCCGCGCCGGCTTTCCGTTCGTGCACGCCGGATGTCGGCGCGGTTGTCGCCGCGATCGACTTGAACCGATCGCCGTTCGCTGCGCACGTTGCGGAATTCGCGGGCATCCATCTGGCGCATGCGCTCGCGTGCGGCACGCTGTTGACGCGCTTCACTCCGATCGCCGCGGTCGCGTTGGGCCCGTTCGCCGCGTTCGCCGCGTTCGCGCGATTGTGCTTCCGCCGGGGCGGGCAGGGCAGTGATGGCCATCGCCGCGGCAAGCGCGCTCAGGGCCGTGCCTTTCATCAGCTTGGTCAGGTTCATGGAGCTTGTCCTCATGCTTGCGTTTGAAGCCGCTCCACCACCTGCGGCACCGATGTCGCACTTTGTATCACAACGGCCTGACGCGAAACTGAACCGGTTGGTCAGGTTGTTGTTCATGTTTAGTTGGCAAAACATGAACGCACTGACTCTTGGCACGATCGTTCGATACCGGCATTGCCATGGACATGTACGACACGCTCGATGAAGTCCGCACCGATATCGCCGCACGTCTTTCGGCCGCGGCCAACGACCGCAGATCGGCGATGCACAGCCCCGTCGTGGCGACGGCCGATGCCGATGCGCGGGTGATGGTACTGCGCGCATTCGATGCGGACAGCTGGTTGCTACGGTTCCATACCGATGTCCGGTCGCCCAAGGTTGCGGTCATCGAAGCCGATCCTCGCATCGGGGTTCTCGCCTATGACAGGCAGGCGAAGATCCAATTGCGGCTTCGCGGCACCGGCCGCATCGAACGGACCGGGCTGGTTGCCGATGCAGCCTGGGCGCAGAGCAACAATTTCGCGCGGAGATGCTATCTCGGGGAGGGACCGGGCGTGGCGGCGGATCATCCCACTTCGGGATTGCCGGCGCGCTTCGAAGGCGTCGAGCCGACCGACGACGAAGTGCAGGGCGCGCGCGAAAACTTCGCCGTGCTGCTGGTCCAGGTGGATCAGGCGGACTGGTTCAGCCTAGCGCATACCGGGCACCGGCGCGCAGTGCTGACTCCCGGCGATGGCCAGTGGATCTCGCCCTAGCGGCGTCTGTCAGCGCCGTTCGAAGCGCTCGTATCCCTGCGCGCCTGTCTGCTCTGCATCGACAGTGTCGGGTGCGGCGCGCGCCGGGCCGTCATGCATGGCGGCGATCATCCGGTCGACCGCGGCCTGCGGCCCTTCGACATGCGCTTCGACGGTGCCGTCGGGCAGGTTCCTGACCCAGCCGGCGAGGCCCAGCGCGGCAGCGGTCTCGACCGTCCAGTCGCGGTAGAACACGCCCTGGACGCGTCCGCGTGCGATGAGGCGGCGGGCGGTCGTCACGCTGCGGGTGATCCGCGATACGTGCCTCCCGCCCGCCAAGTCATCGTCAGGCCGCCTGCTTGATGTCGCGCAGCGTGATCGCGAAGCTGATGTCCTCGCCTGCCAGCGGATGATTGCCGTCGGCCTTGACCGTCTGTTCGCCGACTTCGACGATATAGAGCGTCAGCGGCTGGCCGTCGGGCGACTGGGCCTGCATGGCCATGCCCGGCTGCGGGGCGGGCTCGGGCGGCAGGTTTTCACGCGGAATGTCGATCACCAGTTCGTCGCGGCGGGGCCCGAAAGCGCTGTCCGAAGCGATTTCGACGGTTTCTTCGTCGCCCACTTCCATGCCGGTCAGCGCCTGTTCGATCTGCGGGAAGATCTGCCCGCTGCCCAGTTCGATGTCCTGCGGACCCATTTCCTCGGTCGTGCCGACGACTTCGCCGTCGCCTCTGCGCAGCACGTAGTCGATCGATACGGTGTCGCCGTTGTTGGGAGTTGTCATGACTGTCCTTTTCGAGATTTGGTGTGGCGGCGGCGATGCGCCGCGCGGGGACGCGCCCATTGCAGGGCGCCTTGCCCGCGATTGTCGCAACTCGGCCTGCACTAGTCAAACGCAGTCGGCCCGGAGCGCCCACGGGACAGCGCAAACCTGGCGCGCTGCCGTGCGCGCGATGCCGAAAGGTCCGACCGGGCTGCGGAGCACCTGCGCGCCACAGCCCGGGATGGCCGGGGCCGGTGGTTACCGGGTCAGCTTCTTGTACGCGAGGCGCGTGGGGCGATCCGCCGCATCGCCGAGGCGGCGGCGCTTGTCTTCTTCATAGGCTTCGAAATTGCCTTCGAACCATTCGACATGGCTGTCGCCCTCGAATGCGAGGATATGCGTCGCCAGCCGGTCGAGGAAGAAGCGGTCATGGCTGATGACCACCGCACAGCCGGCGAAATTCTCGATCGCTTCCTCGAGCGCGGCGAGCGTTTCGACGTCGAGGTCGTTGGTCGGTTCGTCGAGCAGCAGGACGTTGCCGCCCTCCTTGAGCATCTTGGCCATGTGGACGCGGTTGCGTTCACCGCCCGACAGCTTGCCGACGTTCTTCTGCTGGTCGGCCCCCTTGAAGTTGAATGCGCCGACATAGGCGCGCGTGCTGGTGTCGTGGCCGTTGACCTTCATGTAATCCAGCCCGTCGGAGATTTCCTCCCAGACGTTGTTCTTCGGATTGAGATGGTCGCGGCTCTGGTCGACATAGCCGAGATGGACGGTCGAACCGATTTCCACCGTGCCGCTGTCGGGTTCTTCCTTGCCGGTGAGGATCTTGAACAGCGTCGACTTGCCCGCGCCGTTGGGGCCGATCACGCCGACGATGCCGCCCGGGGGCAGCATGAAGGACAGGTTTTCGAAGAGCAGCTTGTCGCCATAAGCCTTGGAAATGTTCTTGGCTTCGATCACCTTGCCGCCAAGCCGTTCGGGGACCTGGATGACGATCTGCGCCTTGCCCGGCTTGCGGTCCTTCTGGCCTTCCTGCAGTTCCTCGAACTTGCGGATACGCGCCTTCGACTTGGTCTGACGCGCGCTGGGCGTCTGCCGGATCCATTCGAGTTCGCGCGACAGCGCCTTGGAGCGCCCGCTTTCCTCGCGGCTTTCCTGCTCGAGGCGCTTGGCCTTCTTCTCGAGATAGGTCGAGTAATTGCCTTCGTAGGGATAGTACGACCCGCGATCGAGCTCGAGGATCCATTCCACCACATTGTCGAGGAAGTAGCGATCGTGGGTGATCATCAGCACCGCGCCCGCATATTCCTTGAGGTGGTTTTCCAGCCACTGGACGCTCTCCGCGTCAAGGTGGTTGGTCGGTTCGTCGAGCAGCAGGATCGACGGCTTCTGGATCAGCAGGCGGGTCAGCGCCACGCGGCGCTTTTCACCGCCCGAAAGGTCGGTCACCGCCCAGTCGCCCGGCGGACAGCGCAGCGCTTCCATCGCGACTTCGAGCTGGTTGTCGAGCGTCCAGCCGTCGACCGCGTCGATCTGCTCCTGCAGCGTGCCCATCTCTTCCATCAGGGCATCGAAATCGGTGTCCTCCTGCGGATCGCCCATTTCCGCGCTGATGGCGTTGAAACGATCGACCTTGTCGGCGATCTCGCGTGCGCCGTCCTTGACGTTTTCGAGCACGGTCTTGCTCTCGTCGAGTTCGGGCTCCTGTTCGAGATAGCCGACGGTGATGTTCTCGCCCGGCCATGCCTCGCCGGTGAAATCGGTGTCGATCCCCGCCATGATCTTGATCAGCGTCGACTTGCCCGCCCCGTTGGGGCCGACGATGCCGATTTTCGCGCCCTGGTAGAACTGCAGGCTGATGTTGCTGAGCACCGGCTTGGAAGCGCCGGGGAAGGTCTTGGTCATGTCCTTCATGACGAATGCGTACTGGGCGGCCATGGGCGGGGTCCTTCGGATCGGTTTGGGATGACGGGCACGGGCGGCCCGCAAGCTTTGCCGCGCAGATAGTCGCACCGGCGCCACGGGGCAAGCATGGGTAATGCCATATGGGGCGGGTGCGGGCGGACCGCGCCGGTTGGTGCAGCCCTGGTCGATTGGCGGCTGGACTTTTCAACCGCGAAACACGATGGGAGCGCCGATTGGGGTATTCCCTTATACGTTCTATTAACAGGGCGCCCCTAAAATGCCGGCAGGAAGGGTAGGGACAGTCCATGCGCGAACAGATTATGGGCATGATCACCCCGACGATGTCGATCGTGTTCTTCGCGGTCTTCCTCATCATGTGGTGGCGCGGGAAGATGGGCAATTACGTGCTCGGCTTCGCGTCGGCCTATCTGCTGTTCGCGATCGGTTTCGGGACGACCCACCTGTTCGACACGGGCTCCCCCTACGTCTTCCACATCACCCAGTTCTTCTATTCGCTCAGCACGGCGACCGCGATCTGGGCGCTGACCAAGCGTGCCGGACAGCCGCCCTATCTCGGGGTGCTGCTGGTCATCTACGGCCTGTCGGCGGCCACGCTGGCGGTGGCGGTGCTGACCAGCCCGGATATTTCCTCGCGGCTGATCATCGTCAATGTCGGCTATGGCGCGATGTATCTCGTGTGCCTGATGTCGCTGCTGGGCGGTCCGCGGCACGAAGCGATCGACAAGTTGATCATTGCCGCGCACTCGGTTCTGGCCGCGCAATTCATGATCCGCCCGGTCCTGACGCTGCTGATCGAACAGTCGATCCCGGCCAGCGTCTACCGGCAGTCGGTCTATTACTCGGTCCTCAATCTGTCGCTTGCGCTGATCGCGCTGATGAGCGCGATGGTCTTGGTCGGCGCCTGCCTCTACGACCAGATCAAGGCCGTACGCGAACAGGCCGATCTGGACGGCCTGACCAAGCTGCGCACGCTCCGGGCCTTCGAACAGGGCGTGGTCACGCTGCTCGAGCGGGCAAATCAGGAATGCGCGCCCGTGTCGCTGGTGGTTGCCGATATCGACCACTTCAAGGCGGTCAACGACGTCTGGGGGCACCAGGCCGGCGACAAGGCGATCGCCCAGTTCGGCGAGATCGTTCGCGGGACCATTCGCGAAACCGATATTGCCGGGCGCATCGGCGGCGAGGAATTCTGCATCCTCGCGTGGAACTGCGATGAACAGGCTGCGGTCTCGCTTGCCGAACGCATTCGCCGCAAGTTCGCGCAGGCGCAGATCGAAGGACTGCCCGGCGACCAGCGCCTGACCGCCAGTTTCGGCGTTGCCGGACGCGGCGAGGGCGAAGGTTATGGCAAGCTGTTCGCACGCACCGATGGGGCGCTCTATGCGGCCAAGGAAAATGGTCGCAACTGCATCGTGCGCGACGGCGAGGGCAAGAAGCGCGGGGTCGTGACTTCCATTGCCGAACTGGCCGACAAGCGGCACGAAGCCAACGCCTGACCGCAGTTTCCGGCGCGGCCGGTCCATGTCATCGCTGGCGTCATACGCGGTATCCACCAGTAAAAGCGGTATTCTTTAACCACCTTTAACTGTTATCACCTAAGCACGGGGTGAAGGGTCGAGGTGTAGCATGTCGGAGAATATTCTCGCGTTGGCGAACCCTATGCTCAACATGGTGTTCGGTATCGCCTTCCTGATATTGTGGCGCCGCGAACCCGGCGCCAGGTGGATCGCGATCATATCCGTAAGCTATTTCGCAAGCGCGGCCGGTTTTTTCATCTTCCACCTCACGCCCGATCCCAACGGCATCCCGGCGGTCGTGGCGATGCACCTGTTCTATTCCCTGGGCACCATCGCCATGGTCTGGGGTATCGGCACGCGCTACGGCCAGCCGATCCCGCACCGCCTCTACGCGTTTATCGCGGGGCTCGGCCTCGTCATGATGGTGGGGGCGAGCTTCGGGGCGGATTACAACGCGCGGCTCTACGCCGCGAACGCCAGCTATGGGCTGATCCTTGCGCTGGGAACGCAGGCGATCGCCCGCAAGGCGGGCAGTGAACTGCTCGACAAGGCGATCCTCTTCCTGCTCGCGATGGGCGCCTTCCAGTTCTTCGTCCGCCCGCTGGTCGCGATCATGGTCCAGGGCGAGATGACCGCCGTGGAATACCGCGAAACCCCGTTCTACGCCGTGATGGTCGTCTGGCTCGCGCTGGCTGCGGTCCTGATGGCCCTGATCCTGCTGGGGGCCGCGCTGACCGATCAGACCAAGGCGGTGCGCGACGATGCGGAGCGCGATACGCTGACGGGTCTGAAAGTGCGGGGCCCCTTCGAAACGCAGGCGATCGCCATGCTGCAGCGTGCGCGGGAGGAGGATGTCCCGATCAGCGTGATCGTAGCCGATATCGATCACTTCAAGCGGGTCAACGATATCTGGGGGCACCAGGTCGGTGACAGTGCGATTGCCGGTTTCGGCGACTTGCTGCGTTCGGCGATCCGGTCGACCGATATTGCCGGGCGGGTCGGCGGCGAGGAATTCTGCCTGTTCGTGTGGGACTGCCCCGCCGGGCCGACGCGCAAACTCGCCGAGCGGATCCGGACCCGCTTCGAACACAAGCAGATCGAGGGCATTTCCGAAGGCGTCCGCTTGACCGCCAGTTTCGGCATTGCGCAGTGGGAACCCGACGAAGGTTACGGCCGGCTGTTCGCGCGCGCCGATGCGGCGCTCTATCGGGCGAAACAGGCGGGCCGCAACCGCATCGTGTCGCAGGATGAGGGGATGCTGCTTGCCATGGGGCCGCATCGGCAGGGCCCCGACATGCGCCGCGCCCGCGTCTAGGCCATTTCGCGGCGCAGCAACCGCGGCATCAGCGCCAGCTGCAATCCGGCGCGCAGCACCAGGAAGCCGATGAAGCTGGTCCACAGCCCGTGATTGCCCAGCGGCCATGTCAGCCACAGCATGACGCCATAGCCCAGCGCGGCGCCCGCCATCGACAGCAGCAGTGCGCGCGTCCAGCTGGCACCCACGAACACCCCGTCGAGCACGAACCCGGCAAATCCCGCCAGCGGGATCGCCACGATCCACGGCCACAGCGTGCGCGCTTCAGCGGCGACTGCGGGCGTCGCCGCGAAACTGTCGGTGATCGTCCCGCCCGCCCAGGCGAAGGCCGCCGACAGCAGGATCGCGACGCCGAGACAGCGCCACAGGATCGCCCGGACCAGCGCGGTAAACCCGGCGCGGTCGCCATCGCCCGCCCGCTCGCCATTGAGTACCTGGGCGGCGTTCTCGAACCCGTCGAGCAGCAGTGCGGCGAGCACGAACAATTGGTAGACGATGCCGTTGGCCGCCAGCGTCACCGCGCCGCGTTCCGCCCCCAGCCGGGTCAGCATCGCGATCGCCACCATCAGCACCACCGTTCGCAGGAAGAGGTCGCGGTTGATTGCCAGGAACGGCTTGAGCGCGTGCAGAGACATGTTCGCGCGGTCTGCCAGCGCGGCCCGCAGATCATGCCCCGCCAGATACCAGATCAGCGCGCCGGTCGCCGCCAGCTTGGCGAACTCGGCAATGAAGCTCGACCAGCCGATGCCGGCGATGCCCCAGTCCAGCCCCAGCGCCAGCCACAGGCCCAGCGCGATGTTGAGCAGATTGTAGAAGATCTCGATCGCCAGCACTTCGCGCATCCGCCGCCGCCCGACGAGGAAGCCGATCAGCGCGAAATTCACCAGCACTGCCGGCGCGCTCCAGTAGCGGATGTCCGCATAGACGACGGCTGCCGTGCGGACACGCGCTTCGGCGCCCAGCGCATCGAGCATCAGCGGCAGCAGGACCGGCTTGGCCAGCAGCAGCATGGCCGCGATCGCGAGGCCGACCACCACGCCCTTGACCAGCACCTGCGCCTGCGCGTGCTGGCCCACGCGCGTGCCCGCCTGCGCGACGAGGCCGGTGGTGCCGGTCTTGAGGAAGTTCATGACAGTGAACAGCGCGGCGAACAGCTTGGCACCGATATCGACCGCGCCCTGCGTCGGGGCATCGCCCAATTGCCCGACGATCCACATGTCACCCACGCCGATCAGCGCCGTGGCGACATTGGTCACCATCGCGGGCAGCGCGATGGCCCAGATGAGCCGCGGATCGACAGCCGATGGTGCGGAGGGTGTCAGGCCTTGCTCCTCACACGCGGGGCCGGGTCGTTCGGCCGGCCGAAGCGGCCACCGGGCCGTCTGGCGATGAAAAACTGGTCGGGGAGACTGGATTCGAACCAGCGACCCCTTGTACCCAAAACAAGTGCGCTACCAGGCTGCGCCACTCCCCGACCGGTTTTCCCGCAAGACGCCGAGCTTGGTGGGCCCGGCAGGACTCGAACCCGCGACCTAGCCGTTATGAGCGGCCAGCTCTAACCAACTGAGCTACAGGCCCCCAGCCACGTCGTGCGGAACAGCGCGCCTAGCCGCGCGGCGATGGGCTGGCAAGCGCTAGGCGTCGACCGATGCCATGATTTCTTCGACCGTGGTCGGTCGCACGCCGCGCGTGTCGAGATAGGCATAGACCCCGCGAAACCAGTCGTAGAGCGCATCGAGGTCGGCCTCGGTGCGGACATAGGGGGTATGACCCGCGGCGAGCGACGGGCTGTGGAAGCTCAGCACCAGAACAGGCAGCTGGTCGTCGATGGCGATGTCGATCGCGCGCAGCGCTTCGTCCATGCTCACGCCTTCGGGGGTCAGGCCGATCCGCTCGAGCAGGCCGAGGCGGGACAGCGCCCCGCCGAGCCGGGGGAACCTCGTCGTGAGCGGGAAAACGTGGCCGCCCTGCTGGCGCAGCAGGCCCCAGAACACCGTGGTCAGCGGAAGTTCGATCAGCTTGTGGTCGGGATCGGTCCAGTAGGGCGTGACCGGGTGGCGGGCATAATCGGGCCCCTGCGTCGCCGAATAGTCGTAACGCGCGCGCACCGAGCTATCGATGGCGATCCCGGTTTCGCTGAGCAGCTTGGCGGTTTGCGGGCCCAGCCCGTAGCGGCCCGCGCGGTAGATCCGCGGCAGCGTGCCGAAGCCTTCCTCGATCGTATCGCGCAGCTTGCGGAACTTGGCCTCTTCCAGTTCGACCGGAAGATTGCCGGCATAGCTGTGATGCGCATTGACCTGTTCGGTATGCGGCGGATTGACCCACGGGTGCAGTTGCACGCCCACCTCGGCCGTGCCCGCGCGGACCGCATCGCCGATGATCTCGCGCGCGAGCGGGTCGGTGGCGATGGGCCAGTCGACCAGATAGACCGGCACCACGCCGATCCCCTCGCAGAATTCCTGGAAACCCGAAATCGCGCGGACGTGGCTCAGCCCGTAGCCATCGGCACGGAAAGGGGCATTCCAGTCGAATTCCTCCTCCGTGTCGACCGTCAGCAGCGATCGCTGGCCGAACCCTTCGGCAAACCGGACCTGCTGCGAGGGTACGGGCGGGTCGAGGAGGTTGGCATGTGCGATGGTGGGCGTGTCCTAGCCGGCGGCGCGATCGGGCGCATCGACAGGGCTAGGCAGCGGCTCGGCAGCGGTCAAGAGCGGCAGGCTGAGGACCAGCGCATCGCCCTCGCGCGCCAGTTCGCCGCCCGCGGCGCGTGTTTCGGCGCGGGCGAGGCGGAGCGAGAAACCGGCGCCGAATATGCCCGAACTCAGCGTGCTGCCGCCTGCGCGGACATCGGAAGAGAAGATATCCTCGGCCTTGGCCAGCTTGGCGGGCAAGGCGATCCGCAGCGCGACCTGTTCGCCATCCTGCACCATCGCCAGCGCGACATGTTCGCCCGCAGCGGTTGCGCCGGCCATTGTTGCCAGCACGCGCCAGCCGAGCATCTCGGCTTCCTCGCGGGCCAGCGCCAATGGTGCGGTATCGGCGGCAAGCTCTGCTTCGAAGCGGGACACGCGCGGGCTGAGGACGCTCTGCAACTGGTCGACCTGGGCACGGACGATGGCGGCGAAATCGCTTTCGCCCGCCTCGAGATCGAGCGCGCCGGTCTCGAGCCGCGCCAGCCGGTCGAGCTCGTCGAAACCCGCGAGGATGCGCGCCGAGTCGCCCGCGATCGAGGCGGCCAGCGCGCGGTACTCATGCGGGGTCGGGCCGAACACCTGCTGCTGGATGACTTCGGCATAGCCCTGCATCGCATTGACCGGCGTGCGCAGTTCGTGGAGCAGCTGGCGCAGTCGGTCGGCACCGCGCTGGGCGCGGTCGTCGACCGCCGCAATCGCGCGGCGGAAGCGACCGACATAGCCATGGAAGCGCCCGTCGCCGCGGGTGAAGCGCGGCGCGGCATCGACGATCCAGTCTCCCTCGATCGCCTCGGCCCCGCGCAGCGTGATCGGCATGTCGCGCAGCGGCTGGCGATTGGCGAAACCGGCGGCGAAATCGCCGCCCAGCGGCGCATGGGCGCGGCGCTGCGACAGGTCGATCCCGACCACCAGCGGGGCAATCGCGGGTTCGGCCCAGTCGATCCGGCCCTCGGAATTAGTGCCGAAATTGAAGGAATCGATCGGTTTGCGGGCAACCGGCTGCTCGAGCTCGGCCATTGGCAGGGTCGGCGCATCGCCTGGGGCGGTGCGCGGCGCACGCGCCTTGCGAAAGGTTTCGATCCGTTCGACCAGCGCGCGAATGCCGTCGGACTTGTCGGGATCCTGCGCGGCGGGAGCAGGCACGGGATCGACAGGACCGACAGGCTCGGCAAGTTCGGAGGCGACCGGCGGCCCTTCGGGTTCGACGGGCCTGGTGGGCTCGGCCGCTTCGGTCGGGGGTGGCGCGGGGTCCGGCGCCTGCGCCTGCGCCTGCGCCGGACGCAGCGAGAAGGGCGCGGGACCATCCATGCCAGCGCCGGTGTCCGCGGGCCCCTCGGCTTCCGCGGGCAGTGCTCCGGGCTCTTTCGCAGCCACGGTCTTCGGCATCGGCAGCGCGCGGTCGGATACACCCAGCCGGTCGAGCACGCGCACGGCAGCCGATGGCAGGTCGCGGCGATGCCGCAGGAAGCCGCGCGTCCGGATCGGCAGCGTGGGAATGATCCCGGCCCATTCTTCGCCCGTGAGATCGGCGCGCTGCAAAGCCGCCGCGGCGATCGCGGGATGCGCCTCGCCGAACCAGCGGACCAGTTCGGGATTGCGGAACCGCCAGCCGTTTTCGCCCACGATCGCGGCGCGTTCGGCAGTCGGGATCATGTCGGCCAACGCGATCAGCCGGAGATAGGCCGCCGCCTTGAGCGCGGAGTCGCCGCCACGCTGCGGCCGTTCACCCAGCAGGTCGAGCAACTGCCGGAACTGCGTCTTCGCCGCGCGCTCGCCGGCGGCGCGGTGGCGCAGCACAGTGGCAAGGCGATCGTCGAAATGCATGGATTCTCCGGGGGTGGCGAGGGTTTGCGACAGTTACCCCATCGCAGGCCAGGGTTTCTACCGCTGTAAAACTTACAATGAACGGAAAGTTGCCAGCGCGTTGCAAAGCGGGACAATTGCTGGCAAGACTAATAATGTTAGCCAAGACGCCTGTGTCGCGTTGTTAACATTTCGTGGAAGTTTCGCGATGCCACATCGCGGCGTAAGGGTAGCAGGGGCAATGAGTATGGCCAATCTCGACGATATCGACCGGCGGCTGCTGGGGGAACTCCAGTCCGAAGGACGAATCACCAATGTCGAACTGGCACACCGGGTCGGGTTGACGGCCCCGCCATGCCTGCGGCGTGTCCGCGCGCTGGAAGAAGAGGGCGTGATCCGCGGCTACCATGCCGAGCTCGATCCGTCCAAGCTGGGCTTCTCGATCACCGTCTTCGCGATGGTCAGCCTCAAGAGCCAGGCCGAAGACGCGCTGCGCGAATTCGAAGTGGCGATGCGCGACCTGCCCGAAGTGCGCGAAGTCCACATGCTCAACGGTGAAATCGACTTCATCATCAAGATCGTCAGCGAAGATCTGCAGAGCTTCCAGGAGTTTCTGACCAGCAAGCTGACCCCGGCACCCAATGTCGAAAGCGTGAAAACCTCGCTCACCATCCGCACCAGCAAGCTCGAGCCCGGCGTCCCGCTGTGAGCGGTGCCGCGCGGATCGAGGGCCATTGCCTGTGCGGCGCGGTCACCATCGCGCTCGACAATCCGGCGCAGCTCATCGAGATCTGCCAGTGTGACATGTGCCGCCGCTGGGCGGGTTCGTTCTACAGCGCGCAGACCGGCGAATCCGTCCGCATCTCGGGCGAGGACAGTGCCACCATCTACCGCTCGAGTGAATGGGCCGAACGCGCTTTCTGCGCTCATTGCGGCAGCAATCTGTGGTTCCGCTTCCTGCCTACGGGGGGCCGCAGCTTCTCCGCGGGCCTGTTCGATGCCGCTGCCAAACATGCGATCGAGAAGGAAATTTTCGTCGACGAACG
>Ga0105357_10000698_pt1 | contig 17928 bp, 13 predicted proteins | sample GOMGulsemesocosm_4_FD_83660 | JGI IMG/M metagenome (GOLD analysis project Ga0105357, IMG submission 83660) | Methane-oxidizing microbial communities from mesocosms in the Gulf of Mexico - GOM15B Gulf of Mexico | ecosystem: Environmental > Aquatic > Marine > Cold seeps | place: USA: Gulf of...
GCAGTCAAAAATAGCCACATGAGTTCTTCAATCGTTGGTGTTTGCCATTGAAGGATCGCGCCGGGGATCATAGCGATGGTACAGCCAACAGATACCATTCCCACAATCATGATGGAGCTTTCTGTGTCGGTTAGTTTTTTCGCGATCAGAAACGATGCTGCGAACAATGGTGTGGCGCAGAGTTGGGCAATCTGCCCCAGGTTCAATTCTTGAAAACCCGGTCTCAGGATAATTACGGTTCCAATAAAACCGAGCACAATTCCTAAAATACGCCGCGCCCGCAATTTCTCGCCAAGGAATAATGCAGCCCCGATAGCCGTGAAAATAGGAGATGCATAGCCAATGGCAGTGACTTCCGCGACGGGAATACGGGCCATGGCATAGAACCATAAACCAACACCGATAGTGTGAACAATGCTGCGAGCGGTATATAATTTAACGGTAAGCGGCGACATGCTTTTGGGCCAGTGACGGATCAACAATGGAAGCGTCATTAGGGTTCCAAACAAATATCGAATAAAGGCGGCTTCAAGGCTTGGTATGTTTGAGCCCAAGTATCTAATGACGCTGGTCATAGCAACAAACAGAAGTGTTGCAAGGACCATCCAGCAAACGCCTTGGAGAACGAGGTTTCCTCGAATAGTTGAAATGAGAGGCACGCAGCATCCTTTATTATTTTTATTAGTCTTATGTTCTAGGAAAAAAGGACAAGTGTCTAGTTACTTAGCATGCTAACGAATTTATTCCGAAGTTTGAACGATACATTTAAGACCCGGCAGGCCACCATTCTGCATATTGCCTTTCGCAGAAACCCGGTAACTTTTTAATTAAAATCTGTGTGCCATTCTCTAACTGAACTGTGCCGTTGAATTCACCGAAGAGTTGGTGAAAATCAAACCCACATTCGATCTTATCATTAAAAGCAGAATAGAGGCCTTCGGATTTGAAAGTAAGCTCAGTTTTCCCATCATCTGAGTGGATCCGCCAATCTTGGCTAAGATCATCTTGATTATAGTCAAACATGACGAGACCTAACGGTATCATTTTTCCGTCAACCCACAGGACATTTTCAGAAACACCAGTTTCATTGACGCCGTTAGACAAGTTTAAGCCAATGAGTTGACCTGCTTCATTCTGCCCCGTAATACATGCCCAATTCCAGAAAGTATCTCTGCGCAAAAATCCTGCCGTAAAATCATGGTGGGCGGTGGCATTCATAGCGTTGAGGTCGAATTTTTCACCGTCCAAAAAAAGCTCTCCTACGGCTTCGATGCCAGCGACTTTTTGGCAATATGTCCACCCATTGGCGGCGGTCGGTGTGCAAAGGCGTAAAGTGTCGAATACCGATGCTTCTTCACTGAAAGATAGGCTTAACACAGGGGCTTCGTTGATCCTTACCTGCAGATGTTTTTCTCGCCCTTCAAGCCGGCTTTCAAATGAAACGTGAAGCCCTTTGCCCGCAAGAATGGATGTGCCATCATCTGGATCCAGATTAATTTGCCCCGTGTCACCCTCTCCAATACGGCAACCTTTTTTCAAGGTTTTCCCAGTTTTTCGATCGTAAACGTAAAAGAAAACGGTTTTTTGCTGATTGGCAAATGTCAGGGAACAGCCTGCGATGAACCGTTCCGACGTAAATCCTAGAAAGTGAAAATGGACAAAACCTCTTTCCCGTTGAGAGGCAGGGAGCATTGTTCTAAAGGGCGTGCGCAAGGGGTAATCTTGATAATTGATGTTTCCAACAGGATTTTCGAATTTCCCAAATGTGACTTTGCCTTCGTTTTGCAAGAACTGCTTTTGCATCAGTATCCTCCCCTTTTTTTGAGAGTATCATTGCTGAGTTTGCTGGGGAGCACAATAGCCGCGTTTGGCAAGCTCCTGTTATTCAGCGGCGGCTGGCATCTCCAGATTGATGAGCTCCTGTATTTCAGAGCGACAGGACCCGCAATTCGTACCGGCTTTCAAACACTCGCCAATAGCAGTGGTTGTCAGGCAACCACTTTCAGTAATCGCCGATTGGATTTGATTTTGCCCAACTGAAAAACAAGAGCAAACAATTGCGCCGATGTCTGGCGTATCCGCGGGCGGTCGACCTGCAACGATACGATGGCGAAGAAATTCATTTTCAAATGGTTGCCCAAGCTCACCCGCAATCCATGATCTGGATATATCTATAGGTGTCACTGACAGATATAGTGCGCCCGTGAGCTGGTTTTCCTGAAACGTTGCGTATCGATTTGCGCCCGTGAATTTATCCGCATAGGTGATGAGATCCGATGTTTTCAACACTTCAGTGGCAAATTTTAGAGGATTAGTTAGCAGGTTTTTGAAAGCAAATTCTATCCGCCATCCATCGTTGCATTTGGCGGCTGCCCAGTAATCAGCTGAGAAAGTCGCGGGTTTATCCTGAACAATGAGAAACCCCTTAAGCGCAACGTTAAAAAGACGTATGTTACAAGGGATGTTCTTAGTGGCAGGCTGACCCGAATAGGGATCAACGATTGCGGGGATGAGTGTGCCTACGCGTCCATTAGATGCAAACTCATCTGTCCAGTGAATAGGCACAAATATGCTGCCGCTTTGCACTTTGTCTGTGACGTGAGCTCTCACGACAATTGAAGAAAGGTCACTTGAAATTTCAACCAAATCGGTATTGCCTATACCAAGCTTACTTGCGTCTATTGGATGGATTTCGGCAAAAGGCTCCGTTAGATGCTGAGATAGCCGTGGACTTTTACCTGTGCGTGTCATGGTGTGCCAATGATCGCGAACCCGCCCGGTATTTAGGGTGTAGGGGTACTTGTCACCGGTCTTAGATTTTTGCGCGCTTGCTTGAGTTTGAAAACGCGCTTTTCCATTGGGGGTGAAGAAATTTCCATTAGCAAAAAAGCGTCTATCAGCGGTGTCACGTTTGCGCGTAAGGGGCCATTGTAACGGCGCCATGTCTGCATATTCATCGTCAGAATAGTCTGCAATAATGCCAATATCGAAGTCACGGGTTCCGCTGTTCTCAGATGCAGATAGTGCTGCGAATTCCCGAGCAATGTCAGCGCTTTTAGTGTAGGAGAAACCGTTTGTAAATCCCATGCGCTTCGCAATTTCGGTGAACTGCCACCAGTCTGCTTTTGCATCCCCCGGGGCTTTTAGAAAGGCGCGCTGCCGTGACATTCGGCGTTCGGAATTTGTAACCAGTCCCTCTTTTTCGCCCCACCCGAGGCTAGGTAGTTTGACGTGGGCCAGCGCTGTTGTATCCGTATGAGATTGAATGTCTGAGACAACGACAAAAGGGCATGCCCGCAGGGCTGATTTTACAAAATTTGCATCTGGAAGGCTGTCCACCGGGTTGGTTGCCATGATCCAGATAGCTTTAATTTGGCCGCTCATTACAGCCTTGAACATATCCACTGCTTTGAGGCCGGGTTTTTGGGCGATGGTGGGCGACTTCCAAAAGGATTGAACGATTGTCCGGTGACCTTCGTTCTCGATGTCCATATGACAGGCAAGCATATTGGCCAGGCCGCCAACTTCACGCCCACCCATAGCATTGGGTTGTCCCGTAATAGAAAATGGCCCCATACCAGCGCGGCCAATGCGCCCCGTTGCCAAATGACAACTAAGGATGGCATTGACTTTATCCGTCCCGACAACAGATTGGTTCACGCCTTGGCTATAGACTGTGACTGTTTTATCGGTTTTTCCAAATAATTCGTAGAACTGCTGAATTGCGGACAATGTTAGTCCGGTCTGACGAATGAGTTCAGCCTCTGAGAGGTTGTTTGCGGCATCCACGGCATCTCTAAACCCGGTTGTATGTTGGTCAATATAAGGAGTGTTCAGAAGTGAATTTTTGGATAAATAGGATAACAATCCTTGAAACAGGGCAACGTCTCCATCGGCCTTAATGGGGAGATGAAGATCTGCGATATCAGCGGTCATAGTTCGCCTTGGATCTACAAGAACAACTTTCATTCCAGGCCGGGCAATCTTTGCAGCGGCAATACGCTGGTAAATTACGGGATGGCACCACGCCAAGTTCGACCCAACAAGGACAATAACATCGGCAAGTTCCAAATCTTCGTAGGTGCCGGGCACCGTATCCGATCCAAAAGTTTGCTTGTGCCCCGCCACACTTGAGGACATGCACAAGCGAGAGTTTGTATCGATATTAGCGGAACCGATGTACCCTTTCATCAGTTTGTTGGCGACGTAATAGTCTTCGGTTAGCAACTGACCAGAGACATAAAACGCAACGGAGTCTGGACCGTACGCCTTTATGGTTTTCTTGAACTTATCCGCCACATGATCAAGAGCTGTATCCCAATCGGTCGGACTGCCAAGGATCTCCGGATGTAGCAGCCTTCCAGATAGATCCAGAGTTTCACCCAAAGCGGATCCTTTCGAACAAAGCCTGCCGTAGTTAGCCGGATGATCGGGATCGCCTTTTATATCAATTGTTCCTGCGCTGGTTTTCGTTGCCAGAACACCGCATCCGACGCCGCAATAGGCACATGTGGTTTTGACCGTTTCACCAACCTGGATATCTTCTTGCATTATTTAATGCCATCACTTGATGTCTGCAATCCAAGCAGGATGTCATCGCCGTCTTGTTTGATGGGGAAACTTAATGTTGACCCTTCATCCGGCCCTTGAACTTCACCGGTCTCTAGCGAGATCACCCAGTTATGAAGCGGGCAAGTGACGCAACCGTCATGGACGATCCCTTGGCTTAAGGGGCCATTCTTGTGAGGACATTTATCTTCAAGCGCAAAGACTTTGTCATCAGCACTCCTGAACAGGGCGATGGTCAGATCTCCGTTTTTAACGCATCTTGATCCGCGTTTTGGGATGTCTGACAGTTTGCCAATTTTGATCCAATTTTTCTGAAATGCATTCATTCTGCTGCCTCTTGCCCGAAAATAGCGAGGGGATTAAATTCGTGTTTGTCTTTGCCTGAAACACGTTCTGACCAAGGATCATGCTGGGCAAATTTTTGTGAGTAGACAAAGCGTTGGTACAGGTTTTTGCGCCCGATATCATCGTCAAGGATTTGGCTTCGAATTTCATCCACTCCGACACGTTTTGCCCATTTGTAAATACGTTCCAGATAATGACCTTGCTCACGGTAGAGCTGGGTTAGTGCCACGATATATTCGAGGGCTTCATCTTCGCTTGAGGCGTGACCAAGGAGCTCGGTGCCTTTGATATCCAAGCCAGCGGCGCCTGCGAAGTGAATGTCATATCCAGAATCCACGCAAATCACACCAATGTCTTTACAGGTCGCTTCTGAACAATTTCTAGGGCAACCGGAGACTGCCAATTTCAATTTTGCAGGTGTCCAAGATCCCCACATAAATTTTTCAATTCGAATGCCGAAACCAGTTGAGTCTTGGGTCCCAAAGCGGCACCAGTCGGATCCCACGCAGGTTTTAACGGTGCGCAGGCCTTTGGCATATGCTTGGCCTGAGACGAAACCTGCATCACCAAGATCAGACCAGACACCGAGCAAATCTTCCTTTTTGACGCCCAGCATATCAATGCGCTGACCACCTGTAACTTTCACCGCGGGGATATCAAATTTATCAACAACATCCGCAATTGCCCGCAGCTCATCAGAGGATGTCATACCGCCCCACATGCGAGGAACTACAGAATAAGTGCCATCTTTTTGAATGTTGGCGTGGACACGCTCGTTAATATAACGAGACTGGTAATCGTCCTCATATTCGCCGGGCCAGTCGCTGACGAGGTAGTAGTTAAGAGCGGGCCGGCATTTTGCGCAGCCACAAGATGTCTTCCATTCAAGCTCTTGCATGACAGCGGGAATAGATTTGAGGCTTTTAACCTGAATTAACCGGCGAACATCATCATGTCCAAGGTCGGTGCAGGGACAAACGGCGGCTACTTTTGAGGGATCATACGTATCCCCCAAAGTCACACTCATCAATTGTTCTACTAACCCTGTACAAGTTCCGCAGGACGCTGAGGCTTTTGTGTGGGACCGAACCTCATCAAGAGTATTCAGTTTTTTGTCGGTGATGGCCGTTACGATTACAGATTTACAAATGCCGTTACAGCCACAAATTTCTGCATCATCGGGCAGAGCTGCAACGGCTTGCATCGGGTCCAGCGATGCGCCGCCTTGATAGGCTTGACCGAAAATGAGGCTATCGCGCATTTCGGAAATATCTGTTCCTTTCTTAAGCAAATCAAAGAACCATGGGCCGTCAGTTGTCTCTCCGTATTGAACCGCGCCGATAATCCGGTTTTCTTTTAGAACTAAACGCTTGTAGATACCTTGCGCCGCATCACGCAGAACGATTTCTTCTCTATCATCGGCCTCTGCAAAATCACCAGCAGAATAAAGATCCACACCAGTGACTTTCAGTTTTGTGGCTGTGACAGATCCGGTAAATTCGGCGTTGCCGCCAGTCAGGTTTTTGGCAAGAACCTTCGCCATTTCATATAATGGTGCAACAAGGCCGTAGCAGTCACCGCGATGTTCCACGCATTCACCAAGGGCATACACATCTGGATCAGATGTTTGCATTTTGTCGTCCACAAGTATGCCGCGATTGCAATCGATGTCAGCGTCTTTTGCAAGACTGAATGAGGGACGAATGCCAACCGCCATAATGACGATGCTTGCATCAATCACAGTGCCGTCGTCTAAGGTAATGCCTGAAACGCGGCCATCTTTACCCAAAATTTCCTTGGAGTTGACCTCAGTTAAGACCTCAATCCCTTTGTCTTTGATGGCCTTTTCAAGCAAGTAACCGGCAGCAGGGTCTAATTGTCGTTCCATCAAAGTGGGCATCAAGTGAAGAACGGTTACATCCATTCCTCTAGCTTTGAGCCCTGCCGCGGCTTCTAATCCAAGGAGGCCACCGCCGATGACAACTGCCCGGCCTTTGGATTTGGCTGCTGTTAGCATGGCGCCCACATCATCCAAGTCGCGGTATACCAAAACGCCGTCTAGATCATGGCCGGGAAGCGGAATAATGAACGGATTAGAACCTGTGGCGATGACTAATTTGTCATAAGATGCAACAACGCCCGCCTCTGATGTAACCGTCTTTAAATTCCGGTCAATTTCGGTGATTTTGGCACCTTTGAGCAAAGTTACATTATTTGCCTCATACCACGCATCATCATGGGTGATGATGTCTTCGTATGTTTTCTCGCCAGAAAGAACCGGAGATAACATCAACCTATTGTAGTTGACCCGAGGTTCGGCGTTGAAAATAGTAACGTCATAGGCGGTTGCGTCTTCTTCGAATAAATGTTCCAACATCCTGCCCGGTGCCATGCCATTTCCGATAATTACAAGTTTTTGTGTCATTTTTCTCTCTTCCTTTAAATGGCAAAGGATGCAGTTTCAGATTTGCCAGAATTTTGTCTGGCAATCCGGGTTTCCCGTTTTTCGCGGATAGATTGAAGTTGGTCTTCGCTTGGGTTCGCGCCGCCTTCGTAGACGTCCAAGAAACTTAAAAGTTCTTCTCGGTAGGCGTAATAATCAGGGTGTTCGAGTAATGCTTTTCGAGATCGCGGACGAGGGAGGTCAACTTCCATGATGTTGCCGATTTTCGCGTTTGGCCCGTTAGACATCATCACCACACGGTCAGCTAGCAGAATAGCTTCATCAACATCATGAGTGACACAAATCGCTGTGACTTGGGTGCGTTTCCAAACGTCCATAAGAACATCCTGGAGCTCCCATCGGGTCAAGCTGTCCAACATCCCAAACGGCTCATCCAGTAATAAAAGTTTTGGAGACAGGGCAAATGCACGGGCAATGCCAACACGTTGCCGCATTCCGTTTGAAAGGCCTGCTGCCATCTTATGCATGGAATCCCCAAGACCAACGCGAGAGAGGTAATATTCGACAACTTCAGCCCGCTCTGTTTTTGTGGCTTTTGGATAGACCCGCTCCACCCCGAGGGAGACATTGTCGTAGGCGGTCATCCAAGGCAGCAAAGACGGCGCTTGGAACACAACAGCGCGATCAGGACCAGCCTTCGTGACGTGGGTACCGTCCAGAATTATTGCGCCTTCAGATATTTTGTTTAGGCCCGACACCATGGATAGAACTGTAGATTTTCCGCATCCGGAATGACCGATGACAGAAATAAATTCGCCCTTTTTAATTTTGAGATCAAACCCATCCACAACTGTAAGTGGGCCGTTGGCTGTAGGGTAGATTTTGGTTGTCTGGCTAAACTCAACATACCGGTCGGACCGGGTAGAGGCAGCGGCTTCGCTATACGCCGCTGGTACCTTCTCGTTCCGTGTGATGGGTACGATATTGGGGAGGTGCTTTTCAGTAATTTTTCCGCCCGCCCGTTCTGCGCCCAATGCCATTAGGTATTCCGTGATTTTGCCCCGAATTTCGATGAATTCTGGATCGTCATTCATGGATGCGCGATCTCTGGGATGGGGAAGTGAGATGTTAAACTCTTTTCCCAAAGTGGCATTAGGTCCGGGTTTTAAAGGAATAACGCGATCGGCCAGTAGAATGGCTTCATCCACATCATTGGTGATGAGGATGATTGTCTTTTTTTCCTTCTGAGAGATATCTGCGAACTCGTCTTGTAATTTGGATCGGGTTAGCGCGTCCAAAGCGGACAAAGGCTCATCCAACAGAAGAACTTCAGGCTGGGTGGCAAGGGCACGGGCTACCGAAACACGTTGCCGCATGCCACCAGATAACTCGTTTGGTTTACGGTGCTTGGCATGTTTCAGGCCAACCATTTCTATGTATTTATCGCAAAGTGCGCTGCGTTCTTTCTTAGGTTTTTTCTTGAGGACAGCATCTACGGCCAGTTCAATATTGGCCTGAACGGTCATCCAAGGCATGAGTGAGTAAGATTGGAAAACAACGCCCATATGAGTGCTGGGCTCGGTCACTTGCTTGCCTTGGAATATAACCCCGCCCTGATCAGGTTTAATAAGACCTGCGAGTGCAGAAATCAGAGTGGTTTTTCCAGACCCTGAAAATCCAACAATGGCAATAAACTCGCCTTGTTCGACTTTCAAATTAATGTCTGAGAGCACTTCGGTGCGGGTTCCGCCATGGTCAAAATGTTTTGACAGCCCTGATATTTCTAAAATCGGCATGGCAATTCCTAACGGTTTGACGAGAAGGTGAAGGCTTGTTGCAGGGTGTACATAACCCGATCCAACATGAAGCCAATGATGCCAATGGTAAGGACAGCCACAATGATTTTGGCGAGGGATTGGGAAGATCCATTTTGAAACTCGTCCCATACGAATTTACCAAGTCCCGGATTTTGCGCGAGCATTTCAGCCGCGATTAGAACCATCCATCCAACGCCCAGTGATAGGCGCAATCCAGTAAAAATCAACGGAAGAGACGACGGGAGTACCAACTTGGTGACGGTTTTATATGTTGGTAGCTGTAAAACGCGGCCCACATTCATCAAGTCTTTATCAACAGATGCAACGCCCAATGCCGTATTAATCAGGGTCGGCCATAAAGAACACAGGGTCACCGTTACAGCAGACACGACCAATGATTTTGGAAGGAAGGACGTCGGATTTGCATAGGCTGCAGACACGATCATGGTCACGATGGGTAACCAGGCCAGCGGCGATACTGGTTTAAATATCTGGATCAGCGGGTTTATGGCCCCGTTTACAGCTTTTGATAAGCCAGAGGCAATTCCAAGGGGGATCGCAATTGCTGTCGCAATTATAAAGCCCAACCCCACAGTAAACAGAGATGTGAATATCTGATCTATGTAGGTTGGTTTACCCGTGTATTTGCGATGTTTGACTTTGTGCGCTTTACCTGCGGCAATTAATTGCTCGTTCCTCACGGCTTGCCGCTCAAAGAAAGCATCGGCTTTTGCCCGTTCCCGAACATGGTCGTCCCATAAGTTAAGAGCTTGCTCCCATACGGCCATAGGGCCAGGAATAGTTCCTAGCGATGTTGTTACTTTTGGTGCGAGCGCTCCCCATGCCACGAGAAATAAAATGATCCCGGTTAAGGGAATAATGAGCACGCGGCGCAGTTCAATAAGCTGCTCTTTAGTGTCGTCACCAGCGGCTATTTTCAGCAAAGGTGTTATCCATGAAAAACCTAACGCGTCAAGCCATCCGGAAGTGGCATTGATTTTAGAAAATATCTTTTCCTGTCGGGCTTTTTTCTTTTCTGCAGCTTCTGGGTTTTCAATTGGTGATGCTGTGGAAGAGGCCATGCTATTTTCCTTATTACTCGGTAATGCTTGGGGTGCGACACATCACATCCCGGAAATGGTGTTAGCCGCCGACAATTGCGCCAGCTTTGACGGTCTCGTTCGATTTCAAACCGATGGTTTGTACGTTGATATAGGCATTCGGGGTTTTACCGTCGTATTCAACGCCATCTATGAACGCGGAGGTAGGCGCTCGGTATCCATCACTTTCCCATGGAAAATCAGCTTCACTTACATGACCTTCTTCCACCAGTAGGCGGGCAGCCTTTAAGTAAGTTTTGGGCAAATAGACAGATTTGGAAACATCTGCATACCATTGGTCAGGTTTGGCCTCCGGGACTTGGCCCCACCGACGCATTTGGGTGAGATACCAAACCGCATCTGAGTAAAAGGGGTAGGTGGCGTAATGGCGATAGAAAACGTTGAAATCTGGAAGGTCGCGCTTGTCACCTTTTTCGTATTCGAATGTACCGGTCATTGAATTTGCAATGACCTCCTTATCCGCACCGACATATTCAGGGCGAGAAAGGATTTCTACGGTTTCCGTCCGGTTAGCACCGTTGTTTTCATCCAGCCACTTTGCCGCCCGAATGAGTGCTTTCGTGAGGGCTAATGTTGTATTGGGATATTGGTCAGTGAATTTTTTGGTTAGCCCAAAGACTTTCTCAGGATTGTTTTTCCAAATTTCGTAATCGGTGATCACAGGAACGCCAACATTTTTGAGAACAGCTTGCTGGTTCCAGGGTTCACCCACACTGTATCCGTTTAAAGTACCCGCTTCCATGGTCGTCGGCATTTGCGGCGGCGGTGTCACAGATAAAAAGACATCAGCCTGTATTTGTCCGCTAGCGTCATTAGGCGCGTAAAATCCGGGATGAATATTGCCCGAAGCAAGCCAATAGCGAAGTTCGTAATTGTGGGTAGATACGGGAAAGACCATGCCCATGTTGAAAGCTCTACCTTCATCTTGAAACTGACCTACGGCCTTTTTCAAGGCATCCGCCTTAATAGGATGAATAGGTTTGCCATCCGCGTCATGGAGCACATGTTCTTTCATCATTTCCCAAACTTCATTGGAAACGGTAATCGCATTACCGTTCAGATCCATTGAAAAAGGTGTGACGATGTGGGCCTTGGTACCATACCCAATTGTTGCCGCAAGGGGCTGCCCCGCCAGCATGTGAGCGCCGTCAAGCTCGCCGGTGATGACACGATCAAGAAGCACTTTCCAGTTCGCTTGTGGCTCTAGCGTGACGTACAAGCCTTCATCTTCGAAATATCTTTTCTCATATGCGATGGCGAGTGGAGCCATGTCCGTCAGTTTAATGAAACCTAGCTTCAATTCGTCTTTCTCAACATCTAGCATCTCAGCAGATGCTGAACCGAGGAAATTGAGAGAGGATGCGGCTATCACTGCTGTTATTACTATTTTGTGGCGCAGGGTATCGAAAAACTTCATTAAAATTACTCCGTAAGACAATGATCAGCAGCAACAACTCCTGACAAATTAGCCGAACTCAACATCGGAAAAAAGCTAGGGCCGCTTGATGTCAGGTTCTTTGCATGGGGTATGCCAATTTTTCGAGAATATTAATTTTTCGATATAAAACAATGAGTTGAATTAAATTTATCGATATTGTTAAGCTTGAAATATCTGGCAATTTGCTCTTTTTTTGTGCAGCGCACAAATGTTAGGCGCTTTTTCCTACTCGAAACAAGTGAGTCGTTTTATTTACGAACTTCTCATCACCAATAAGCCGGCTTATTGGAGGTAAGTTGTAAAAACACCGAAAAAGAGGCAGAAAATTTTTTGAAAACACCAGAATAACGAGACTCCGCCTTGTGTTTTCTACCTTTTAGAGAAACAAAAAATAATTATTCATTCGAGCGCCGATGTACGGCTAAATTTTCTTGTTAGTTCACATGCAATGTGCAAGTGTTTTCCCATGAAAATGAAATCAAACTGAAACAATTCGAAAATTAGGGGGATAATATGAAATTGAAGAATTTGGCACTTGGTGCCGCGGCTACATTACTCGCATCCGTGATGGCTTCCACCAGCTCATATGCTGCAGAATGCGCACGCGGAACATTGGATACTCGTTTCTGTGACGTAGATGGCGATTTACTTGCTGATACACCTACTGATGCGTCTAAACTACTTGATCCATCAACACTTGTATTTGCATACACTCCTGTTGAAGATCCTGCTGTTTACAAAGAAGCATGGAGCGATTTCCTAACTCATATGGAAAAAGTAACTGGTAAAAAAGTTCAATTCTTCCCAGTTCAAAGCAATGCTGCACAAATCGAAGCTATGCGTTCTGGTCGGTTGCACATTGCCGGCTTTAACACAGGTTCAAACCCGCTTGCTGTAAACTGCGCTGGTTTTAATCCGTTTACAATTATGGCGTCTGCTGATGGAAATTTCGGTTATGAAATGGAAATCATTACATACCCAGGCAGTGGCATTAATAAAGTTGAAGATATTAAAGGCAAACAGCTTGCTTTCACATCTCCAACATCAAATTCTGGCTTTAAAGCGCCTTCCGCCATTTTGAAAGCTGATTTCAACATGGAAGCAAAGCGCGACTTTGAACCAGCGTTCTCAGGCAAGCACGACAATTCAATTCTTGGCGTTGCGAATAAAGATTACCCTGCAGCCTCTATCGCAAACTCAGTGATGCACCGCATGCTCAAGCGTGATGTGATTAAGGCAGAACAGATTAAATCTATCTATAAATCACAAACATTCCCAACTACAGGCTTTGGTGTTGTCTACAACTTGAAACCAGAACTTAAAGCGAAAATCCAAGAAGCATTCTTCTCTTTCGAATGGGCTGGATCTTCTCTTGAAAAAGAGTTCTCTAAATCAAACGAAGCTCAATTCTTGGAAATGACATACAAAAAATTCTGGGATGTTATTCGTAAAATTGATGCCGCGAATAATGTTAAATACACTTGTAAATAAGTGATCAATCTAGCCGTGAGCGGTTTTCGCTCACGGTTTTTTCTTGGCGTATGTGTGGGTTATAATGCTTCAAATTGAAAAACTGACGAAAAAATATCCAACTGGTGATCTCGCATTAACCGCGGTCGATTTGGAAATCCCTGAAGGACAAGTGCTTGCCCTTATTGGCCCGTCCGGCGCTGGTAAAAGTACGCTTATTCGGTGCATCAACAGACTTGTTGAACCAACAAGCGGCACTGTCACCCTCAAAGGGGAAAATATCACAACGCTTGGATCGGGCGGCTTGCGCGCTGCGCGCCGTAAGATGGGAATGATTTTCCAAGAATACGCGTTGGTTGAACGACTAACCGTTATGGAAAATGTATTGTCTGGCCGTTTGGGATATGTCGGGTTCTGGCGCAGTTTTTTACGTAAATACCCGCAGTCAGATATAGATGAAGCCTTTCGGCTTTTAGACCGCGTAGGCCTATTGCATATGGCTGACAAACGCGCGGATGAGCTCTCTGGTGGACAACGGCAACGTGTTGGTATCGCTAGGGCGCTTATTCAAGACCCAGATTTATTGTTGGTGGACGAGCCAACGGCATCGCTTGATCCAAAAACGTCTCGCCAAATTATGCGCCTCATTTGCGAATTGTGTAAAGAACGTGGATTGGCAGCAATCATTAATATTCATGACGTGGCTTTGGCACAAATGTTTGTGCAGCGCGTTGTTGGCTTGAAACTCGGAAAACTTCAGTTCGACGGATCTCCTGATCAATTGACACCTGATGTTTTGACGTCAATTTACGGCGAAGAAGATTGGGAAGCAACAATCGAAAAAGTTGACGAGGAAGACGCATGAGTACGGCAGTACTTACGGACGTAACTCTCGATCAGCGATTGGGGACTGCGTGGAAAAAACCAAACTTTATCAAGAACCCAATTTTGCGCTGGGCCCTTTTTATCGGCGCCATTGTGTATCTTATTCTGGCTTTTAACTCTATCGATGTAAATTGGTCGAGGGTTAGTGAAGGTCTCATACGGGGCTGGAATTTTGTTGTCGCGTTTGCCAACCCTGATTTCTTTTCTCGCGGAACTGATATCCGGGAGGGTCTAATTGAAAGTGTGATTATGACCGTGACATCCACGGTTGTTGGTATTGCAATTTCAATTCCTATCGGACTTGGGGCTGCCCGAAATATTGCACCACTACCCGTATATATAGTCTGCCGGGGTATCGTTGCTCTATCGAGAGCGCTTAACGAAATCATTGTTGCTATTTTAATGGTGGCGATTTTTGGCTTTGGCCCCCTCGCTGGCTTCATCACGTTGAGTTTTGCAACCATTGGCTTCCTTGCCAAATTGCTGGCTGAAGAAATCGAAGACATGAACAAGGTTCAGGCTGAAGCGGTGAAAGCCACAGGTTCATCTTGGATGCAGTGGATTAATTATGGCGTGCAGCCGCAAGTCATGCCACGTCTCGTTGGACTTTCAATTTACCGACTGGATATTAATTTCCGTGAATCTGCCGTTTTGGGTCTTGTGGGCGCTGGTGGTATCGGTGCAACCCTAAATACCGCGTTTGATCGATATGAATTTGATACAGCGGCAGCAATTTTGCTGATGATTATCGGAACTGTCATGGTTCTTGAATACTTATCAGGCGTCATTCGGAAGAAGGTACAGTAATGCCAGTTTCAGAAAATTCTACAGGTTTAAAAGTCTGGCAAATACGGGACCGAAACCAAACTCTAAAACGCTGGTTTGGGTATTTGTTAGCAGTCGCAGCCTTCATGTGGTGCTGGAAGCAAATTTCAGACGTAACAACTTGGTATTTCGTATGGGATGCCCCTCGAATTGCCGCAGATATTGGCTCGCGAGCGATGCCGCCACGCTGGGACTATATGGGTGAACTTTGGGTTCCAATTTGGGACACATTAAATATTGCGACACTGGGAACATTGCTTGCCTTAATTATGGCTGTTCCAGTGGCCTTTCTCGCGGCGAGCAATACAACACCGAGCAAGACTTTTGTGAGGCCTGTTGCGTTATTCATCATTGTCTCTACGCGGTCTATTAATTCCCTGATCTGGGCATTGTTATTGGTCTCAATTATCGGGCCGGGTGTTGCAGCGGGACTTGTTGCCATTGCTATTCGGTCAATCGGTTTCTGTGCAAAACTACTGTATGAAGCCATTGAGGAAATCGACGTTAAACAAGTCGAAGCCATTACAGCTACGGGGGCGTCTCGTTGGCAGGTAATGGTGTATGGGATTATTCCGCAGATATTACCGTCGTTTGCAGGTATTACTGTTTTCCGGTGGGATATTAATATTCGCGAGTCTACGGTTCTTGGGCTTGTTGGTGCTGGGGGAATTGGACTTCAACTGAGTTCATCACTAAACGTACTTGCATGGCCACAAGTTACATTGATCCTTCTTGTGATCCTTGTGGCTGTCGTTTTAGGCGAATGGGTATCAGCAAAGGTGCGCGGTGCAATTATCTAAATATTTTGAAGACCTGTTCCCCCGTTTAAACGGGGAGCAGGCTTTCGAGCTTTATGAGGATGTAAAAGATAAACTTCCTCAAGGCAATTTTCCGGCCGTCTCATTCAGAAAAAACTCGCTTTTAGACGTTGCCGATGAGGTGGACACATTTGTGTTTGATGCCTTTGGCGTGTTGAATGTGGGTGAGACAACGATTGATGGCGCCGTTCAACGGATAGCGGACCTGCGTGCATTGAAGAAGAACGTTTTTGTTCTGACCAATGCGGCTAGTTACAATAAGGTAGACGCCTTCAACAAATTCGAAGGGCTCGGTTTTGATTTTTCTGAAAATGAAATTGTGTCTAGCCGGAATGCCGCAGAAATCGCTCTGGGATCCTTCGGTGACGATACTCTTTGGGGCGTTGCCGCGACGAACATGTTTGACACCTCAGAACTTCCTCAAAAATCCGTGAAACTGACAGATGATGTGGAAGAATATGACGCGGTAGACGCGTTTTTATTTTTATCTGTACAAGATTGGGATGCCTCTCGCCAAACCATGTTAGAGAAGTCGCTTGCGGGTAATAAGAGGCCAGTAATTGTCGCAAATCCTGACATTGTTGCGCCGCGAGGAGATGTTTTTTCAACTGAGCCGGGCTATTTTGGACATCGTCTTATGCGTCTTTTAGAGGTCGATGTGCACTTCCACGGAAAACCTTTTCCATCGGTCTTTGAAATTGTTGAGAATAGACTAGGCCGCGAAAATGTTGATCCCAGCCGCGTTTGTATGGTGGGCGACACGCTTCATACTGATGTGCTTGGCGGGGCCGCACGAGGCTGGAAAACAGCACTTGTCACTGATCATGGTTTATTCAAAGGCCTTGATCCGAACGTGTATATTAATAAAAGCGCCATAACGCCCAACTGGTTAGTAGGATCAATCTAACACGGCAAACCTTCTATTGGCTGAGATCATTTATTGGATTATTCTAAATAATACCTCTAAACCGATGCAATGGGAGAAAATCATGCCTTCAGTCAGTAAAAAAATCATGTTTACCAGTGCGACCGGTGAACAGCTTGCAGGCCGATTAGATTTGCCCGATGGGACGCCGAAGGCATATGCGCTCTGGGCACATTGTTTTAGTTGCACAAAGGATATTTTTGCCGCCTCTCGCGTTGCCAATGGATTGACAGCGCAGGGGATTGCTGTGCTTCGATTTGATTTTACAGGCCTTGGTGCGAGTGAGGGTGATTTTGCCAATACAAATTTTTCATCCAACGTAGATGATCTTGTTGCTGCCTCCAATTTTCTGAGAGAAAACTATCAGGCCCCAAAGATGTTAATCGGTCATTCGCTGGGAGGGGCCGCCGTACTGGCCGTCGCATCAAAAGTTCCCGAGGCAGAAGCCGTTTGTACAATTGGCGCACCAGCAGACCCTGCACATGTTGCGCATAATTTTCAAAGCTCGCGCGCAGAAATTGATGAACATGGCGAAGCTGAAGTACTCCTGTCTGGAAGGCCGTTTCGAATTAAGAAACAGTTTTTGGAGGACATTGAAGGTCAAAAACTGGAGCGCGATATTGCAAACTTGAAAAAGGCGCTGCTGGTCTTCCACTCTCCCATTGACAATATAGTTGGCGTTGAAAATGCCGGAACAATCTTTCAGGCTGCTAAACATCCAAAAAGTTTTGTCTCGCTTGATACGGCTGATCATCTTTTGAGCAAAAAGGAAGATGCGACCTATGTTGCCAATGTTATAGCGGCTTGGGCAGCTCGCTATATCAACCTATCCAACGGCGATTTGCCCATGCCAAATGCGGCACCTGGAACTGTTGTAGTTGCTGAAACAGGGCAAGGTAAATTCACCAATGCCATATCGGTGGGGGGGAAGCACCAATTGATCGCAGATGAACCGTCATCGGTGGGGGGCACGGATACAGGCCCAACGCCGTATGATTACTTGCTGGCCGGTCTGGGCGCGTGCAAGGCGATGACGATGCGCATGTATGCAGATCGTAAAGGCTTCGCGCTTGATCGGGCTGTCGTTACTCTAAAACATGACAAAATACATGCGACTGATTGCGAGAGTTGCGAGACCGAAGGCGGCCGCCTCGATCGGATCACAGTTGAAATTGACGTGCAGGGGGATCTGGATGAGGCGACGCGGCAACAAATTATTGATATAGCTGATAAATGCCCTGTCCACCGGACACTCCATTCGGAAGTTAATATTGTTAGCAAACACAGTTAGTTGGCGAGATAGGCGGTCCC
>Ga0105357_10000700_pt1 | contig 17917 bp, 12 predicted proteins | sample GOMGulsemesocosm_4_FD_83660 | JGI IMG/M metagenome (GOLD analysis project Ga0105357, IMG submission 83660) | Methane-oxidizing microbial communities from mesocosms in the Gulf of Mexico - GOM15B Gulf of Mexico | ecosystem: Environmental > Aquatic > Marine > Cold seeps | place: USA: Gulf of...
ATAAAATAGATCGACCGGTATTTGCATCGTAAGCTTCTGTGGGCACGCTAGTTGTGCTCCCACGCTTGACTGTAATTAAGGCACCGTCTTTACTGATTGCACTGTTGTCGTTGTTTAGTTTGTAGTGGTACAGACCGCTGTCTTGCCATGGGTAGGAAGCCACAGGAGAAGTCGACGGCGATTCACCCGCCGCCACATCATGACGGCTCAGAGGTATAGACACTCGAGCTGAATTACTTCCATCGGCAGGTAAAAAGCTAAACCCATGGTGGCTCGTTAATGCTGCAGTGCTACTGCCTCGGCGAGCGATATCCAATTGCTGTAAAACACTCGGGTTTTTGGGGTCGCTTACATCAAATAAATTAAGCTGCAACCCAGCCAAAATTGTACCGGTATTTATTCCACCTTCGACCGCTTTATACCCCAAACCTAGTAACTTGTTATTCGGCAGTGGGTGTAAATAATCTGAAAACCCTGGTAGCTCAACAGCTCCTGCAACATAAGGGTCATCACGATTCACCAGGTCAATAACGTAAAGCGGATCAGTGCGTTCGAATGTAACCGCGTATAATCGCTCACCGATAAAGCGAGTCGCGTGCAAGTTTTCGTTCGGTTTACCTATGCTCTCGGGTCGCTTTTTGTTGGGGATTACTGATCTTCGTACTAACAAGCCATCTTTAATTTTTGATGGCGTCATTATTGATAATTGATGAAAGTTTGAGTTTTTGTAGGGCACCGTTGTCACTAAGGCTAGGTCATCCTCAATTTGTGAAAAACGGAAGCCAGATCTTTCAATATCACTGTTTAGATACCCTGAGGTATTACCCGAGGCAAAGTATTTTAATCCATCTGTCAGAGAAAACTGGTGAACTCGAGTGTCGCTAGAGTAAGTAGCAGAATTAATGGCTCTCACATAACCGCGTTCACTCGTTGCTATATAGATTGACGTAGGTGATACGTATAGAGTTTCTATTTGACCAACAACAGCCGTACCCTTAATGTCTTCCGGCTTATCAAGGTCGATCTCACTGATGACCACGAAATTACTGCTGGGGTCTTGTTGGGATTGTGGAAATAATACCTTGTCTTCAGCGACTGCTGGTTGCCAATCTCCATTGCCCACCCTCATCCGAGGCAATAACTCTTCTAGCGCTACATCCTTGAGTTGCTTTTGAAGCTCTTGTTCGGAACTAGTGATAATAACACCGGCAGGTGTTGGGACTGTGCGCCAAATAACATACAGCTTATTCCCTATTCGTCTGCTTGATACTATATATCCATCAAGCTCGATCCGGTTAGCCGTGCTGGCGACGCAACTATCTGCAGCACGATCGAACAAATCGATATAACTATTACCTTCGCTCCAAGCTCCGTCTTGAGCCCATAAATACCCGAAGTGGGCTATTGATTTGGTTGAAAGTGCAGCGATGCTATCGTCAGTTAAATACATCCCTAAAGGACTAATGCCGGTGGCTTGCGCAAATGCCGGGCTAGCATTTGGTGTAGTATTTAAAGAGGTGTATTCGTCTATTGCTATCGAGCCACTCGACGTAATTTTTCCTGCGCTGTTAAGGTTTAGGCTTCGAATCTCGTTATCTTTTTCAGTCGGGAATGCGAATGCGCAATTAGCATCGCCTTTTAAATTGTCGGCTTCATCAACCCCCTGCACTTGTAAATTTGTTGTCGAGAAAGTGCTGCTGGACTGTGCAGTCGGCGCGGGAGAGAAATCGTAACCGTGTATCGCTAGGCTATTATTCAAGTAACCTTCTTTCAACCGTATTGACAGCTCTTCATTATTTGAATATTTCATCAGGGCCGTGCGTGATGGACGAGTACTGGAGGGATTGGAAAGCATCCCCAAAGGTGTGTTTTTGAAAGCCCAGTGTTGGCCAATAGTGCTTTCACTGGTGGGATTGATATTAACTGTTGCTGAAATCTCGTTGGTAAAATCAAATTCTATGTCGGCTTCAGGCTTGGCCCGTGGCGAGGTTTTTTGACAATGAAGGCAATAACCGGTGTAACTATCAAGGCTAACCTTATTGAGGCCCGTACCGTTATTGTTTCCAATTACCCAGCGAGGCTTGCCTTGTTCATCGTAAAAATAATAAGCGGTCGTGAGCCAGCGGTCCTGTTCAATATAGCTAAAGCCATAACCTGAATTCTGCAAGTTGTACCACAGGCCGGTATGGTCAATTTCGGTTTCGATTGAGCTGGCTGCGAAAGACGTTAGGCTGCCAGTACTGAGGTTATCTTTTCCGTTACTCGAAATATTAATGCTGAATTTTAGTGAATTTTTACTCTGTATATCTAGGTCAATCGAGCCTTGCACTTCAAAGCCCAGATGCTCTGCTTTTTTTACATTCCAGCTGTGACTTAATAAATCTGCTTTTAAGTGATTGCCATCCAGTTTTCCCTGAGCGGTGTACCATGTGGGGCTTCCATCATCGTTATAGGTATAAAAGACGATAAATATTTGATCCTCAGCATACTGAATATCAAACCCATGTCCATTCAATGCACTCGACCACCATAGACCAGGGATAAAGGGGGCTGTTTCCTCTTCGTTTACAGCCGTGTCACCTGAATACCCGAACTGGCTAAGCCCTAGAGCTACAACGCACAGGGCGCTTAATCCCAGTTTCTTGATTCTATTCTTTGAGGTTTCGGACGCCAGACAATGTGCTTTTCCCATAGTAAAATCCTTTATAAATATTTGATATCGATTGCGATATGTTTAGGGCAGCAGAACCTAAACGTCAGCGTATTCTGGGTTTTAAAAATCCATTTCCCCCATAGTAGTTGTTCGACGGACTACACCACAAGAAACCATGATCAAAGGCTGGTAAATATGAGTGACTGGTCACAATCTTTTGAGTGGGGTAAATGTTCGGTCTTCCCTACATTTGACGCCCCTAAGGCCCAGTGAGTTGCATCGTAGATTAGTGGTGATTTACGGAGCTTGCGGTAACAAGTAAGTACCAACGCCCCTCTGCTGAACCGGGGATTGCCCTTTTAGGCGGGCTATTCGCGTATTAATTCCTCCAACCAAAAGAAGCTTGGGAGCTGGCACCTAGCCGGAGATGGATAAAGAGGTTGTCTAGTTAAATGATGGCGCTTAAAACACCAATATTTAAGCAAAAGTAAGGGCTTATGCTAGCTTTAAAGGTGTAAAAGTATAATAACAGAGCGAGTACCTATGCAAACGAGTATGAATACATTTTCTGAGGCAAGCTTAGGTAACTTAGAAACACTCTATTCAAGTGAACGTACCTTAGTGCGCACTGCCGCTGATCAAGACACTGGGCAATCCCTATTGATTAAACAGTCAGCGTCTCTGGACAAAGACTACAGTCGCTACGGTGTTTGTCGAGAATGGACATTAACTCGCAACCTAGATGAGCGATACGTTTGTCGCGCCATGGGACAACAAATATTGGATCATCGCCCCAGCTTGATATTCAAAGACGAAAAATTACAGTCCTTAAGCCTTTCCTTACCCAAAAACGGTCTCGATTTTGACGATTGGCTAACCGTGGCCATTAACATGTCTCGCTGTCTTGAATCTATTCACCAGGCAGGCCTTAATCATCGTGATGTAAACCCCAGTAATATTGTTAGCAATAGTGATTTTAGCATCCTCAAACTCGTTGATTTTGAACATGCTAGTATCTTACAAGAGCAAGCCCTAGAGTTTTCTGCAGGTGCAGAGCTACAAGGTACATTGGCGTATATATCACCGGAGCAAACAGGTAGAGTTAATCACCCAGTCGATCACCGCTCTGACCTATATGCCTTGGGCGCGAGCCTTTTCCAAATGGCCTGTGGTGAGCTACTGTTCAATGAAAAAGATCTGTCGAGCATGGTCTATGCCCACATCGCACAAAAACCAAGATCGGTATTGCAGCAAAAACCTGATTGGCCTGAAGTTGTCGACGACATTCTGGAATACCTACTAGAAAAAAATCCAAGTCGACGTTATCAAAATGCGAGCGATGCTCTAGCCGACCTACTGGCTTTACAAACCGCCACAACCGCTGGAGTAGAGTTAAAGCCAACCGACCTTATTGGACAAAACAATGCTGCGGCCCCGCGTTTAAGCGGCCAAATATTCGGCCGAGACAATGAAAAAGCGTTGCTTTTTGAAGCCTATGCGAATGCCGAAGCAGACACTAGCGTTCTCAGCATATGTGGCAGTTCTGGTGTTGGTAAAACGGCATTAATTCGAGAACTTTTCCAGGACATTAGCAGGGGCAATGGTTTTTATATCGCGGGTAAATTTGATCAGTTGAACAAAGGGCACACCCATACAGCCTTTACAGAGGCGTTCGCTGAACTGGTAAAACAATGTCTGCTCGACGATCATTCGATGTGGCAGTCCCGCCTGCGTAGAATTGTTGGAGATGACGTAAAGTTACTGCTCGAAATGGTACCAGAATTTTCAGTTTTCTTTGAAGGTGTTTCCAAAGATGACAAGCAGGAGCAACGTGATGCAGGGTTTCAGCGCGATCGTTTAATCTCTAACCTCTTTGAAGATGTCTGCGAATGCTTAAGTTCGAGCGGCCGCCAGTTAGTCATGTTTATTGATGACTTACAATGGGCCGACTCTAGCAGCCTAGAATTACTCACACAGGTGTTGAAACGTCGGCCCAAGGGCCTGTTGTTGCTACTTAGCTATCGTGATAAAGAAATACTCGACAATTACCACGCAAATTTATTTGTAGAGGCCTTGGTAGATAAAGTACGACAATACAAACAAATCGAATTACAAGCCTTAAACGGACAGCAACTACAGCAGTGGCTAAGCTCGGAATTCAATCAGTTAGAAAAAGAGAATGACCTTGTTCAGCAAGTATTGATGCGAACCGGAGGTAACCCGTTTTACATAAAATCTTTACTCGAAAAAATTCTTACTGACAAGATTCTGTATCTTGAAGGAACCGCAACAAAGATCGATTGGCCTGCCTTGGTTAATTTACCGGTTCTCAGCTCTCAGGATTATTTGAAACAGCGAATTGATGAACTACACGAAGTTGAACGTGACAACTTAGTTGCCCTGTCGGTGTTAGGTAATAAATGTTCGATAGATCACATTTGTGATTTATTTGATGTTTCTAGAGACAAGCTGGCAACTTTAATCAAGCCCCTTCTGGACAAAAATCTGTTATTAAAATCGGGCGAGAATATTTTTTATGCCCATGATAGCGTACAGCAAGCTGCTGCTAGTTTACTGAGTGAAGAGCGAAGTTCGACATTATGTATTTTAATGGCAGAAAATCTAGAAAAAAAATACGCAGACCAAGGTCCCTCTGGCTTATCCCACTACCTTCATTTTTACAATAGAGCGCGAGATAAAATAACGGACAAAGAGAAAATAATACTCTTAATAAGGAACAATATAGACTACTCAAAATTTCTGATGGGCCAAGCTGCCTACGCAGCCGCAGAGGAGACCTTGTTAGTAGCTGAGGACTTGTTGGATGGATATTCTGATGGTGCTTACAGCGCTACGCGATCAGAGATAAAAGTAAATCAAGGATCGGTCTATATCAGCCTTCGTCAAGAAGCAAAAGGCCTTGAATGCCTTAAATGGGTGATTGATAAGGCCCCAAGTGAACGAGATAAAATTGAAGCGTATAGTCTCCAGCTAAATTATCTGTTCACAGCACACTTTAATATAGAAGCAGCAGTTGTTTTAGAAAAATTATTGCTGGCCATGGACCTCGGGTTTCCACGTAAACCTACAAAGATTCAACAGCTGTGGTCAATTCTAAAAGTTTTCCGGTATAAAGAAGTTCGAAACCCTAAACTGTTCACAGAGCTTCCAGAAATGCAGGATCTTGAAGTTGAAAGGCAGATGGGTATCCTCACATTTTGCCTATCGTCCGCTTATATGTGTGAGTCTGATTATTATCCTATTATCATGATGCACATGTTAGAGCTGACCTTAAAGCACGGGGTGTCAAAGTCAACACCGATAGTACTTATGGGATCAACGTTGGTGTTCTTAGCGATGAAGAACTGGGACAAAGTGGAGAGTTTTTCTTCTGCCGCCTTTGAGCTACTAAAACTGTACCCCAGCAAATTCGGTGAGATATTTGTCCATCATGTTTATGGCGCAATGATTTGCCACTGGTTTAAGCCTTTAAGTGAAAACGACCAATATATAGCTAGTGCAATCGCTAAGGCTGAAGAATCTGGAAATTTTGAAATGGTCGTTCTGAATACAATCGTACGCCAAGGACAAGAATTTTTGCAGGGCATTCCATTACCGGAATTGTTACAAATGCAAGAGTCTCGTTTAAACTATTTAAAACACTATGAGCGGGATCTTTCTATTTTCGCAACTGAATGTGCGACACAGCTGTTCCATACTTTGCAAGATTCACAATGCGATGGACGCATTATTAGCGGTGAATGGTTCGACGAAGCTGACATGCCACAGGTAATCGAAGAGCATGGAGAGGGTTTATGGATATCCGGATTTTTTTGCGACAAAGCTTATATCAATCTAATCAACAGAGATTTTGAACTGGCGCTTGAAAATATGATGAGGATTATGGACAGCTCTTTGATTCGAGCTGTAGGCGTTTGTTATCACCCACATATTTTTATGACGGCAGCCTTAATAGGTATTGAGTGTATGGCGATCTCTCATCAAGCAGCTAAAGCTCAAGCCTTAGTCAAACGTTCCATCTCTGAGCTCAAATCTTTTTCAAAACAAATGCCAGAAAATTATCATGGGCGATACCTAATCGTGCTCGCTCGTTGGAGCGAACACAAGAAGGGCTTCAATGCCGCCATGCGAGCTTATCAAACAGCCACCGACATGGCCTCTAAAAATGAATCTGTGCAAAGTCGAGCCGCCTTAGCCGAGATGTTTGGACGGTTTTTACTTAAACATGGATATTACAGCTTAGCCAGCCATCAACTGGGAATAGCCTATGAGTACTATCAAACTTGGGGCGCCAACCCAAAAATGAATGCCCTTAAGGAAGAGTTTGGTTTTCTACGGCAGAATAATGGACAGTTAGAAGGCTCGATCACTGAAAGTACTGTAGGCGACGTAAACACTTCATTGGACCTGCAAAGCCTCACTAAGAGCATTGAACTGCTATCCAGAAGCCTTGACAGAAAAGAACTATTAGCAGGTTTAATGGAAGCATTATTGTTGAATTCCGGCGCGAGCCGTGTGGCTTTTTTAACCTACGAGAATTCAAGTCTTCAGATCATAGCCACCCAAGAAGGTAAAGACAGCTGTAACTTTTACGACGAGGAAGATGAGCTAGAAGATCTTGAAGTTCCGGCCGAACTGTTGCTCGATGCTAGTCAGAACGGCGGACAAGAAGTACTGTCCGGCGAAGATGAGCTGTCAGCATGCGTACTGCCGTTAAAACGGCAGGGTCGATTATTAGGGTTGTTGTATTTAGAAAATCGTTTTCTTAAAAACACATTTCGCCCGGATCGGTTGCCCTTACTACGTCTTCTGTCTGGCCAAGCTGCAATTGCTTTGGAAAATTCTCGTGTGTTCTCTGAAGTAGAGCGAGAGAAAGAATCTGTAAAAACAATTATTGATAATGTTCCAATGATGGTATTCGGTTTGGGTCAAAATGCTGATATACACTATGTCAACCCAGAAGCCTGTCGTATTTCAGAGTTTGACGAACGCGAATTATTAAATTCGAACTGGTGGCAATTATTGCATGCCGGTCAGAACGAAAAATTAAGAAAAGAACAGGCTTTGATGGTCGCTAGCGGCAGTATGCGAAATTATCAGTATTCGTTCAAAACTAAAACTGGAAAAGAAAAAATTATACTATGGACTGCGGTGCTTAAAGGCGACAAAAGAACGTCTAAAGAAATATTATTATTTGGTGTAGACAGTACCGAAGAGGCAAAGGCTAAGCAAAACATCATTAACTTTAATGAAAAACTTAAAAGTCGGGTTGCTGAACGTACACACGAGCTACAAGAGTCTCTAGACCACCTAGAGAAAACTCAAGATAAATTAGTCAAAGCTGAAAAATCTGCAGCGCTATCTGGCTTAGTTGCCGGTGTGGCACATGAAATCAACACCCCGATTGGTATTGGCGTGACAGGAATTACTCAGTTTTTAAATAACACCAACCATATTGTTAGCCAATATGAATCCGGAAAAATGAATCAAGGTAATTTAGAACAATACTTTAAAAGCAGCCAAAAAATCGCAGAACTGACCCACAATAACTTACAGCGTGCAGCAGAGCTAGTAAGAAGTTTTAAACAAATTTCAGTTGATCAAACCGCCGAGAAACGCCGAAAGTTTCATGTTAAAGAGTATTTACAAGAGACCCTAGTTAGTTTGAACAGCCAGCACTCTCATCGCCCGATAGCCGTACATATTAAAGGTGGCGACCATATTGAAATCGACTCCTACCCAGGGTTTTATTCTCAGATTCTAACCAACTTATTGATGAATTCATTAACTCATGCTTTTTCTGATGACGATAAAGGCGAGATCAGCGTCGCTCTAGCCGCAGATGACTCTACGCTGTATCTTGATTACAGAGATAATGGAAAAGGGATTCATAAGGATAATATTAAACGAATATTTGATCCATTTTTTACCACTAACAACCTAGGCGGAGGCACCGGCTTGGGCCTCAATATATTGTATAACCTTGTTACTGAAAACTTGAATGGAGAAGTAGAATGCTCTAGCGCACAGGGAGAAGGGGTGCATTTTAGTTTACGCTTACCACGAAACTTACCCAAAGAAGATATTATTAGGAAGGCAAAGGAAGCTAGCGATACAATATAGATGGCCACTAAACTAGCGACTTTGAAGCCACCTGTTTATTCTCACCACCAAAATCTAGGCTATTTAGATACCATGGGAAATGTGTAGAGCAGCATATTTCAGAGTCTTGATTTTGAGAGGCTGATTAATTTTTAAGATCAGCTTACAGTATTGTTCTGCGTGATACAGCCTCTAGATTTATCCTCAATGAATTCTAAGCTGTCACACCAACGGTTTCATTTTCCCTTGGTGGAATAGTAGTGGAGCTCTGTTTGTTTCTTTGACATCCATAGCAAGAATTTCTCCAATTAGAATATCGTGATCTCCGCCGTCGTAATTATTCCAAACTTTACATTCAATTTTTGCGATGTAATCGTTTAACACTGGGGATTCATTTTCTCCAGCCGACCATTGTACTTGGCTAGTATCTAATTCTTTTTTAGCAAAAGCCCATGCGGTGTCTTCTTGGCCTTCGTGTAAAAAATGGATACTAAATCGACCGTTTTTCAAAATATCTTGATGCGAAACTGATGACTTTTGAGGACATACCATCACCAACGAAGGATCGATTGATACCGCGCTAAAGGCATTGATAGTTAGGCCGCAGATGTCTTTATTACTGTCGTAGGTTGTGACAACTGTTACGCCTGTGGCGAATTGCCCGAGAACGTCTCGATAGAGCTGCTGGTCAATCATTATAGACTCCTAAATGACTAAGCTAAGCCGTGTATTGGGCTTAGCTTAGTTGTTTATACTGGTACGCTCGCTATTTAAGCAAGCTTAGGGTCGGGCTCAAGGCCCACTAAATGGCGCCCCATGATTTGAGAGCACACATCGTAATCTGTATACGCATGCGCTCCGGTGATGTGAGAATCACGAAATAAACGTTGAGCTTCGTTATCGGTAAACCAAGCGTTGGCACCACTTGATTCAAATAAGCGATCTACCGCCTGAATACACATTTTCACGGCGTAGGCTTGATTGGTTCGCCAGTTTGCTAATTGTTCAGTACTTGGCAGCACTTGCCTTTTGCTCTGTTGGCTTAGGTCATTCCAGTCTTTTTCTAGCAAGGCACGAGCTGCATTAACTTGGTGACGACTCTCTGCAAGGCGCATATAGGCTGGAGTGTCTTTGCCGACTTCCGCCAGTGTGTATGCACGGACTCTGGTTTTACTACGGTGGGTAAACCACTCAATCATACGTTCAGCGACACCTAAACTTATGGCGGAGAATCCGCAGGCAAAATATGGACGGTAGGGGGAAAAGAATATCTCGCTGTCGGGGTACATTCCGTAACCGCTTGATTTACCCGTCATTAATGCTTTGGATGATTCAATACGATGTTCGGGAACAAACACATCCCGAACTTTAATAGTCTTTGTGCCGCTACCTTTCATAGCGCAGGCATACCAATCATCAATAATCTCATAGTCGCTCGCGGGTACGACGGCGAAATGCGTATGAGGTGTTGGGTCTACCTCGGAGCCCTTACGAATAAAGCCCAGTATCGCCCATTCCGCATGATCACAACCGCTACTCCAAGTCATGTCACCGGAAAACATAACTCCGCCCTCAACCTCTTCGGTTTTTCCGAATGGAGCAACACTGCTGCTTAATGTTGCTCTTGGGTCGGTGCCCCAAACGTCCTGTTGTACTTCTTTGGAGAATAAAGCCAGTTGGTGATTGTGGGTACACAATAATGATGAAGCCCAAGCGGTACTACCACATGCGCCGGCAAGCGTCGCTACACACTCTGCAAATTCTGCCAATGAAACTTCAAGCCCGCCGTAAGCCTTAGGCTGAAACGCTCGGGTAAAGCCGATATCTTTTAATAGCTCGATGTTTTCACGAGGCACGGTTCGGTCGATTTCCGCTTGGCCAGCATTCGCTGCTATTAGAGGTAAAATTTCCAGTAGGTTTTCGTGCAAAGGGCGGCTTAGATCAATTTTTGGTGTTGTTATCATTATCAGTCTCCGGCGTCGTACAGATCACAGTGGTATTAACAGTAGTAGTATTAACAAAGGCATTGCTGCTGAACCCTCTGCTGATAGCTCTATAATCTGTAATTCGGGAGCAAGATGATATAGACAAAACACCAATAAACTTGTACTTTTTATGTCTGCGACGAAGCTTAGCTGACCGCTGAGTTTATGGACCAATATTGATGGGGAGCACATAACATTAAAAAACCTGCCGAAATACCCAATATCAATATCGGCGAAGCCTATGATCAGCGATTTGAAGGCGCAGACATCCATTTGGATTACTTGCATAATTTATCAAACTTTTTTGGTCGCGATATGCCTGTTCATCGGCATGACCGTTTTTATCAAATTCATTGGCTAGAGTACGGGGACGTTACGCTGCAACTGGGTGACTCGCAGCATCAAGGCGTAGGGCCGCTGTTCTTTTTCACCCCGCCGGCTGTCCCACACTCCTTTGTCTTGGATGATGACGCCACAGGTACCGTTGTCACCGTCAGTCGTGACTTGCTAGGGCGTATGACCTCTGGTGGAGCTGATGCGGTGTTAGAGCAAAAATTTTCGGCGCCCGTGTTTTGTGAACTAAGAGCTGTAGCTGGGCACCATGCCGCGGAAGCAGAAAGGTTACAGACGTTGATGAGGTTATTGAATGATGAGTTTTTTGCCGACTTACCCGGCCGAAAACACAGCTTGCCTGCATTGGTTAATTTAGCTTTAGTCAGTATTTTTCGACTAGCCGACCTGCCGGAGCGTAATGAGCCGCTGCGGCTGGTTGAATTAAAAATATTTGATGGCTTTAATGCTCTTATCGATAAAAACTATACTCTGAACTTGTCGATGCCCGATTACGCGCGAGGCCTCAATGTCACCACGAATCGTTTAGCTGATATCTGTCGGCGTTTATCGGGGCGCTCCCCGAAGAGCTTGGTGTATGAGCGCCAGATCAAAGAGGCCAAGTGGCAACTAATTTATACCACATCGGCGATAAACACTATTTCCGATGCACTAGGCTTTAAAGACCCCGCTTATTTTTGTCGTTTCTTTACTAAGCACTCCGGTTTATCTCCTCGAGAATTTCGTAAACAAAAACTGATGGGAACCTTGGACAAAAATGTTTAATGAATATCATGAACAATGTTAAAGTGAAATAATATTGATCATAATCAAGTAACGAGACGCCTATTATGAGCTCCCAGAAAACCATGAAGTTTTGTAGCTATTGTGCATCTGAGCTGCAGTTACAAGCTGTTCCTGGTGACGATATTTCACGTCCTTGGTGTGCACAATGTAAAATAGCGCACTACCAAAACCCCACCAATTTAGTTGCCGTTTTCTTACATTGTGGTGAAAAACTATTATGGACCCAACGAGGCATTGAACCTTTTAAAGGGCTTTGGGCATTTCCGGCTGGGTTTGTAGAATGTGGGGAGTCTTTACAGCAAGCCGCTGCCCGTGAATTATTAGAAGAAACTGGAATTAACATCGTAGCAGAAACCCTAATCCCGATGAGCATCAGCTCTGTATTAGCGGTCGATCAAATCTACACGGTATTTCGACGAGAGTGTGAAATAGAAATAGCCGCACAGAACACTACTGAAACTTTGGATTCAACTTGGTCAACTCGACAAGATGCGCCGTGGGATTCTATGGCTCATGAGCAATCAAAAGAATTAGTCGAACAGGTTTATAGCGCAATAGAGAATAAAGAACATTTTATGCGTATCGGAACCATGTCAAGCGAGGGTAATTTACATTCACGCTTTCGGCTCAGCGAAAGCTAGGCACTTAAGATAGTGTTTAGTGTAATGCTCGATTTTTTCTTTTGAAGTAGCTGCTGCACTTTGTAAAATAAGATCATGAGGACAGCATAGCATTAATAATGCGCACCCATATCACAATCATAACTGTTCAAACATTTTCCTTAGAGCTCGCTGTAGTAACGAGCAACATCTTTAATCTGCTGGCTGTTTAATTCATTGGCGATAACTTCCATAACTGGATTTTGACGGGCACCTGTTTGATAATCTGTTAGCTGCTTAATAATGTACAAGGCATTTTGCCCGGCAAGATTGGGCCATTGCTGGTTAACCGTGTAGCCTTGTTTTCCGTGACAGCTAATGCAATAAGCACGAACATTCTTTCCCGCCAAGTGTTCTTTTTTCGTAGAGCTTATTTTTGGTGTCTGACTCGAAAAGTATTCAGCCAATTGAGCTATTTGTTTATTGCTTAAGTTCTTCACAAAAGGCAGCATAGTCACCTCCTTGCGAGAGCCATCTCGGAAAGCCATTATTTGAGACTTCAGATAGCCCGCCTTTTGTCCGGCTAAGTTTGGCCATTGCTTTGCATTAGTAATGCCTTGCGCACCATGGCAAGCCGCACACTGTGCGCTCAATGTCTGAATGGATTCAGCGACTCCGAAATCAGCGACGACGAGCATTAATATGGCAAAGGACTTTGTCAAATTCATCATGTTATTGTCTTCAAATTGTTTTTATTGTCTTAAAATTGTTGTTAGTGTCTGCGAATTATTGTTATTAATGATCAATCAAATCGATCTTCTTCAGTAGTTTCTTGCGGTATTGGGTTACCTCGAAGAAAGGTTTCGACCTTAAAGACGACACTTCATCGGCGGTATAAGGTTGCATTTTTTCCGGCAAGCTCGCTTCCGCATAATTGAGTATCATCCAGTTCAATACTTCCGCCAAATGTGCGTCATTGAGAGTCGAGTTTGCCGAACCTGGGACACGTACAAGATACTCGCGCCCTTCTTGAAACTTTAGGAAATTACCGATAAAACCTTTCATCGTTGGTACATGCCCGTTACCAATTCCTGCAGGGGTATGGCAACCCATACAGAGCATTTGGTAGTTGAACTTTGCGCGGGCATGATTGATGGGTTCTGCTGCACTTCCAGCGCTGATAAAAGCAATAAGACCTACACCCCAAAGTTTTATCATTGGTCAAATGCCAAACCAACGACAATGGCAGTTGAACAATGGTAAACCGAACTAGTAGACCCTAAACACCAGTTAATATCGTTAGACTTATCCGAGCGGTATAAAGGTCGGTCGCCCTCATCACGCTGACAAAGACAATTAGCACATTGAGTTTTACCACAGCAGTCGTTATATGAAATAACATAGTTTCTCCCGTCAACCGGATTCCGGCAGGTGCCAATCCAGGTAATCGTAGACATCTCTGTTCCTGGCGGACAACTATTGTAACTACCACCGCAGCACTCACATAAAAAACCGTCCACTGCGCAGTAACGCCAATAATCACAACTACTTGGATCACCGGCATCTTGCGGTGCTTTTACCGGCTCTGCTGCGCGAGCCACGGGTAATAGCGGGATGCTAGCGCCGCCAACTAATGCCGTGCCTAGACCGCGAATAAACCCTCGTCGATTGCTCTTTTGTGCTGCAGTGCGAGCCGACTTTTCAAAAAATCGATCAAAAAATTTCACTGTAAAATACCTATTATGCGCTGACAGAGGGTTTAGCCGATGATTTGGCCATGTAATCTTGTATGGAAGCTACTTTGTGTTCCTTTGCTTCGAACAGGCTGTCGAGATGCTCTCTCGAATTAATAATGCCCATGGACGCGATGTTATTATTTTCATCGATAAGCACAGCGTAGGGCAGCTTTGCCACGCCGTACGTTTTTCCGAGTAACTCCGAAATAACATAAGGAAAGCCTTCCAGGTCAAACTGTTTACGATAGCCCTGGTGGTCTTGCTTATGCCCATCGCTGGCAAGTATGAGGTCAACCCAATCATCTTCAGCCTGAGCTGCAGATTTTATCGCTGGCAACAGGGTTTTACACACTGGGCAATCAGGTGAAACAAAGAATAACAACTGAGATTTTTTCTTGGCATCTTGATCAGTGTTAGATTTATCACCGATGGTTATTAGTTTCGAATCCAGTGTTTGCAATGCCAACTCTGGTGCAGCCTGACCAACTTCTAAGTTTTTATTCATTGCCAAAGCGCCCGCTGGAGCTACTCGCTCATATAACACGCCAACTTGTCGCAATAGCGCAAAGTTAATAACGCCCATGACAACCAAGCCCACCCAAAGGAAAATATTTGAAATTACTAAAAATTCCATTAGTTCTGCCTCATTAATTTTAAGTGTTGTAAATTTTTCATTATTTGCTCAGAACATAAGTAAACCAATATTCCACAAAGGCTCAATAAAATTGAAAATGCCCAATACCCACTAAACAGACCGTTGCTACTATTGAGGCAACTTGCAGCCACTACGAGTAACAAACTGTTGCGTAAAAGTACTGCCGGACCAATTTTCAGATCACTACCAGGTCCAGAGCAACCACAATCTAAATCTCGTTTCCCTTGATAGTATTGTGTTGCCATAAGCAATAAGTAACTAAATAAAATCGCCATAGCGAAGACAGCGGCAATTGAGCGTGTATAAGGTACGACGATGGCAATCCCTATTACTATTTCAACCGTGCCAACAAATTTGGCAATGCTTAAAGCAACGCCATTATTACTGATGCCATATTCTTCAAGTAAATCAGAAAAATATCGATCGTTATCCGGCTTAAGTTTATGGCTCCCAGCAACAGCAAAGAGCCAAAAGATAAACAATGAACTGGCGTCAGATAAGAATGTTAATGAAGACATATTAATACGCCTTATGAACTAACAATGGAGTAACGGCCCCAAACTGGCTTACCGTCTGAATTAACTTGCCTGAACGTGCATTGATTATATCCAGAGCCAAATCGCCATTGGTCACGACCAACATTGGGTCGGAACCACGACCCACAGCAATAGATACTGCTAAGTTTGGAACGTCATACTTGTTGATAACTTTTCTTTGTTTTACATCAACGGTCCAAACCTGGCTACCAGGGTGAGTTTGGGTGCCCTCTGCCCCATGGGGATTCATAACGATATAGAAAAGGCCTTGCTCATCTACATCGATGAGTGCCAAACCGCCTGGACGCCAACCTTTTGATTGCTCTTCTGTTGATAGCAAGCTCCATGAACCAATGTACTTGGCAGTTTCACCGCGAAAATCGACGGCGTGAATTTTACCTAGAAAACTTGGGAAATAGGCAACTCCATCGATAATCGCTGGGCGTTCGTAGATGGGTGTGTCATCGGTGCTAAAAAATGGCGCCAAACGATGCTGGGATTTTTTATGCCCATCTTTATCGACAACGGTTGTCAACATGCCGCCATTGCTACATAGCGATGAAACACTGTTTTTTCCCGTGGGGTAAGTTAAAACACAGCCAGGGGTATCAATTATTTCTACAATTTCTTTCGTATCCAAGTCCACAACGGTAAAGGAGGCTGCCGGGCTAAAGTTAGCCACAAATAGAAACCTCTCGTCGCTCGATAGTGTCATCGAATAACGTTCTGGCAACGCCTGTAAGCGAGTGGTGTCTTTCCACACCAACTCCTTGATAATCGCCATTGTTGTCTTGCTGTAGATACTTAAAACATCCGTTCTAGGTCCTCTAGCTCCACGCTCATGGAAAGACTCCATAATGTAAAGCTCGCGCCGCTTTTTAGCTTGGGTAAAGTTACCAAGTAAGCTTTTATCGGCGGTGGCCTTAATCCGATGAGTTGGACGCTTCTCAGCGAGATCCATCAACATCACTTTTCCACCGTACATGCTGGAAAAGCTTGCGTCGTCTACGAACATCCAAGATTCGGGATATGTTGCAGGCAAAACTTCAACCCTGCCTGGGCTCTCTATCGGCAGTGGCGGGAGGCTTTTATCTACCGCGGCGGTTACCGACATGGCACCCGTAACACATAAGCTCAAAGATACTATTGAAAGAAATTTCATCATCTTACTCAATCATTGTTTATTGTAATTATTTTGGGACTTTCAATGTTTGTATAACAGTGTATTCCTTTAAGCCGTAAGCTCCAAATTCGACACCGATACCAGATTGTTTTACACCACCAAAAGGCGCGTCTGGCTGCAAAGCGCCGTGTTCATTGACCCAAGCTGTACCGCATTCTAGGCGTTGTGCCAGCTGTGCGGCTTTAGCGGTGTCAGTAGACCAAATTGATCCACCAAGGCCGTTTTCATTTTGGTTGGCTCGGTTAATCACTTCGTCAACATCGCTGTATCGAATGATGGGGGCAATCGGACCGAAAGGCTCTTCGTCCACCAAACGATGGCCATCTTTTAAATCGGCTACGAGTGTAGGTTCAAAGAAATAACCTTTGCCCGCTATCTCCTTACCGCCACATAAAAAACGACCACCATCGGCTTTTGCCGATGCAGCCAAGTTTTTTACGATATTTAGCTGAGCATTATTTTGAATAGGTCCAAGCTCAACTCCGTCTTCTACCCCGTTCCCTACTTTCACGTTAACGGCAATAGCAGCCAATGCCTCACACATCTCTTCATAAATTGAATCGTGGACATAGAGCCGCTTTAAACAAGCACAGGTTTGGCCATTGTTATGAAACAGGGCCGCAAAAATTTGTGGTGCAACGTCTTTGACATTTACGTCGGCGAGAACAATACCTGCATCATTGCCCCCAAGCTCCAAAGTTAAGCGCTTCAGGTTGCCGGCCGAGCTTTGCATAATCTTCTTGCCCGTTGCCGTAGAGCCGGTAAAAACGATTTTCGCGATATCTTTATGCTCGCTAATAGCGGCGCCTATTTCCGGACCGCCAGTCACGATATTAAGAACACCCGCCGGTAAAATACTATTCGCTATTTCAACAAAGCGTAAAGTTGCCAGCGGCGTGTAGGGAGATGGCTTGATGACCACGGTATTACCGGTTCGCAAGGCAGGCATAACATGCCAAATAGCAATCATTAGGGGCCAGTTCCAAGGCGTTATCGACGCTACAACCCCCAACGGTTTACGATGCACTTCCACTTTGGCATCTTCATTGTCTTGGATAACATCGACATCCAATTCAAGCTCGGCCGTGTACTGAGTCCATGCAATAGAGCCACCGACCTCCATTCCTGAACCGACATCGTTCAAGCCACCCAATGGCTTGCCGGTCTCCAGGGTAACGAGCTCCATCAATTCTGGCATGTGGGACTCCAAGGCTGAAGCAATTTCATGTAACAGCGCTTTGCGCTCATCGCTACTTAATTCACTCCATGCCGGGAAGGCGCTTTTTGCTGCAGCCACAGCTTGCTCGACA
>Ga0105357_10000707_pt1 | contig 17820 bp, 18 predicted proteins | sample GOMGulsemesocosm_4_FD_83660 | JGI IMG/M metagenome (GOLD analysis project Ga0105357, IMG submission 83660) | Methane-oxidizing microbial communities from mesocosms in the Gulf of Mexico - GOM15B Gulf of Mexico | ecosystem: Environmental > Aquatic > Marine > Cold seeps | place: USA: Gulf of...
GACCTTATTAGAATTGTGCAATTTCTGAACTATGGGCAAGTTACCACAACCAACTCAGACCTGTTAGTACAAACGCAGGCTTGTCTGACCTTGCAGACAATGACAGGTGGTTAATATCTAAAGCGCCCTACTGATGCCCTATTCTTCCTCTTCTTCGCCTTTGCGAATCAAAAAGCGATAGTCACCGTCAACTTCTTCACTCAGTACTAATTCGTGACCAAGAAATCCGCAAAAACGAGTAAAATCGCGCACCGTAGAGGGATCGGTTGCTAATACTTCTACGACATCACCAATCGCGACATCACGAATAATATTGTGCAGTAACATTACTGGCTCTGGGCAAAACAAGCCGCGAGCATCAAGGGTTTGATTAACATCTGACATGGTGAACTCTTACTGCATCGTCTGAGATTTAGGTAACAACAAGCCCGCACGCGACGCACGATACACCAACCATACAGCGGCGACACACGCTAATGCAGCAACGGCAAAGTGCATATCATACCCCAATGTCGTGGCGCTATAACCTGAGATTGCACTAGCAAACATCCCTGTCACGATCACAACACAACTTTGTAAGGCGTAATCCGCGGCAGCACTGTGTTCACGACAACGATCCATCATTATAGTGAAGAGCGCAGCGGTGGCCATGCCACCCGTAATATGCTCAACCGTAACGGCAAGCCAAATATGCGCTTTGTATTCAATACTAATACCGACGTAGCCGAGCATGGCCAAGGCTTCGAGCAACAAAAACAACGTTAAGGCTCGTGCACGAGAAATTCTCCCCACAAGCCAGCCACCGTACAATGCGCCCGCCAATCCAGCGACAAATCCAACACCACCAAGCATAGTGCCCAACTCATCCAAACTAAGCCCAGCATCCGACAAATATGGGCGAATCATTTGTGTGCCAAATGCATCACCAACTTTATAAAGGGAAATAAGTGCAACCCAGAGCCAAGCGTCTTTTAAATTAAAGAAGCCTTTCCATAAGGGCAGCATAGATTGCTGAGCAACTTGGTGAGGTTTAGGTTTATAAGCATATAAAGGTAGTGTCCCCAGCACCATCATAAGAGCCAATAACCATAACGATACTTGCCACCCTAAATACGAAAAATAAGATACTAATAAGCCGCCAGCCAGTACCATTCCAGTACGGTAACCGCCGACTTGAACACCATTACCAAAACCGCGCTCATGTGGCGATAAATTTTCGACGGCGGTCGCATCGGTGGCTATATCTTGAGTTGCTATCAGTACATTGATGCCGATTAATAGCACACCAAAAACCAGCAAACCGTCAGTGGCTATCCAATCCAATGGCATAAACGAAATAGCAATTAATAATGCAGCTGCGGAATAATTCATCGCCAAGATCCAACTGCGCCGAAACTCATCCGGCCAATGCCGTGGAAATAACGTAAAGCGATCCAACATGGGCGCCCAAAGGAATTTCAATGCCCACGGCAAAGCGACTAAAGCCATTAAACCAATATGCTTTAAATCAACACCTTGCTCACGCAGTAACACGGGCATAGCCTGACCGAAAAAACCATGCGGCAGACCTTGCACTAAATACAAACTAATCAGTGCCAGCCACTTCGCTTTATTTTGGTCCATCAAGATGCTCCGGATTTAATCAATAGCGCTACCATAGCGGGCTGATTATGCAGTTAACAGAGTTTATTTACTGGCGATAGACAATAAAAAACCCCGCCATAAGGCGGGGCTAAAGTGCTTTTCAACACAGGTCAGGTTTGCAGGAGGTGATCCTACAGGGTCTATCAGCGCTCAATGATCGCAACAACACCTTGGCCACCTGCTGCACAGATGGAAATAAGGCCACGACCAGAGCCCTTTTCTTCCAACATCTTAGCCAGGGAAGCTACGATGCGACCGCCGGTTGCCGCAAATGGGTGGCCAGTGGCAATGGAAGAACCATTTACGTTAAGCTTGCTACGATCAATGCTGCCTAGTGGCGCATCTAAGCCTAACTTCTCTTTACAGAATTTCTCGTCTTCCCACGCTTTTAATGTTGAACAAACAACACCAGCAAAGGCTTCGTGGATTTCGTAGAAATCGAAATCTTGTAGAGTAATACCAGCACGCTTAAGCATTGCAGGAACAGCGTATGCAGGCGCCAACAACAAACCTTCTTTGTCTTTGTTGCCATCTTTACCGAAGAAATCAACCGCAGCAGTTTCGTAGAAGCTTAAGTAAGCTTTAACCGGTAGGTTGCGCTCTTTTGCCCATTCTTCGCTAGCTAACAATACAACCGATGCACCGTCAGTCAGAGCAGATGAGTTACCAGCCGTTAGCGTACCGTTACCAGACTTCTTATCGAATGCTGGTTTCAGGCTTGCTAGCTTTTCCATGTTTGGCGTACGTGCCAAGTTATCTTTCTCAACACCTTGGAACGGCGTCACAAGATCGTCGAAGAATCCACGATCGTAGGCAGCTAACAAGTTTTGATGGCTGTTGAAGGCAATTTGATCTTGCTCTTCGCGAGTAATACCCCAAGCTTTAACGGTCAGCTCAGTGTGTTCACCCATAGACATACCGGTACGAGGCTCACCATTGCGAGGCACTAAAGGTGCTAAATGCTTAGGACGAATTTTCATCAATTGCTTCAGCTTATCTTTCGTCGTTTTTTGACGGTTAGCTTCTAGCAAAATTTTACGCAAACCTTCGCTAACGCCGATAGGTGCGTCAGACGTGGTATCAGAACCACCAGCAATAGCACTGTCGATTTGGCCCAAAGCGATTTTGTTCGCTGCCATCATGATGGCTTGTAAACCAGTACCGCATGCTTGCTGGATATCACAGCCAACAGTGCGTGGGCTTAATGCAGTGCTTAACAAAGTTTCACGAGCCAAGTTGAAATCGCGGCTGTGTTTGATAACAGCGCCAGCGATGAATTCACCGATGTGCTCGCCTTGCAGATTGTAACGATTGACCAAGCCATTCAATGCAGCAGTCAACATGTCTTGGTTAGACGCGTATGAATAAGCGCTGTTAGAACGTGCGAACGGAATACGGTTACCGCCAATGATGGCGACTCTACGAACTGTTTGGGTCATGTTATGAATCCTGTTAAAACGTTGCCAAATACGCGGCAGAACGCAAAATATCTCAATATCTGCCCGGTGATGGCCAGTCTATCCGACCTGAACGCGCGGGCATTGGCTGAAGTGACACAGACTCAACCGCCTAAGGTCAATTTCAGACCTTATTATTGCTGCTGTAATCTGTTACCTTCCGGCGCTGTACATCGTGCCGATGTGATCCCCGTATAGCAAGCAACGAGTGAAACAGATCATGAGCAACTTTTACGAAACACTGCTGAACAATAATCTCGGCCGCAGCCTGCTGAAAAACGTCGGTTTGCCAACGCCAATTAATTTAAAACGTTACAACGCAAACCAAGAGACCTACTTTGAAGGTCGTGTATTAGTAGGTGCTTCCGATAACGCTGCACTGCTTAACGATTTGATGCGTAACCTGAAAGCATCGAACGCCAAAGTATTCTTTCCTTCAGCCTGTAAAACCGCAGCAGCTATCCTGAAAGCCGCAGAAGCAAACGGCGTGCGCGCTGTTGGTGTTGAATGCAAAAAGGATATGACAGACAAGTTTGATGCGTTTGTATTCGACGCTACGGGCTTCTCTGATACCGAACATTTGAACCAATTGTACTTCTTCTTTAACCCAGTGATGCGCAAGCTAAACAGCAATGGCCGCGTCATTGTATTGGGTCGTCCACACATGAAAGCAGCCACTGGCGAACAAGCTGCGGCAATGCGTGCACTGGAAGGTTTCACTCGTTCAGTGGCAAAAGAAATTGGTAAAAAGAGCGCAACCGCTCAGTCAATTTACGTCGAAGAAGGCGCAGAGGCGAATATCGACTCTGCTTTCCGTTTCGTTATCTCTGCTAAGTCAGCCTATATGGATGGCCAGATTTTAACCGTTAGCAAAGCCGACGTCGTAACTTACCCTGAGTGGCACAAGCCATTAGCCGGCAAAGTTGCATTAGTGACTGGTGCTGCACGCGGTATCGGTGAGGCCATTGCACGCACCTTGGCTCGTGACGGTGCTACCGTTCTTGGTTTGGATATCCCACCAGCCGAAGGCGATTTAAAACGTGTTATGGCAGAAATCGGTGGTGAAGTATTACTAGGTGATATTTCTTCCAAAGAAGCGCCAGCAATGATCTCTGCCAAACTAAAAGAAATGGGCGGTGGCGACATCATTGTTCATAACGCGGGTGTAACTCGTGATAAGACCTTGGCGAATATGCCTGAACATTGGTGGTCAATGACCATCGCGATCAACCTGTCTGCTGAAGAGCACATCAACAACCAATTGTTTGCTGATGGCACCATCAATAACGGCGGCAGCATCATCTGCGTATCGTCTATGAACGGTATTGCTGGTCAAGTTGGTCAAACTAACTACGCAGCATCAAAAGCCGGTGTAATTGGTTATGTTCAATATATGGCTGACGAATTAGCCAAGAAAAATATCACGATCAACGCCGTTGCACCTGGTTTCATCGAAACTCAAATGACCGATGCGATTCCTTTCATGACTCGTGAAGTAGGCCGTCGTTTGAACTCTCTGTCACAAGGCGGTAAGCCAGTTGACGTAGCAGAAACCATTGCCTTCTTCGGTAACCCTGCTTCTAGCGGTGTGACTGGTAACGTCGTTCGTATCTGTGGTCAGTCATTAGTTGGTGCATAATTTTGCAACGCTAATGCTTTGATTACTCAATAAAAAAACCGGCTTCTTAGCCGGTTTTTTTATACTCGTAAATTGGCTCTGAGCCCAAACCAGCACTACATTTACTACTAGGAACACATATCCTGCGGAGTAAGTTATGAAGGTCGGTAAGATGATGTCAGCCAACGTTGTGCATGTCGGTTTAGATGACCCACTGCATAAGGTAAAAGCCATTTTCGAGCGAACTAAGTTTCATCACTTACTGGTTATTCAATCGGGTAAGCTCTGGGGCGTAGTGTCGGATCGAGACTTATTGAAATCCGTTAGCCCTAATGTAGGTACTATTACGGAAACGCTACGCGATGTGGCTTCGCTGAATAAAAAAGTTCATCAAATAATGACGCGCAAGCCCATTACCCTTTCTCCGGATGCCGATGTGCACGAAGCGATACACGTTTTCAACGAATACAACGTATCCTGCATTCCAATATTAAACATTGATGGAAGCGTGGCTGGAATATTGAGTTGGCGCGATGTGTTTAAAGCACTCGAAGCCTATCAATTAAAAAAGAGGCAGAACAAAGAGTAGTTGCTAGCGAACCTTCACTCGATTATTCGTATCTCGACTCTGACGAATTAATTCATCACCATCCGCCGAAAATCCTAATTTAGCGCAGCGATCATAGAGCAGCACGTTGACCGTAGCCGCTAAATTCATACAGCCGATGGTCGGTACATAAACAACGCTGTGCGCACGATCAACAATCTCTTGCGGTATGGTGCCATCTTCTGGGCCGAATACATAAAACGCATTAGCCGGATGGTTAAACTGCGGTAACGATATTGCGCCTTCTACTAGTTCGACGCACACCACATCTGCATCCGCTGGAATACACTCTAGTAGATCATCCACTGCCGTTAACGCAATACGCTGCACCACGTCTTTAGTATCCGTTTGAAAGCGCATGGCGCGATTGGCACGCTCACCGCTGTAAAAAACAGCATCAGCTTTGTAGCACCCAGCGGCGCGCATCACGCCACCGATATTGGTAGGGCTTTTTGGATTAACCAAGCCAATGGCAACATAACAATTATTCACTTCTGGAATTCACTCTAATAGCTCCCCTCGAGAGGATGATTGGCGACAGTATACCAAATTTATGTCTGCCCCCTGAAAATCACCTAATAACGCCTGTAACAGTTTTCGTTGACCAGCATCAAGGTTTAATTACAGATGAGTGCAACACTGAGTAAGACACATAGGAGTCTCCCCGATGAAATCACTCATACTAGCTGCTTTATTATTGCCCCTATCCTCTGCGATTTTCGCCGAAACAGATACTCAGCAAGCCCCAACACCTGCGGCTAACATGCCCGGTATGATGGGAAGAATGATGCCTAACTTCGAGGATTTTGATCTCGATGGCAATGGCCAAATAACCGAACTGGAATTCAATGAAGCCCGAGCCAAACGGATGACAGCCCGTGCTGCCGAAGGTCGTCCTATGATGGGAATGGCCAATGCTGAACCATTCGCAACAATGGATGTAGATGGCAACGGCTACTTAGATGCTGACGAATTCTCAGCACATAAAATGCGTAATTCAAAAATGCCGATGGCTAAATAATCAATAAATATATCAAGCCTGCAATTAAGCAGGCTTGATCTAGTGATTATTAAAGTTAATAACGCCAAGCAATAAAACGACTCACCTTTTGACCTTGGGCCATAGGGGTAATTTCGATTTGTTTAGCGCCTTGCTGCTGCAAAACTTTTTTGAATAGCGGCAAATGATCACCATCAGATACAAGGCTAGTAAACCATCCCACTTGATCAGCATAATTGACGCTTTCTCGCATCATGCGTTTTAAGAAAGCCAGCTCTCCGCCTTCGCACCACAATTCATTCGACTTACCACCAAAGTTCCGCGTAACCAATCCTTTTTCACCTTTTAAATTTTTCCATTTACGCGCCGCTTGGTTTTCGGCTTCGCGCTGGGAAGAGAAAAATGGTGGGTTACACATAGTGGCTTCAAAATAATCGCCGCTGCGAATCATATTTTTGAACAGAAATTCAGAATTACGCTGCATCAATATTTCGGTTTTACTTAAACTGGGATTGGCTTCAACAATAGCGTGTGCATTGCGCACAGCGGTTCCGTCAGTTTCTGTACCCGTAAATTGCCAGCCATAAGCATGCGTACCGATAATCGGATAGATTAAGTTCGCGCCCGTACCTATATCTAAAATACGCGGCGGCTCATTAGTGCTGTGCTTACTAACATCATGCTCAGCCAGTAAATCCGCCAAGTAATGAATATAATCGGCACGGCCAGGAATGGGCGGACACAAATACCCTTTAGGAATACTCCAGTCTTCAACCTTGTAGTAATGCTGCAATAAAGCCGTATTTAAACACAGCACCGCGGCATTATTACTAAAGTCGATGGTCTGCTCACCGCTCGGGTTTAGCTGTAAAAAATCAGCGAGATCGGGCAAAACCTCAACCAGCAAGGTCATATCATATCGACCAGAATGCGGATTGCGAGGATGTAAGCCGATTGGCTTGGTCGAAGAAGCATAAGGTGATTTATCGGATTTTTTCTCAAACACCCATTTGCCGTCCGCTGAGCGTTTACCTGACGGTTTAGCACCGCGCTCACCCATCGATCTTGCCGCACGATCAGAACTAGCTGAACGCTCTTTGTAAGCGGGCTTAGCACGATTAACCGGCTTCTCCCCTTCGCCTCGAGCTTTGTTTACTCGTTCCGATTTCGGAACAGAACTGGCTTGCGGCTTTAATGAGGATTGCGGCGACGATGTGGGGCTTGATTCAGAGCTCGACGGCTCTTCGCTCTGCGAGTCTGAATCCTTATGCTTGGCCGCCGCCGCAGCCCAAGGATTAAACGTAGCCGAAGGGCTTTCGACAGACGCTGAAGCGCTAGGCAAATCAGCGTCTGTATCGGTAGAAGCAGAATGAGGAGGTTTTGATTTCACGATAATGACCAACAATGATATTGGCGCATAATAGCACGAAATGCTTACTTCAGCGTGGCCACCAACGCCTCTAATTGATCCGTCGCCTTGCCCCAGCCTTCGTGAAACCCCATATTCTCATGCGATTTTTTGTCTTCATCTGACCAGTGACGAACAACCGCTCTATAGAGCGTTTTTTCGCCCTCTGGCGTTAACGTGATGATTCCCGTCATAAAGGCCTTAGCAGATGGCTGCCAATCACCGATATACGCATCGGTCCAAACTATACGTTCATTCTCGACGACTTCTAAATACATCCCTGTATTTGGAAACTCTTGCCCCTCCGGACTGCGCATTACAATCGTTTGCGCACCGCCCGGACGAACATCTAGCTCTGCAGAAGCGACACTCCATGGCTTAGGGCAAAACCACTGCATCAATAATTCTGGCTCCGTCCAAGCGCGATATATCGCAGACGGTGGTGCATCAATCAGGCGCTCTAGTACGAGTTCGTGATTAATGGCGCAAGTTTGGCTGTCATTCATAGCATCAGTCATCGTCTATCTCCCTATATTCCGTATTTACTTATTATCTTGTTCTCAACTCAGCACAGGCTTAGGTCGCGCAATGCTGTGTTTCTGTAGTAGAGCTGTACCACGCAAAACAATATCACTCTGAAACGCTTTTTCGTAACGCACATCTAAAACATACGCCTTGGTACGCAAACGAATAGCTAAGGTATGCGCAACCTCGATTTCTTCTAGAGTAAAACTCACGGGCTTCTTTAAATAGGCGTAGCGACTTGTGACCACCACCTCTTCAATTAACGTTTGCGCCGTTGCTAAATCAGCATCTAATGCGAGGTTAAAATCCGTAACCACCATCATATCTAACTCGCCAGCATTGCCTGATGACACAACATCGGTAATAAAACGAGAATTAGGAATCGTGACCAAATTATCATCGAGCGTCACCAAGCGCACAGTACGCAGACCAATGGATACTATCTCACCATAGGTGTCGCCAAAGCTTACTCGGTCGCCTACTCGGAATGGACGATCAAACAATAAAAGAATACCGGCCACTAGCGAGGCCACAACGTCCTTCAACGCAAAACCCAAAGCTACCGCGATGGAACCGGCTGCAGCAAAGAGCAGCTCTTGTGGTGGCTGTAACACACCGACAACCAAACCTATCGTGCCAAAAATATAGAGCGCAAAAGTTGTTAGCGTCGATATTTGTAAAATCAAAAAACGCCGTGCTGGAATTTTCTCCATCAAGCGCTTACTGCCGTTATTCAGCGCGACGGTTAAAGCCCAAATGAAAAAGCCGCCTACTATCAGTAATAATATCGCGTAGATATTAAAAACATCGGCAACGCTAAGAATGCCGCTAACTAACCCATTGGTATCATTCATGGAGCATGTTCTTCCTATTCAATGAGCTAACAACGGTGTGATACCAAAGCGTGGTAATACGATAACGGCCATCACTACCGCGCACGATAACTTCAGCATCGAGAGCCGACTTCAAGGCAAAGCGAATCACGTTTTCCTGCATGTTAGTCACCTTCACTAACTCCTCCGTCGTGAGGTTTTCGTGGGTCACAATGGCTGCAAAAACGAACATAAGCTTAGGTCCGAATTGCTCTATTCGTGAGCTACTCGGGAGTTGAGGAATACTCGCAACAACGTTTTTACCTTTAGTTTTAACGGAACCCTGCCATAGCTCTAATGCCGCCATTGGTAACCCACGACAACCATCCCAAAGCAAGCTAAAGTAACGTTGCTCGGCGTTGCGTAAGGTTCCAGCAACGGGGGAGCGAGTATCAATTAAAACGTCATCGTACTGTAAGCGATAGCCGCTTAACTGATTACGCGACAAGATCAAAGAACGGATTTCAGTTTGGGTCCAACGCTTAACGCGAATAACATTGCGCATTTGGTATTCGCGGCCAAATACATTGCACAGATAAGCCCAACTCTGATTATTGATGGTAATTAGCCAATACACATTATTGAGTTTAGTGTTGGTTAGGCCTAATAGCGTTCGCCACCCTTGCAAGTACCCGACTTCGGCTAAGAACAGATTTTCCGCCTTATTTAGAATCACTATGGTGGGTAACATCTCAGCATCATGACGCACTAAGGCTTTGGGACCTTCACTCATATCTATTTCTAGAGCATTCCCTAACAACTGATAAATAGCGTCTTGGCTGGTCGTTTTCGGCGGTACGTCGATTCGTTTAATAATAATTTCAGGGTCATCTTGAGCAACACCATTGGTAAAACGAATCAAGGCAGAACTCTTACCAATGCCCCGTTCACCAGTAATTAAAATGACATTATCTTCAGAGCGCTCAGCATTCCACGCATCAAAGTCTTTACGGATTGCGGCACTCAATCCGGTATCAATAATCGGCAGTTTTAGTTCGCTATCTTTCTCTGTGCTAAACCAGCGCTGATAGTCCTCACAGATCACATCAACGGCAACTTCCTCTTCATCCGCCTCACCTGCCGCTTTCGTTTTAATACGAAACCAACGCGCACTTAAACTCTGATACCAAGCGAAATCGGCCAGCAATTGAGTGAAAAACACGCGCACAAACATTAGCAGAAGCAATGGTATTAGCAGTGGCAATACCAATACAAATGCCCAGCTTTCTTTTACTTTATCTAAAATTGGATCGACACTTGCCGGAAATAAGCGCTTCAAATTGAGCATCAATTCCAGTCGATAAAAATGCAAAAGATAACTCACAACACCCCAGCTAAACATCCATACTGCGGTTTCAATTAAGTGCGCAATTAACGACTTACCAAGTAAGTGCAAAGCTAAGGCAATGGCAGCCCACGGAAGCAATAGCCACTTAGCGGCCATTTCAGTACGTTGTTCGAGTTTAGCAGTGCTATCAGCGGTTAAAAACGAACCAGCACCTTGGCAAATACTTAACAAAAACCACTCTGCAGCGAGACTCACCACCACATAGAGCATATAGACCTGAAAGATCACCAGTAGGCTACCGCCCAAATTAGGTTCTGACTGCTCACTAAAAAACAAAGAGCTAAAAATCAGTAACACAATCCAGGGAAGTAAAGGCGCCATACCAAGTAATAAGCGTGCTAAAGCTCGAACACCTTGATGTTTGATACCTTTACTAATGACTTGGTTATGAGTAGAAACTAAGGTACGCGATACAACACCAGCAAACCACTTTGCCATCCAGCGCAGAGGAATAATAAGCAACAAAGGCAAACCAGACTGCATAACCAAGTCATAACGTTGACGCTCAGTAATATCTTTTTGCAATAGCCCGAGCCAAGCCTCTACAACGCCTTTAAATACATCTTTAATTTGCACCACTTCGGCTTTTAGCAAATCAAACAGATTGTAATCTTTACCGGTATTGGCGATATCCGCTGCCGCCGTCCATGGCAATATATTGGCCATGATAAGAACCACGACAACGAGCATAGCGCTAGCAGTTAGCACCGAACTAAGTCGACCAGACATTAGAGACATAAAGGACTAAATCTTCTTAAAAAATGAATGCGAAAACGTGGAAAACGGCAGAAAAGCCATCACGAACGAATAAAGTAAGGTAACACGATCAAAGCCGCACCAATAGCAACTAGCCAAGTTACATCCGCAACAAAATAGGGATACACCATTAAGGCGATACCACACGCTAATGGCACTGGCGCCTTTTGCTTTTTGCCGTAGAGAAAGTAACCAAAACCAAAAGAGCCAAACACAACTCCCCACAGCAAACTCGACGTATCCACATTTACCTCCACAACCAAAGCAGCAAGCCGTCAGATTACACCTTAACGTATATCCCACGAAAGTTAACCCTGATCTGTGATCAAGATTAGTGCGCTGTTGATACCACTACGATTCATTTTGTTGCGTAAACCGGCCTCGGCAGCTCAATCCACCACCAATACTGACCAATTAGTCAAGAAATATCAGCCTTAGCCAATCTGGGTATAAAGGTTGCTTAGTCAATCTGTTCTTAATCCCATTACCCTAAGAGGAGTCGCATTATGCATACCTTTATTGAAAACATGCCGAAAGCGGAGCTGCACGTCCACTTAGAAGGAACACTAGAGCCAGAGCTAAGCTTTGAGTTGGCACAGCGCAATCATGTCGATATCCCTTATAAAACAGCAGAAGAGATGCTGAAAGCGTATGACTTCTACGATCTGCCATCCTTCCTAACCATTTACTACGCTGCGATGTCAGTACTGCAACAAGAAGAAGACTTCTATCAACTAACTTGGAATTACCTCAGTAAAGCGGCGAGCCAGCATATTATATATGCCGAATTATTTTTCGATCCTCAAGCGCACACTAGTCGCGGGATAGACTTTTCCACTGTAATTACTGGAATTCATAAAGCACAAGAAGCGGCCAAAAAAGAACTAGGCATCGATAGCAAACTCATCATGTGCTTTTTACGCGAACTCAGTGCCGAATCCGCAATGGAGCACTTAAAATTAGCAAAGCCTTACTTAGATTGGCTCGTTGGCGTAGGGTTAGACTCAAACGAAAAAGATAATCCTCCGATAAAATTTACTGAGGTATTTCAAGCAGCTCGCGCTATGGGGCTAAAGCTAACCATGCATTGCGATGTCAATCAGGACAACACCCTGACACATATTCATCAGTGTTTGCACGACATTGAAGTCGACCGAATTGATCACGGCGTCAACTCATTGGAAGACGATAACCTATGCCAAACAATTGCCGAAAAAGGTATTGGCTTAACCGTTTGCCCAGTATCGAATCGATTTGTCGTGCAATCATTAACTTCAGATGAGATTCGCACTATGCTCAAGCGCGGCATGAGAGCCACGATTAACTCAGATGATCCAGCCTATTTCCGCGCCTATCTCAATGAAAATTTTATTGAACTACAACAAGAAGGAAACTTTACTCGCACTGAAATAGCCACATTAGCAGCCAATGCATTCCATGTCGCTTGGATTGGAAAAGCAGAGAAAAATCATTATTTAAAAGAACTGCAACGCTATTTAGATACAGCGGCCTAATAGTCTATGAAAAAATACTCGAAAATTATTTTTATTGCCCTGCTATTTCTTTGTGTGCAAGTCAGCAATGCAGGGCCATATCAAGATGCCGCCGAAAAACTCGGATACACCGAACTCGCCGCCACGTTTTCAGCCGAAAAAGTAGCTCGCCTGTTAAATACTAAAATAGATCAATTATCAAACAATGCTCTGGCGGAAGCTCAAGCTCAAGCGGTTCTGCTAGTACTGGGCGCGCCGCTAGCCGAACCGGAACTCAGCCGGTTTATTGCTAACTATAAAAAACTCGATAACGCTTATGTTGGCAATATTGGTGAGGCTTCACTTTACCAGCGCATCAACACATTATGGCAAACCGCTGAGCACCAGCCGCGCTCACCTTTTGCGATCAGTTTACGCAACCTCATCAAACTTGGGGTCGCCAATGGCTACAACATTGCAACGTCGCCTTGGCCTCAATTCGATCCCGAACGACAGTTAGTTTACGGCCATAACGATATTCATCATGCGCAGCAGTTGTTAGCGCTCATGGCGAGTGAAGGTATAACCGCACGGGTTGGATTTAGCCTTAAAACATCCGCGTATATGCATCGCGATGGCTGGGGGCCGGTTCCGACAAACGCAGTACCGCTGGGAGATAATCGTTTTTTGATTGAAGCGCAGGAATACAACCTACATTTTGAATTTCCATCAAGTGCCGATAAACAAAGGTTTATGGCGTTAATCAATCGCTATTCAAAACAATATGAAGGCCAACGAGGGCCGCTGATTTATGGTGCTTGGTGGCAGCCTTTTTACCGCAGTTTTGCACCCGCCGATGGCTTTAACGAAGTGTCTCAAGTGCAAATTAGCAATGCAGGCGAAACCGCCGTAGTGATAGTGACGCCAGACAAAGCCGACACGCTGAAAAAAGATATCGCAAAGTTAAAACAAGATTGGACTATCGTTAACGTGAATGTTTGGGTAAACCCAGCCTTTTATCGCTATTTGGGTGGAGGCTTTCAATAAATCCTAAAAATATAGCGCACGCTATAGGTGACCCATTCAACATCCAAGCGGATCGGTCACCGCTTTTTCTTATCACGTTTTTTCTTTAAATAATCTTTTACTGGACGCACTCGATCAGGCAGTACGTTAGCGAAGCGCTGACGTAACTCATCGACCTTTTCTTCTTTCTTTTTATGTTCACGTTCGCTGCGGTGCTTATCACTCGCTTTGTCGAAATCGATCACATTGGTATCGCTCATTACGTTCTCCTAGCCCGACGCACCATTGAGTAATAGGTAAGGGCTTTGGTCAGTATCCGTTTAACGCGCTGAGTCATGCTAACATTGCACTCTTTCGTTGGTATAGCCCTACACGTTCCTATGACTCTTGTCTTGCCCATTGATGACGTTATTGCCGACATAGCCTCTGCTCTAACAACTAATATAGCGGTTTTACTCAGTGCTGCCCCAGGTGCCGGCAAAACCACCCGTGTGCCTTTAGCCTTGCTAGATGCGGATTGGCTAGCAGGACAACGAATTATCATGCTAGAACCGCGTCGCATGGCCGCACGCAATGCCGCTACCTATATGGCGCAAGCGCTGAACGAAGCAGTCGGGCAGACCGTCGGCTATCGCATACGATTGGAAAACAAAATCTCAGCCAACACGCGAATCGAAGTGGTTACCGAAGGCATCTTAACGCGTATGTTGCAGGATGATCCTGAGCTGACGGGGGTGGGTTTAGTTATCTTCGATGAATTTCACGAACGCCATATGGCATCCGATCTAGCCCTAGCCTTGTGCCACCAGTGCCAACAGGTATTGCGTCCAGATTTACGCATTCTGGTTATGTCGGCCACCTTAGACGAATCCGCCTTGGCGTCCGCCCTCAATGCTCCGACAATTCGCAGCGAAGGCCGCAGCTACCCAGTAACGACGCACTATCGCAGCCGCCGCGATGCCAACGAGCGCTTACCGCAACACATGGTTCGCGTGATTAACGAAGCTTTAGTGCACGACGATCACCTACAAGGCGACCTGCTGGTGTTCTTACCCGGCCAAGGTGATATCCAACGTGTACAACGACTGTTAGAAGAAACGTTGCCGGCCAATATTCGCGCTATGCCTTTGCATGGGCAGCTATCCGACGCCGAACAGAAAGCTGCGATTCGCCCGTCAGATGAATTCCGTAAAATCATTCTTGCCACCAATATCGCCGAAAGCTCACTCACTATTGATGGCGTCAGTATTGTTATCGACTCGGGTTTAGAACGACGCATGGTGTTTAGCCCCGGCAATGGCGTGAGTGAATTAACCACCCAAGGTATTTCCAAAGCCTCAGCGACTCAGCGTGAAGGCCGCGCTGGACGCCAAGCGCCGGGCTTATGTTATCGCTTATGGAGCGAACAAGATCACCAAGGTCGCAAAGCCCATATTCAAGCAGAAATCGCCGCTAGCGACCTAGCGCCGTTGCAATTGGAATTACTGCAATGGGGCGCTGCTGCCGACGAACTGTTATGGCTGACACCGCCGCCAGCCGTGCATTTACAACAAGCACACGATTTACTCAGCCAGCTTGGCTTAACCGACGAGCAACAACTCACCGAGCATGGCCACCGCTGCGCTCAGTTGGGATTAGAACCACGTTGGGCAAATGCCCTATGGAAAGCCGCCGAATTAGGCATGGCAAAATCCGCGTGCGAATTAGTCGCCCTATTGCAAGAACCGGGCATAATTCGACAGCAGGATGATATCGAATTAGCGTTACTGCGCGCCAAGCAACACCCGAGTTGGAACAGCAGAATCCAACCATTGGCGAAACGCTGGTATAGCCAACTCACCAAGCAAGCCGATAGCGCAACGCTCGATGTCGGTTTTGTAATTGCTTGTGCTTGGCCAGACCGAATCGCAAAACGCCGCGGCTCAGGCGGCACTCAAAGCCGCTATCAACTTAGCCGTGGTATTGGTGCCGAATTACTACAAGACTCCACGCTGGATAAATACGAGTGGCTGGCCATTGCCGATCTTGCTGGCGGCTCGCCCAATAAAATTCGCTTAGCTGCCCCGCTCAGTTCGCACAGCATTGCCTTATTAGAAGAAGCTTATCCGCAGTTATTTAACCGCCATATCGAAGTTAGCTGGCAAGACAATGGCCAACTATTAGCCGAAGAACAGCAACGCCTTGGGGCTTTAGTATTCAGCGCCAAACGCCTGACCAATTTAAATGCCGACGATTGGCAAAATGCTTGGTGTTCGTATTTTAACAATAGTAAAAACTCGCCGTTAAACGACCTTCACTGGACCGATAACGCGCTAAATTTACGCCAACGATTAGCCCTATTGCACCGGTATAACAAGGATAAAAATGAGTGGCCCGACGTTAGTGACACAGCCCTAAGCGCTAATATTAACGACTGGCTCATGCCCTTTTTAAATCAAGCACGGCATGTTCGTGATTTAGCCAAAGTAAATGTAACGGATGCATTGCTAAGTCTGCTCAGCTGGGAGCAACAACAAGCGCTGAATCGGTTATTACCAACGCACATTCAAGTACCGAGCGGTTCAAATATCGCCATCGACTACAGTACCGACATCCCTATTCTGGCGGTAAAACTGCAAGAAATGTTCGGCTACGAAGGCCAACCAACCGTATTAAATGGGCAAATAGCCCTAATGATTCACCTGCTATCACCGGCCCGTCGACCGCTACAAGTCACCCAAGACTTACCGCATTTTTGGCGCAACTCGTATGCCGATGTACGCAAAGACATGCGTGGGCGTTATCCCCGCCATCCATGGCCAGAAGATCCGCTCAGCGCCGAAGCCACGCGCTATACCAAAGCGCGTAGCAAGTCATAGCAGCGTATTATTTCGTTATACCGACGAACACTGGCTCTATTTAACAGGAACAAGCCATGGCATTTTCAATCGAGTTACTGACACTCTTCTTCTTCGCCGCCGTGATTGCAGGTTGTATTGATGCCATTGCGGGCGGCGGCGGATTAATTACCATCCCAGCATTGTTAATGTGTGGCGTCCCCCCTGCTCAGGCGATCGCGTCTAACAAAGTCGGCGCTGTGGGTGGCTCTATGGCCTCAACGCTTCACTTTGTGCGCCAAGGACATATTGATCTAAAAAGCTCAAAACTCATGATTGCCAGTAGTTTTGTCGGTTCGTTTTTGGGGAGCATGCTGCTCACACGAATCGACAGTAGCTTTCTCGCCGTCATTATTCCGTTTTTGTTAATTGGTTTTTCTTTGTACTTTTTATTCTCGCCTAACCTTGGCGAATTAGACCGCAAGCATCTGATTTCGGGAATGGTTTATAGCCTATTTGTCGCATCGGTGATTGGTTTTTACGACGGTTTCTTCGGCCCTGGCACGGGCGCTTTTTTTGCGATTTCCTTTACTTTGCTATTGGGCTACAACCTAATTAAAGCAACCGCCTACGCCAAGCTGTTGAATTTTTGCAGTAACTTGGCGGCGTTAATTTACTTCATTATGTCCGGCTCAATTATATGGGAAGTGGGTATTGCCATGTTTTTTGGGCAAATCATCGGCGGTGCCATTGGCGCACGTCTCGTAGTTAACAATGGCAAGATGCTGATCAAAATTGTGATGGTGGTTATGACGATTGGGGTTTCGGTAAAAATGCTGGCCTTTAATGCTTAAACCGAATGCAGTACCTATGAATATCAGACTGTGGAAATAGGTTTTTCGACAGCCTCAACGCCAAGCTTACCGGTGGAATAATTTGGTGCATGCACATTAGTAATGATACCTGCACGATATTATAGTTAGCGTTTTATCATCAACGGCATAAACTAAACGATTGGTGTCATCAATTCGGCGTGACCATAAACCTGACAAATTTTCTTTAAGAGGCTCAGGCTTGCCAATACCCTCAAATGGTGAAGGCTTAGTGTCACTGATTAATTTGTTTATACGCTTTAATGTCTTTTTGTTCTGACCTTGCCAGTAAACGTAATCAATCCAAGCTTCATCAGTCCAACAAAGAAGCCTACTACTCATCGACTATATCTCTTTGCGTAGTTTTACCACTTTTATATTGAGCTATTGATTTGTTTA
>Ga0105357_10000709_pt1 | contig 17795 bp, 14 predicted proteins | sample GOMGulsemesocosm_4_FD_83660 | JGI IMG/M metagenome (GOLD analysis project Ga0105357, IMG submission 83660) | Methane-oxidizing microbial communities from mesocosms in the Gulf of Mexico - GOM15B Gulf of Mexico | ecosystem: Environmental > Aquatic > Marine > Cold seeps | place: USA: Gulf of...
AGGACTTAGGGTGATAATCACACTGCTTGAAAATAGGAGCTACCCCTACTTATTTGGCTTGAGTATTTTGGGAAATCTCTATGGTATTATATTTACTCAGTTTTAGCTGGCAGCTTAAAAGTTTGATTTTATCGACGCTAGCTAAGAGTACTCAAATTGAGACACATGTTTAAAATTGATCATTTACTGATCGCTTCTTTTATGTTTCCATATTCATACGCTAACAAAGCATCCTAGTGAAGCAGTTTCTTAAACTGCATTGGCACAGCATCGAAAATATCAATCGATCAAGCCAACCCAAAACATTTACTTCATCAAATACACGACAGCTCTCATCGTGTAGATAAGTAACTTAAAGGGAGCATGGAGACATAAAATGAAAAAGTTCTTTGCAATTATCACAGCTGCAGTACTTGCTATAGGATTAAGTTCCGGCGCTATGGCCGATCCCAACCCCAATTCCAATGGCAATGCCAATGACAATGCCACTAATGGCAATGGTAATAATGGCAGTAATGGAAACCATATAACTGGTAATAATAAAGACGGGGATAAACACCACACCCAGAATAATAAGAATGGTGACAAGCATACACATGATGATCCAGCTTAAGCGTATTTTTCAATAGTGCAGCAGCAAGCAGTGACTTAGCTTCTGTGCTTAATACAAACTCGCACGAGTCCGATTTTCTGCTCTAAAAACAACCAGTATTCTTTTTAGTCACTTTATTTTAAAGTCAGCCTCGACATTGATCGGGGCTTTTTTATACGTGTAACTTTCGAATCGAAAAATAGAAAGCGGGTATTTACAGGTTTATATCTTGCAATAAAAGCAGTTTGGTAAAAAGAGCAGTAGGCGAGATTAAGGGTCCAACTGTACTGTATGGCACTTAAGGTAACGCCGATAATTTGATCAGTTACAGCAACTGTGAAGTATTCTACTGAAGAAAATGTTCGGTAGAAGATTATTGGAATTAAGGATCAAGCTGGGAATTTTAAATCTAATTTGGCAGCGCTAAAAGACTTCATCTTGGGAGATTCTGAAAATTCTCTACAGTCTCGTTCAGTGTTTCTTCTAAGGATTATTATATCCGCGCCTAATGATCATAGCCCTAGCTTACAAAAGAATTTTTCCGCTATAATCAGGCCCCTATAAAACTTCGTCGTATCCATAATGAAAACATATTTTTTACCTGTCGGTCTTCTGGTTAGCTTGATGGTGTCATTATTCATGCCTCAACCGGGAATTTTTCTCAAAGAACTGGGATTAATTCCCTGGTGTGTCATCGTCATCTTTTTTGTCAACGGCTATCAAACGGAGCTAAAAGAACTCCCTAGGGGGGCGGCCTTTGTTTATACCTTAATTGTAACGGCCATTTTAAGCTTAGTTGTGTCGCCATTTTTAGGTTTGCTTACGGCCAACATGCTACAGTTAAGCTTAGGTCTAACATTGGGCTTATTAGTCAAATCTGTAGTCCCTTCGACCCTTTCTACGTGCATAGTAATGACTAAACTTGCCGGTGGCCGTGGTAGCTGGGCATTGATGATGACGGTTATTATTAATATTCTCGGGGTGTTTTCTATTCCCTTTATGCTGGATATCACTGCCAGTGATAATATTAACTTTGTTATAGACCCTCTGGAGCTACTGCAAAAGCTAGTGCTTTTAGTGCTCTGCCCATTTGTTTTGGGGTATTTTGCTAAGCGGTTAAGTTTGTTTTCACCACAACATCCCTTTTTAACTTATCTGCCTTCAACTATGGTGATAGTTGCTGTTTGGCTCTCTTTATCAGCCTCGGCAGAAATTCTCTACGGGATTAGTATTAGCGCCTTAGGAAAAATAGTACTGGCTACTGTGATTGTCCATTTCGGACTCATGATGATTGCCATTATAGCGGCTAAGCTACTGCCGATAGATACAGGAGCACAAGTGGCGGTAGCGTTAACTGCATCACAGAAAACGCTACCTGTGGCGGTGAGCATATTGGCCAGCTTTAACCAAAATGTCGGCGATGCAGTGCTGTTTTGTGTGCTATTTCATTTTATTCAACTGTTTGCAGACGCCGCTATACTGCCTAAAATGAAACGCTACTATAACCTGTAGGCCATTGATAGCTCGCAATACCGTTCATTAAATGTGCTTAAACCACTGATATTAAAATTATCTTATTAGAAAATCATTTTTAATTGAACGGCAGTATTTGTTTGGTTTGAAGTATTTTAAAAGCAGAGCGTTTTTAGTATATAAAAGTTTTGGAAAGCTGAAAGGGGAGGGTAGCTTGCACTTTGATACGCTCGAAGGATGTTTTAGTCTGTTAATTTAAACAGTATAAGGTGGCTAGTTACAAATGCTAAAACTTATTTTCTGTCAATGATAAGCTGGTGCTATAGCATTTAATAACATCAATGTTTGACCACGAAACAGACTATTTTATAACTTATAAACTCATATCGCACCCTAGTCTAGGTCTGAATACGGTTTTAAAACCCCGCCAATAAATACGATATCATTGTTAGGAAAAATGCATCGCCAAGCGCTAGCAGAATATTGTGTAGGGGCGACATCTATCTCGCCTTGCAGCGTACTGCAGTTAGTGGTTTTGGATTGCCTTGGATGTTAAATATTTGTCTGCTCTGGCAAACTCAGTATCTGCAATGGGAAGCCGATGAAAAACTAGAAAAGCGGGCCGTTATACAGTATGTTCTAATAAGCGGTATCATTTATGGCATCGAGGATTAAAGGAAACATCTATAATCCGGTTCTGAAAGACTACAAGAGGGAAAATATGAATATATATCCACAACAAATCACGTTTGAATGAACTACAAAATAGCGGCTTTGTAGCGTCAATGACAACCCCAACTTAGTTTTAATTTTCATACCATTATTCAGGCATAGAGTTATGAAATCAGTATTTAAAACAATACGGATAACAATGACAGTCTGCTCATTGCTCATCCTATCTACAAATACCCATAGCTCAGACGACAGAGTGCGAATGTTAGTTATTGACCAAATCCCTTATGCATTCGAGAATGAAGAAGGAGAAAAAACAGGTTTATTACTAGACATTATGAGTGAAATCCAGGAGTTGAGTCAGGTTGGTTTACCCATTAAACCTATCCCTCTTAAGCGATTATTGTCCACCATGTTACTTGATTTTAAAGCTTGTTCTTTGCTTGCTAACTCTCCACTTGTGAATGATAATTTTGATCTTGTTGAAAGTATTGGGTATAAAATGACTGGGGGCATATTACCCTTAGCTGGCTCTAATTTGTCTGACTACTCGAGTTTAAAAGGTAAATCTATTGCAGTACCCTTAGGAGTACGCTTTGATAATAAATTCCACAATGATACAACACTCAATAAAATTAGTGCCCCACATTACATTAATGGTATTAAGATGATGATACGTGGGCGAGTGGATGCAGTAGCAGGTGCTATACCAGTACTTAAATACCTTTTTAAAAAAGAAGGGTTTGATACTAGTTTTTTTGGATCACCACTGATCTTAGTTAATAAAGAAATGTATCTTGCTTGTAGCTTTAATCTTACAAAAACTGAGCGTGTAAAACTACAGCAGGCTGTTATAGAGTTAAAATCAAACGGAGAAATTGAGAAAATTCTGGACCGCTATCTAGGCCCTTCACATCAATAGAAAACAGGCGCTGTAGGATGCGATAATATTTCGAAGTGGTGATGTTTCTAATGACCTCTTACAGTGCTTACCAGCTATCGGATTAACATTACCTTAGAGCATAACTATTTAAAATAATCTGGCGCACTCTTTCTGTGTATTAGGATGCTGTTTACCCCACGAGCTTATTAGCTTTCGTTGCTGCTTGTTCATGGTGTATTTGCTGTAAACTTGATCCCTATATAAATAGATTCTAGCAGTGGGGTCGCGGGCTTATTCTGGCGGCTGAGCTTTCCTCTTTTGGATAACCATTTCACAACTGGCAAACCCTATACCTCATCAAGAAGCGTCTATCAGTAATAATTTAATCTTAACGTGTTAACAGTACCTATAGCTGCAAAAAGATTGAACATGTCAGTTTGCATATTACGCCGCGTTTTTTTAGTTGTTCTGTTTACTGCTGGAGTAAGGGTATCGTGACTGTCTAGAACTGGATCAATATTACCCCCCCCAGTCAGAGTTATTACGCATATAAGGGCTTGCCATTATATAGATGGCTAGTCATAAATTACAAACGCCAGTTATATTTGTAAACATGTCTGCACAGGATTAAAATGTTAGTTTTATGTATATCGATATTTTAAGGAGAGACTTACTAAATATTGGATGGTATTTATATCTGTACTATTCGTTTTATTATTGACAGATTGTCCTAATGTTTAGGTCTTTGGATGTGTTTCTACTTGCATATCACCCTTGCCGTAATCATGCCGCGGGCACGTGGCAAATATTTATCCACATCTAGGAGCTACGCCAATGGAAGGCAATTCGCACTACTCACCCAAGTTAAAACCCTTCAGTAGACATTTAAAGCCCTTTAACTGGGGCGAAGAAAAAGAAATTCGACTTAAGGATGTTGATGTATTTAAAGCCACCGCAAGAGCTTTTAATCATATTATTATTGTCAGGGCAACAAACGAGTATTCAATACCCTATATAGGGATACCTGATTTTGTACCCAAAGAAATTGACTGCAAACCGAAAACCGCCTCAAAATCTGCTTTTGTCAACGGCATTCAAATTTCGTGTGCTGGATTGGTGGTAGATCCTACATTGTTACCTAATGCATTTGTTGGCAGGAAACAGATAAAGGCGGCTGAATGCTGGAGGAAATTTATCCACAATTATTCAGACAAAGAGCGTGAGCTGAAAGTATTTCCCCGACAGGACCAGGCAGGTTTTTATGCGGTGGATACCTACATGTACAGCGATCACTATGGCTGTCTTATGCAAAGCGTGCAAAATATACCGGATAAAAACTTTAGGCTGGAGGACCCTGACTGTCAAGATTACAAGAACAAGCTGAATATGTGCTACATACATGGAGATTACGATTTATACGGTTTAATTGATGTAGATAAAGTCGATCAGGGTGTGCACGCAGGGAAAGTAGCTAACAAAGAGGTCATAGATGACAAACTCCTTGGGCAGATCCATAAATACAGCCCTCATTTTTTTGAAATCAAAGATTTTCTTAATTCAGGCATAGGTACAGATATGGTCCAACACGGATCTCAAGACACATTCGAACATATGACAGACAAACTTTATGTCTTTACACCGCAGCAACATGCCTATGTGTTAAATGGCAGCGCAGGCACTATTAAAGAAGTATATCGCCAAATCTTCAAGGAGTTACCTATATAGCGCAACGGTTCATCATAAACACCGGATATTGTTTTGAATGTCGCCCAGGTTATTATATTAATGACATGACAGTTTCTACATAACAGTAAAGTTTAACCAATACTGACCGCCTTATTATCAGTTTCCTGATATTCCAGCTCCTCGGATAGCGCAGACAAAACTTTGCCACTATGCTAAAAAAAGTACTTTTGGATTGTAGGGATTAAATTAGATTTATTCCAATGTATCACCGTCATTGTCGCAGCTATAATTCCTGTAGTGTCTAGGCACTCAAAGCAAATGCTCGCTTGGGGGATTGCTAATAAATATTTATTATTTGATAGATGTCAAAAGTTGGAGTCATATGCTATTCCGAGTATTTGTGTTAACTTATTGAAATTAAGAAGGTATTTAGGTTTTTTTGGAGTGTGTAAATGTCCTTTAGTAATGTGCCAATTCAGGTGTCACTCATTACAACTACCGTAATAAAATATTCCCGGGCAATGATTATAATACTCCAGCTTAAGCCTTGAAAAATTAAACGGGGTTAGGAAAGGACAAGCGGTACATTTAAATATCAAGTAGATGATCCCTCTAGCTAAGAGTGGATGAACGATTTCTGACATAAGAAATTGGCAGTTTTAAGCAAAAAAATTGAAACTTGAATATTCAACAGTTTATTTTGAATACATTATGTTCGTGATAATACGATGAGTCTAGTTAGTATTAAGATTTAGTAATATAGGTTATTCCTCGTCGACAGATCTAGGGTCCGTTGCACAAGCGATACTCAAACCGCTTTCGACCCCTTGAAAACTCAAACCAATTGAAGCCGACGTAGTCCTGCGCGCTGAAAAAAGGCTATCGAAACGCTTATGAAACTGAAGAAAAAAGGAGATAAGCCCACGCATCAAGAAAATAATAGAAATTTATCTGTCGGGTTTTTTATTGGCTTGTGCACACTAAGCTTTGCGGCATATTTCGCGCATTATGAGCCCCTCTGCACATGCATCAATACCGACATAATCAGGATGATTATAAAATGATTAATTGGAATATTGAAGCTACAGAAATGGTTAATTGCAACTGCAATTTTGGTTGCCCATGTCAGTTTAGCGTACTGCCCACAGACGGCCTTTGCGAGGCGGCTGTTGTATATGACATTCACAAAGGCCACTATGGTGATGTAATTCTGGATGGAATTAAAACCGCGGCTGTCTATCAATGGCCTGGCCCTATTCATGAAGGCAACGGTCAAATGCAGCTGGTCATAGAGGACAGCACCAATGATGACCAAAGAGCAGCTATTCAGGCGATCATGATGGGTGAGGATACCGACGAAATGGCCACTATGTGGTATATCTATTCGCTAATGGCCCCAAATAAGCTGGACACGCTCTATAAACCGATTTCTTGTGATATCAACAGCCTAGACAGAATCGGGACTGCTCGGGTTCTGGATGTTTTTGATGTAAACATCAAACCAATCCCCCATATCGTCAGCGGTGCCCCGCATCGGGTGTTGTTTCACCTTCCGAATGGATTTGAATTTACAAAAGCAGAAGTGGCCTGTGGCACAACGACAACAAGTGGCGAAATTTCGCTGCAACGCAACAATAACACCCACGCGCATTTTGCAGCCCTGCATCTAACAGGCTCAGGTGTTGTGCGCCAAACTGCATAGGCTTTGATACAGATGAAATAACCCAAGGGGATTACCAATGTTCGAAGCACTCATAAAACGCGATCGCTTTATCGTGGTGATCAGTTTGATATTCGTTACAGGCCTCTCTTGGGTCTATCTTTTCACTGGAGCCGGCATGGATATGGGGGAAAGTTCCTCTATGTCCAATCAGATGTCTACTACCATGAAAATGGCGATGGATCAGCAAAATTGGTCATTTAAGGATGCCGTTATCATGTTCATCATGTGGTGGGTGATGATGATCGCCATGATGCTGCCAAGTGCCGCACCAATGATTTTACTTTTTTCCACCCTCAATAATGGCATCCAGAAAAGAGTGTCTACTTTGATATTCGCCGCGAGTTATTTGCTGATCTGGAGCGTATTTAGCCTGATGGCGACAGCCCTTCAATGGCTCCTGAATACAGAGGAGTTGCTGGATCCCATGATGGCTTCTTCCAGTAATCTACTAAGCGGCGGACTACTGGCCATTGCAGGAGCTTATCAATTCACCCCCATCAAAAACGCCTGCCTACGGCACTGTCGGACACCAGTTCAGTTTGTGTTAGGTCACTGGAAGCCCGGTTGCACAGGTGCTTTTAAAATGGGTCTGCTACATGGCACATTTTGCCTTGGTTGTTGTTGGTTTCTAATGGTGCTGTTATTTGTCGGTGGGGCGATGAATATGCTCTGGATCGGCGGGTTGGCAGTCTATGTTTTGATCGAAAAATACTTACCTCATGGGCCTATTATGGGCAAAGTCACAGGTTTGCTGTTGCTTATTTCGGGCGTAGTTATTATCGTGAATTGAAACAATTGCACATGGAGTTGCTATACGCATATAGTGGATTGAAAACTTATAATTTTTGATTGTGAGGCTGTTTAGCTAGATAATTAAAATAATGAAGTACTGCGTAGGCCCAAGCCTCTTGTAGTATTGGATACCAAATTTCAGCTGTAGACATTATTTACTGTTTTTTTGACTTAGCTGATGAATTACTGATGCAATAATTTCTGAATAGATCATAAAAACTATGAGAAAGGCTCTCTTCAATACTAGGCTGAATACAAGCAGAAAACGGATGCAAATAAGTGTCTTTCTCTTGCTATAACTTCCACATACTTGGCATCCGCATTAATTGTGATAAAGGTTGGGGTCGCGGGTGTAGCGTCTTTGGGTATAAGGAAACAAATGGAGAGCACCTTTGTTGGTGGCGAGAAAGTCAGTACAGAAGCGATTTTTAAATACCAATTAAACTATTTACTCTGACCAGACTCAGAACTGCACTCAATCTGGGACAGATAGATGGAACTATTGATGAACCTGGAGAAGAGCCGGATATGATGGTGATTAAAATTTTATTAATCACTAACTAAAAGGGCACCTGTTATATTTAGTCAACAGAACAGCTATCTAAAACATTCAGTTTAATTAAGTATAAGGACTTCATTTTTGTTGATTGGCTTAATAGAAAATATCTTATATGTACTCTAAGCAAGAGCTTTAACCTATTAAGGAGAGAGTGGGTGTGAAGTTGATTTTTAACGATATTATTATGCTTTGAATTTCAAGAGTCAAAGTTAAAGGGAGTGTTAATTGAAGCGCTGAAATGCATTTATGAATGAATGTTAATTTTCCTCAATAAGATAGCGGTAAATAGAATGAATTCAATAACCATCCTTTATCTTACAATGTGGTTTTTCTGGAATTTCCTCTGCAGACACGCTTGCAAAATCGAAGCCTTATATCATATCACCAGATCATAGTGCCTATTTTGTGAAAATGGTGCCAAATAACGCTAACAAGGGTTATGCCGTAGCCTTTCTGCTAATAAATGATGGTAGTTTAAAAAAACTGTGGCGAGTTGAGGGATACTCATTTGAAGCGTATTTATCTAAAGGCGGTCACTACTTTATAAGAATAGGTCCATGGGTCTTTGGCAGGAAGCCATCAAAAGAGGATATCGCAGTAGAGTTTTTTAAAAATGGGTTTTTGCTAAGAGCTTACTCCAGCAAAGATTTAATTAAGGATATATCAAAGCTAGTAGCAACCTCTGGTCATTATTTTTGGCGACAAAAGATAATACACATCCGGCATTATCTGCTAATTATTTTTATTTAAAGACGATCGACAGTATCTTATACATTTTTGATATAACAACCGGCGAGATAGCGAGTGCCTTAACAGACTAACTGATAATATATTCAAAGCCCGTTTCATTGATACCCACCGATTGAATGATTGCACTGGTTAAATCCGTTTGACTGGCAAGCGTTAATAGTGATGCTTGGGTCATTTCATTGTTTTCAAGCGCTTGGGTATATAGTTGCAAGTTATTAGCATCAATCGTGCTGCCGACCACGTTTAACCAAAGAGTAGAGACAAAATCGGCATTAGCAGAAGCGCTTATCAAGCCGGTATCGATTGCTAGTTGTGATACTTGATCAAAAGTACTGCCATTATCAAAGAGCGTGATGCCTATGCCGGCATAAGCTTTATTTGCTAGCGTATCTTGACCAAATGCTGCAGCAATCAAACGCGCTGTCATACCGGCACTTTGGCTAGCGCTGGTGTCAAACGCTACATTGCCATCTGAAAATTGAATCCTCTCAATGTTGGATAGAGAGTCAGCCCCTTCTGCTCCCTGCTGGTCAGTCACTGTTATGTTGTCAGTTTTTTGAATCACAAAGTTCTGCTTGGATCCTGTATATAGTGCTGTATCTGTGCCATCGCCACCATTTATCAGGTCATTCCCAGCACTTCCTGTCAGCCGGTTGTTCAGTGTATTACCCGTGAGAGAATCGTTTCCGGAACCCCCAATAGCGTTCTCAATTTCTACATTATAAGCAATGGCAATATTTTCTACGGATGAGACGGGGGAGTTGGATATGAATGGACCATCGAGAACATATTTTATGCCGATTGAACTGTAATTGCCGGCGTTTAAGTCCACTGTCATACCCAGCGTTTGATTAGATAAGTCAAAAGTGTCATTCCCTCCGCCATCCCAAATGGTTTGTAGCTCTGGCTCTGAATTACTGAACGTATAAGTATCATCGCCTGCGCGTGTGGAAGTATTGGCTCCATATAAAAACTGTATGGCCGCAATATCATAGAGCATAGGAGTGTAGCCACTTGCCGATATGAAACTATCGTTATTCTGTTTGAAGCCAATATCGTAAGGCGTATAAGACATGATGCTGAATTTAGTTGAGTCCTGAGTGCCTGTCAAAATGGTTGGATTTTCAGGGTCGACAGCAAAAGGGTGCTTTAGTCCTAATGAATGGCCAATTTCATGCACAAAAGTTGCGAAGCCTATTTGCGATGCTTGACTAAAATCTTGGTCGCTTGGATTGAGCCATATATCACCTGCAGAGGCATAAAGGCTATCGCCATTATCAAACATGTCGCTATATTCTGCTGCAGTGAAGGCGGGAGCACCATACGAGTACCCTGCGATACCATCAGTCACTGCAGTGGAAAATGCCGTTCGAATGTCTCCTTGGCTAGCGGTGTCGTCTGTTTCAGTAAAGGTGATATTGGCAATATCGGACCAAGTAGCTAATGCATCTCGAAAATCTTGCCTTTGGGTATCGGTTAAAGGTGCAAAACTGTTTGGGGAAAAAGGTTCTCCATTAGCATAGTCTGATCTCCAAGTTGAGCCGGTTGCCTCGGGAAAACTATAGGTTAAAGTGGCAGCATTGCCGTTGGTATTGCCCCATTGAAAAGTTGATAGTAACGCGTTAATTTGGAAATCAAAGCTACTGCCTGTTGATAATGAAGTTGTTGACATATTGATTTCCTCAGCTAAGACGCTTATTGGGTTGCGGTTTTATGTTTGGTTGTCATCTAAACCTAGCACAACAGTGACAATGTATTGATAAAGCGTCTGCCAGAGTCTCATAATTAGTTAGCGTAATCTAGGTGATAAGTTAGGGATTTATAATTTAGTCAAAACTTTCAGATGGTAAGTTGGTTGCGAATCAGTGTTGCTGAAGTCATCAACACAATGCGCTTACAAGATAGAAATAGTCTCTTGTCGTGTGGGTAAAGGCTTGTTGAAAATTAACATTGTAGCGGCAGATGCTTCTCTAGCAATTATTCAATGGATAGATTAAAGATATTTTCCTGGGTAACTAATGCTGGCTAATTATTAAAATCATATGAGTATTAGGACTTTTTCCCTTGGTGGTTTGGCTATAATAGTATATGTCATATATCTATTCTCTAGGTAAGATTTTTACTAGGCGAAGGAGGAGGTTAAATTGAAGTGGCTTTTTAGCATCATTGTTATTCTTTTATTTTCTAGAGTGTCATTTGCAGAAGAAATTGACGTTAATATTTTGGTAAATGATAGCCATCCTCCATACGTATTTGTAGAGGAGGGAGATATTAAGGGAATATATATAGAAGTTCTCAGGCGCATTTCTAAGCGCATGAACGGCTATAAATTGTCTATTACCCCAGCCCCATGGCAGCGTGTTAAGAAATTGATTGAAATTGGCAAGGGGTTTGCTTTTGTGCCTCCTTATTATCATGGTCATGATTGGCACTATGTATGGCCTTACTCAATTTCTATTATGGATGAGAGCGTGGTTGTGGTGTGCAGGAAAGAAATTCTCGACACGCCCAGGCTTAACTGGCCTGAGGATTACGCCGGTCTTATAGTGGCCAACAACAGCGGTTATGATGGTTTTGGTGGCCCTGCTTTTAGAAAGCTTGTCAGCGATGGCACTATCACTTTAGCTGAGGCCAAAACGACCCAGCAAAATCTACTCAGGTTAATTCGTAAAAGGGTAGATTGTTATATGGGTAATCAAATCTCAGTGCAGTGGCGTATAAAGACAATGCTGGAGTCAGGTGATTTAACAGTGGCAGAGAAAGACAGCATTGTACAAGCAGCGGTGATTTCTAAAGATGCAGTGTATATGGGTTTTACTGACCGTGATCAGGGAAGGTTTTATTACAAGCTAGATTTTGTGAAAAAATTTAACAACGAAATATACAAGATGAAAAAGAGCGGTGAAGTTATGAGCATTTATGAAGAGTTTTTTAACTAGATTGATCACTGTAGCGCATTCTATTGTATGTCGGTTTTGTGCTCCTTCGTCTGTTTAATTGTGTACTATAGGCTGCTCTGATTCTCAATAGTATTCTTTAATAAAAGTGACGAAGAGGGTAGGAAATGGACTCAGGCATAGTCTCAGGTGTTAAGCAACTCCGGCTGTTTCGCACTAATGATAATTTCCGGAGCCTATATAGCCTACTGTTAGTGGTACTGATCCTGTTGGTATCCGTGGAACGGGTCAATGCTGAGAGATTCTCGCTTACGCTGACAACAGGCGATGATTATCCGCCCTTTACAGGTGTTGAACTTTCCAAGGGAGGTATGGCGACCAGTCTAGTGCGCAGTGCCTTCAGTAAGTCCGATTTTTTTGTTAAGGAAATAGAATGGAATCCTTGGAAAAGGGGGTATACGCTGGCACACAGAGGGCTATATCACGCTACTTTTCCCTATGGTTGGACGGCTGAGCGCGCAGAGCTGTTCCATTATTCAGACGCTTTCTTTCCCACAAAAAATTATGCTTGGTCTCGTATTGGGCAAGCAAATACTTTAAAGATTGCAGAAGATTTGCACCGCAAGGTTTATTGTAATCCGCGCGGCTATGGAAATTTTGGCATAATTAAGACGCTTATGGATAGTAATCTACTTGGCCGCGAGACGCCCAATAACATGCAAAGTTGCTTCAAAATGTTGCGGCTAAAGCGAGTTGATTTTGTCGTTGCTACGCCTAACACTACCATGGATGCACTTTCAGGCGTTGGGATGTTACCCGAACAGGTTCAAAAATCAAAATTTGTGGTTACGCAGATCCCGCTACATTTGATTGTATCTAAACAATTGCCTAGAGCTCAGGAAATTATTGATGCCTTCAATACAGGGTTAAAAATACTTAGGGACAATGGCCAGTATGAAGCCTTAAAAAAAGAATATAACTGGGTGGAGTAGATCAATTTTCTAATCTATTTCGCTTGTATGTGCTCTTTCTGAAAATACCAATATTGACACAAAAACCAAAGTATTAGTTGTAATCAGTCTTAGACTTTAGGGTAGCGCTTGCCTGTTACTCTCGATATTGTTCTTGTGAGTACTTGTCCTTCAGTAATGCTTAATCGCTAATAGCGCTTCAAGATAGATGTTTATAAATAATAGTGTTAGTCCCTCTGCGCTAAATTCGATTGAATTAAGATGATACCTCATGGCAAAAATAGCAACTTTGGTCTATTTTAATTTACTATAAATTATATTTTAAACAGTGTTACTAAGGGGCGGCAGTATGAGTATTGAATGCAACTCGTGTATTATACAAATTCGCTCATGTGGTTCAAAAACCCTTTTGTCTGTCCGTTACATACTACTACCAATGATGTGTATTTTGTCATTATTTGTAGAGACTCTAAGAGCTGATACTGCCTCTCTATCCTTAACCACGGGTGATGATTATCCGCCGTTTACCGGAATTCAATTACCTCGTGGCGGTATGGTCACTAGCTTAGTGGTGAGCGCCTTCAAAGCATCAGGTTATTTGGTTGATAACATTAATTGGCTGCCGTGGAATAGAGGATATACTTTAACTAAGGAAGGAGCATATCATGCGACATTTCCCTATGCTTGGACAATAGGGCGCGCAGAGTTTTTTTATTATTCAGACCCTTTCTATCCGACAGTGCTCTATGCTTGGTCAAGGCGGGGCAAGGTGAATAGTTTATTAAACGAAGATGATTTACAGGGTGCTGTGCATTGTAATCCACTCGGGTATGTTAATTCTGACAAGTTAAGCGTGCTGATGGAGCGAAATTTATTACGCCGTGAGACGCCCAATAACATGCAACAGTGTTTCAAATTGTTGCTGGCAAAGCGGGTTGACTTCGTCGCTGCGATCTCCAGTGATGCTGTCAATGCACTGCAAGAAATAGGCTCATCTTTAGAAGAGGTTCAGCAATCTGGATTTACGATTACAGAATCGCCAAATTATATAATTGTCTCTAAACATTTGCCCAAAGCTCAGGAAATTGTTGATGCCTTCAACAAAGGGTTAAAAATACTTCGTGAAAATGGCCAGTATGAAGCCTTAAAAAAAGAATTTAACTGGATGGAATAATAAAAAAAATTGTATTACCGCACTCGAGATTAAGGCATTCCTGGTTTTGCTAGTTAAGAGCGCTGTATCGCTAGTGTTTTCCCTAAGTTCTTTCGTGAATAAGATTTATCGAGTTAATCTGTCAGCCCTGCTGATGTACTTTAAGCCTGTGATTTAACGTTCGGCTAATTGTGTCGTGGGCTATTTTTTTCTGGTGCGATATATGAAATACAGTGGGGTCAGCGCTGTCGCTAGCCAGTAACCAAGATTGAGTGAGTCTAGAATGGGCTGGCCTATAAAAACCGTGCCCAGTATTAAAAAGCAAATCATCAAAGCAATTTGCGAATAATAACTTTTCATTAAAATATAGGGTGTTTTGGGGTAGTGCAGCGCCAAATCATAAAAGCGTTTATTAAATGCCAGCCTAAATAGTGCTGTAAAAAAAGCCACGATGCAGAGGAAGACAAACTGATAGTGAAGTGCTAAATCTTCATCTAGCTGTGCGCGTAGCGCCCATGATAAACCGTATCCTAGCACTGAAACTGCGTAGATAAGCTGTTCTGGTAATTTGTCTATCTTGCTTTTTAACAGCAAGAAAACCACCGAAAGCGTCACGGTTATAGCAATAATCATTAAGCCTAACTGCATGAAGCTCTGTTTTAAAATAAGAAACAGTGACAGTAGCCAAAAGAAACTTTCGATGAAGAGAAATAACCCGTCTAAAGCAAATATTTCTTTGGAGCGATAGTTATCTTTGAAATGGATGATCTTTTTTACAGAAGTAACAGGCCATTTAAGGAAGGGCCAGTTGAGATTGCCGGGGATTTTTTTAACACCGAGGTAACTGCCAACAATAGTGATAATAGAGACAATAAATAGCAGATACAAATTTTGATCATCGAGTAAAAAGCCGCCGATAAAGACGCCGATTTTCAGGAAAATGACCACAAATATTTGAAAATTACCGTACTTATTGCCAGTATCTTTGTCGCTGCTGCGCTGTATGAATAAGGCGCGTTGGGTGGTCCAAAAAAAGCATTGATAGAGTCCGTAAGTGGCGGCGATAATATAGGCGAGTGCAGGCGTTTGGCTGATGTTGGGGCCTGTGAATATCACACTTGTCACCAACACAAGCTCTAAAGCGTAACAAACTGCCAGTAATTGCTGGGGTGTTAGCTTGGTTTTAATAATGTCCCATGCGTACATACCTAAGCTAAAAGTGATCGCGCTGGCAGCGATAAAAAAGCTAATTTGAGACATGTTTAATCCCTGTTTATAAAGATAAACAGGGAGAAAAAATGGGAAAAGACCGATTAAAAAAGAATGGCTACAGACAAACAGGTAAAACTGTTGCTGTGCGGTTTTAGCGTTGGTTGTCTGCATTATTGATTAATAGGTATCCGACTGCGCGATTTCGAGATTATCAAGTTTTTGATAGTATTGAGTTAGATCTTCTTTTACACCGTTTCGCGGTACATCGTGCATTTTCAAATAAGGGCGCGAATTTACCTCGAGCATAATGCATTTTTGTTGATCGTGCGGCACCTCGATACCTTTTTCCATGATGATATCGATACCGAGGATGTTGGCGTTAAACATTTCCAGTACGTTTAAAAATAACGCTTTATTGTCAGCGGGAATACTGTTTTTATCGACAGTATCAATCGTGCCACCAGGGGCCAGTGCGATGCGATAAAAGAGCGTAATAGATTGATTTTTTTCAGGCACGCTAGCAAACGTTAAACCCTGCTTGGCTAAGTGTTTGATGGTCTGTTCTGTTTCTAATATTGGATGGATCGTTGGAAATAAACCCATTTTTTCACGGATGTTGTTTTCTGTCTGTGCAAGCTGCCGAATACTATCGACACCGTTGCCGACAACTGTTGGCGGGAAGCGTTCAATGGCCGACATTATCTCGCCATCAATCACTACCACACGGTAGTTTTTGCCTTCTAAATACTGCTCGATAACAGTCGTTGGCCACCATAATTTTGCCAAAAATAGCGCTTTATATAACTCTTTATAGTTGTTAATTGGGAAATAGCTGCCCCTTGAAAAACCACTAACATTAGGTTTTATCACAACTGGAAAACCATGGGTTTTAACAAAATTATAAGCGGCGAGTGGTCCAAAAAATATTTGACCTTTGGCGTGTGGAACATTATTGGCCGCAAAGGTTGCGCGCGCTTGCTTTTTTGAGCGACAGCCGCGTCTAACTTCAAGTGAGTTGTAGCTACTGCAATCGTTCATGAATTTTTTGCTGATGTTTGCGTATAGACGGCGCTTTAATCCTAACATAGGGTTTCTCACTTAGTTCTCGGTTGGAAAAGCGTCTTTCTAAAGAAGATTGGCTTTGTTTGTTGTGCTTTTGGGATAGTGTCAACTAATAGTGATAAATGTTGCATGCTACTTTTAATAAAAGTAAATTTTTCCTTAAAAGGCAGGCTATTATCCATTAAATTAATTGGCATAGGCAGATAGAGATTGATTTCTATGACTTTAAAATCCCCTCGTTGTAATCCTTGCAAAGAGTCAGCACGCACGCCGATTCTGGCAAAGTGATACTGGCCGATACTGCCTATGCTACGCCAGATGCTCTCTAAATCATCAGTACTAAGCTTGGGCGTCACACAATTGTAAAATGTATGTTGGTTGTGAATACTGTTCACGGGGAGGTCTTGGCCACTAGTGTTGCAAGTTTCAGTGACGCTGATCGTCGCATATTGCTGGTGATGTTTGCTATCTCTGATATAAAAGATTTCAAATTCACGCGCTTGGTTGGCCGCTTCTTGAATCACATATACGGTTTTTTCATTCATGCAGTGATTGCGAATGTGAGCAAGTTCATTGGCATTGTCAGCGCGTCTAACTCCCTCTGCGTTTTGTCCCCACTCAGGCTTTACAAAAACAGGGAAGTTGTCGGGAGTTATAAGTCCGTCATCTACCACTTGCGGTAGGCGCCAAGTGGCAGGGATTTGCATATCGATGTCATTTTTAGAGTAAATACCCAGCTGTTCATTAAAATGTGCTGCATTGATTTGAAAATAACGCCAAGGTCCTTTTAAGCGCTTGACGCAGTTTAAGATAAAAGTGGCGACTAGCAATATGCGAATCAGCATAGAGTATCCTTTGTAAAAAAATCAAAAACAGTGGTTGGGGTATTTTACAAGATGCGGTACTTGGCGCAAATCTAAAGTGACTCAACTGTTTGTGACAAATCGATTGGTTGTTGTTGAGAGGAGTTAACCTCTCAATTAATGGCTGTTTAGTTTTGTCTGGTAAATAAAACCACAGCATATTTTGTTATTTATAATTACGCGCTGTCAGCCAGTATAGATTCAATATTTTTGTCATATAAACAATCTTTTAAAATGCAGTGGTATATACCCACGGGTAAAAGATTACTGCTTTCGTTGCAGCGAATACTAAAAATCAATTGGCTGAGAGCTGCTAGCACTTAGTCGTTGGCCAGTGCACTTTTCGATGCAGCTGTCGTTTTAGTGAACGCTGTATATTCCAAAGTCACTAAAACGACAGCGTATTCGATAATAATTGAGATCTTCTCACGAGCGACGGTAAGTGTGGTACTTCTCCAGTAACTTTAATATTCGCTGCGGTGCGTGCTCTTTTTTCCAAACCCCCGC
>Ga0105357_10000710_pt1 | contig 17792 bp, 19 predicted proteins | sample GOMGulsemesocosm_4_FD_83660 | JGI IMG/M metagenome (GOLD analysis project Ga0105357, IMG submission 83660) | Methane-oxidizing microbial communities from mesocosms in the Gulf of Mexico - GOM15B Gulf of Mexico | ecosystem: Environmental > Aquatic > Marine > Cold seeps | place: USA: Gulf of...
AAGTGCACAAGGCTTAAATACTGCTGTGGGTGACGAAGGTGGTTTTGCTCCTAACCTAGCCTCTAACGCTGATGCACTTGCCGCAATTAAAACGGCAGTTGCCGATGCCGGTTATGAACTGGGTAAAAACATTACCCTAGCATTGGATTGCGCATCATCTGAATTCTACAAAGATGGTAAGTACGATTTAAAAGGCGAAGGCAAGGTATTCACTGCCGAAGAATTCTCCGACTACCTGTCTGAATTGTGCGACCAATACCCAATTGTCTCCATCGAAGATGGTCAAGACGAATCGGATTGGGCTGGCTGGAAATACCAAACCGAAAAACTGGGCAAGCGCGTTCAATTAGTAGGTGACGACCTGTTCGTAACCAACACTAAGATCTTGGCTGAAGGTATCGAAAAAGATATCGCCAACTCTATCCTTATTAAGTTCAACCAGATTGGCTCACTAACCGAAACGTTAGAAGCCATCAAAATGGCGAAAGACGCAGGCTACACTGCTGTTATCTCTCACCGTTCTGGCGAAACTGAAGACACCACCATTGCCGACCTAGCCGTTGGTACATGCGCAGGCCAAATCAAGACTGGCTCACTATGCCGCTCAGACCGTGTTGCTAAGTACAACCGCCTGCTGCGCATTGAAGAGCAGTTGGGTGCTAAGGCTCCGTATAATGGTTTGAAAGAGATTAAAGGGCAGTAATTGCTACTGTGACCTTTTGATTATTAAAGCGCACTTCGGTGCGCTTTTTTGTGGGCGGAAGTGCGCACACTATATTTTTGTACTTTTATAATGACGCTATTTGGGGTGGCGCAACCTTAGTTGCCTCTGCCGAAGATTATTCTAATGCGGCAGAAATTACGCTTGAAATTCAATACCGTGATGCAAGCAACGAGCTTGTTTATAAACGCTTGACTAAAACCCTAGCCGATCTCGTCGTGCAGGGTGAAGATCAGATTAAGTCAGCAGCAGCGGTTACTACTTTGGCATACTTGATATCAGGCCAAGCGTCCTGTGATGATGTATTGGCTTCAGGTCTGTATGCTGATGAAGTGGATCAGCCCTTATTTATGGCTTACAAAACGCATATTGCTCATTATTGTAGCTTGTAGATCTCACTCGTTATGAGTGATGATGTTGCTTTGCAAGTTTTTGATTATTGAACTGAAGTTATTATATCTGTTAACTTGTAACGCTCGTTATGCAGTAGCTATCGAACGATAGCTACTTGTGCAAGCTCGATTTTTTGATTTAAAGGATTATTTATGCTGTCAGAAAAGGATTCCGAAGAGCTTATCTTCAATTTTAGAAAATCATTAAATAAGCATATTTCGAGTAAAAAAAATCCAGATGCTCGTAATGCTTGTATTATGAATATCACCCGTAACGATGGCAAAGAGTTGCTGTTTTTTGCTTATTCAAGTGCTGCGGGATTAAGCCAAAAAGAGCTATCTGCCATTGCTGCTGATGGTTTTGAGTTAGTCCCTGACGTAAGTTTAGAGCACCTTAGAAGCCTTTATGCTTGTCGAGGAATGGGGCAATGGCATACAGAACCTAGGCTCATTAACTTTATGAATTGTAGCCCTGGTTATATTGAAAATGTTGCTAACGTATTAATTATCTCTGAAATTGACTGTTGTGCCACGTGCTTGAAATACACGATAGAAGTATTTCGTGCTGCCAATGGTGCAATTGATGTTTATACCGATGAATACGGAAAAGTACCTAGTCGCGGCATAAGTCCAAACTTTAAATTTCATTAGGCTAGAATCAATGCCAATCTTGTTTGAAGTTGAGCTAATAAAAAGATCAGTTTATGCAGTCGAATGTGTCCAAATTTGGTCGCTGGTAATGCGTTGGGTGTATCGGGCTGTAGACCTAGACTGAGAGTGGTGATTTTTTGAGAAAAATAATTATTTTCGGTAATTCAGGCTCAGGAAAGTCTACATTAGCCAAAAAACTAACGGAAGGGGGATTGGCTCATCTTGATTTAGATCCTCTAGCTTGGCTTCCTACTATTCCTCCCGAGAGGCGTGCCATCGCGCAGGTGCATGAGCAGATTAGAGCTTTCATTAGTGAAAATGGCGAGTGGGTTGTGGAAGGTTGTTACGCAGATTTACTTGAATTAGTGAAGCCGTTCGCTAATGAAGCTATTTTTATGAATTTACCGACTTGGTTATGTCAAGAAAATGCTAAGAACAGGCCGTGGGAACCTCATAAATACCAATCTAAAGAAGCTCAAGACGATAATCTGCCCATGCTTTTAGATTGGATTGCAGGGTATATGGATCGGGATGACTCTCTTTCATACACTGCGCATCGTGATCTTTTTCAAGGTTTTCAGGGTAAAAAGACCGAAATCACATCTAATGAATAATGACACATTTAACGCTACCTTGCGGTTGATGTCGCCGAATGCGCTAGCATTAGCGCTATGGTTACCGTAAATAGTGTAAGTTAACTTTATTCCTTGTCGTAGTTTGATAGTGTTTATAGGTTCAGATAAAAGCTGGACTGTTCCCCCCTGATGATCATGGAGTTGATTATGAAAAATCTATCGAATAGACATTTATTAATATTACCGAGTCTTATTCTCTCAGCTGCTGTTATGGCAGGTGCAGACAGTAATGATGTGTATCTGCATGTGAATGGTTTAACAGACTGCTCCTATGCGGTATCGGCATATGATGTTTCGAAGAATAAAGATTATGACGGTACCTCGGCCAAGGTTGAAGACGGTAAGTGCAAGATCACGGTTAAAGCGGATCGTCATAAGACCGAGCAAGTTGCAGAGTGGTTTGCGGATCATGTCGGCACGGGTAGTGCTATTGCCTGTGATTCTAGCGGCCCCATGCCGGACGAACTCAACTTTGCGGTAGAGGGCACTCTGGTGCTTACCCAAGGGGATAAGGTTACTACTTGTGCTGATTTAATTTTAGCGCAGGGCAATATCACTGCGGCATTTACTAACAATTGGTGGCTGGGAAGTCCTAATGTGAAAAGTGGAGGTGTACCCTATATCGGACCTTTACTTCAAAATTGTTCGTCTGGAGGAATCCTCCCGCAAATCGTCACTTATTCGCCACCGCAGCCATGTGTTAATAACTTTAGCCTTGTTGTCGAGTAGTACTTGGTTTTTATAAGAATAGCCCCCCCCGAATTAGATAGCTCTTTAGGATGCGTATTTTTCGGGTAGAGGGCATCGATTTTTTTGGTAACGCTTATAAAATCCTCAATAAAAAAGGCCCCGAATGGGCCTTTTTTATTTGTGTCGATTACTTTTAGCCCAACGCGTCAGCTGATTCTTCTAAAGCGTTTAGTTTAAGGAATTGTTGTAGGATCAGTCGTAAATGGCTGACCAAGTTGGAAAATACTGTTGCCCAGTTGACCCCAATTGTTGTTACCCCAACAACTAACCGTGCCATCGGTTTTCAAAACACAGGTATGCACATTGCCAGTAGTAACGGAGGCTAGATCGCCTGAATCTAGTACGGTGACCGGTGTATAGGAAGTGGTTGAATTTTTATTTTCAGAAGAAGTGTAAATGGTAGGTTTTTTTAGGGTGAGTATGAAAATTTCCTAACGATTATTTTAAATATAATTAATTTTTTCGAATTTTAAGCCTAGGCATAAAAGCTTTAATACTTCACGCTATTGGCAGTGATTTATGTCGTTAACAAATATAACGCATGCGATGCGGGCCAGGCTCGTCAATTTCTGGCGAAAAGCTGATAGTGCCAGTGCTCATGAGTGGAGTTTCTTCTCTACGTAAATAAAGCGGTTCCCGGCCATCCGCCGCAAGGTAGGTTCCATTGGTGCTTTTGTCGACCAACACAAACTTTCCGCGTCGGTAATCAATGGTGCAATGACTACGCGATGCCATATTGCAGTCGATGGTTAAATCGACATCCGCTCCACGCCCGATGGTAAATGGCACATCATTTTTACTGAGCGTGATATTTTGATCTTCATATTCTATTTGTAAGCTGCGAGCTTCAATCGCGGCGGCGATTTCGGTATTAACGGCCGCCATGAACATAGTCGCGTTGGATTCTTGATCGTCTTCCCATTCGGCAATATAAATAACGGCAGTTTTTTTGCCACCTTTTAAGCGAATTTTATCAAATACTTCGAGTTTATCTTGTGATTCAGGTGGCAATGCCTGACGCGTTTGTTCGCTGGTTATAATCTGGCCGCCCTTGGCGATTTTTACTAAGTCGGCTGCATCATTAACCGCCTCACCGTAAACATCGCCAGCTTCTTCAATGATTGGGCCGAAGTGAAAACCAATGCGAATTGTTAGGGGGGCTCCGTAATATTGCGTGTCGATATCTTTTTGAATATCTGTCGCAGCATTTAATGCGGCTTGAGCCGTTGGAAATGAAGCCATTACCTCGTCGCCAATGGTTTTAATCACAGTGCCATTTTGTGCTTGGGTCTTGTTTATCATCATGGAGACGACTTTCGAGATGATTGCTCGCGCTTCGGCATCGCCCACTTCTTTGAACAAGCGTGAGCTACCCGAGACGTCAGAGAACATGATGGCTGCAGATTCATTCGACATAGGCGGAGATTCCTTGATGTAGCGTCGCGAATAACATTGGCTTCCATACCGGCATCTTGATGGGGCTGTCAAAACCGACATGTTTTATGCTGATGAAGCTGATCTTAGATATAGAAGTGAACTTTAACCGATTTTATACTTTGCTGGTGATTTTAGGGAAATAAATGAGACTTTCTTAGAGAGAATGGGCCAAAATTGGAAAATGTGGGACATTGGTGGAGCAAATGAGCCAATTTTAGAATAGATGAGGCTGGATTAATGAAGGCTAGACCAGCGTCGAGTATGTGTGATGGTTAGTAGTCGCTTTAGCTCTAACCTATGGTAGCGATGATATCATCCATCCCATGGCGGGATATTTTTACTCAGAAATTATTTGATAGGAAACGTTATGTCAAAGAAGACAGTAAAATTTGAATACGAGAAAGAAACGAAAAACAGTGTGCGTTATCAGGAGGTTCCTGAGGATGGAATGGCTCCAATAATGGGGACTTTGTACATTCAAAAATGGTTTGCTGGTAATAGTAAAACCATTGAAATTACAGTTGAGAAGAAGGACTAACCTCAGTCTTATTTGTAAAGCTTAAGGTATTTGCGTTCTGCCGTAATGCTTTTTCGATGTAGGATTGCTTTGGATATTCAATTCGGTAAACTACGCACCAATTGGACACTCTATGCAAAGGACGCAGCATGACCTCATCTCCCGACTTTTCTAGTTTTCTTTCTTATTACAATAGCGACGCCGGTCGAAAAGTGTACATCGATCCAGAGTTGATCTTGCCTTTCGCTGAGTATGTCAAGCCAGCAACCGATTCAGGCAATTTAATTGCAAGCGAAATTATGCAGCGACTTTCTTCGGTGGCAGATGGTAAAGATGCTGGGCAAGCTGAAGGCAAGCCAGATTTTTATTACATGGATTTCGGGAAGGTTACTGGGCATTGCGTTCGTTTGTTTTATAAAATTTTTCAGGATAATGCGGGGGGGCTAAGCCGAGGGCCAGGGGTCTACATTTATAATCTACGCGGATTCGCGCACAATCCAAACAATGTCGGTGCCGGGTTGTTTCATATGCGTTACACCGATGGAAGTTGGGAAGGGACGAAAGCTTCTGGTCGTGAAATTAAGAATAAGATTTTTCGTATTGGCTCAGCTCAGGATGCCAATGGATTATTATCACTGCAAGAGCTTTCTAAGGAAATGCTCGTCGCTGCGGACCAAGCAACCTATAAAACCGATTTTGATCTTTACCATAGTCCGTTGGCTGTGATTGTAGGCGATCAAAAGTACACATCACCTGAAGGTCGAGGGAAAATCGCTAATCCACAAGAGTTAGCTGATATTCTGGTTGGGACGGCAACAGCGAATGAATGGGGAGGACAGCTATACGATAAATATACTGTTTATGTTTATGATGAATCGGCCAAGCTTTTAACCGACGCTTTGGGATTGGTTAAAGGTTCTAATCAAGTGTTAAAAAAATTCGAGTTTCGTTTATTAGCTCCACATGCGCCATTTTCTGTAGTGGAGAAGCTTGCAAACAGATTTGGTGCATCGGCGGTGTTAGATAAGAATGTAAGAACACCCTTCTCATCAAGCTATCAGATGCTCGATTCAGAGTCATACGACGATAGTAACAGTAAGGTTTATGCTAAGTTTCAGCAGCAAATTCAAAACAAAGCGAATATTAGTTTTTTTGAAGTGTGGCGAAGTATGAAAACGGATACGAATTTTCTTAGTTAGTATGATGATTTACTAGTCTAAATTTAAGGGTTATGTATGGATACGGTGATGAAAACGACATGGAGCGATATAGCAGATTTCGCTGTATATTGCTTTGATGTAAATGGTTTTAGAGTTCAAGCCCGTTGTAGCGACGACGCCAGATATAACGCACAGTATCAATATCAGTTTACATCTACCGATATAAATCTAAATGCCTCCCCCGATTGTACTGGCGAAATTATGCCTGTTAGAGGATCTATACGTATTCACGATAAGATTTTCGATGCTCTGGATTCTTTTTGGGTTACTTCTTTTTCAGTAACTGTATGGCCTAAATCCGATCTAGGAATAGCCGCTGGGTTCTGGAACTCCCCAGAAAAAATTCAAGCTGGCATGTTTGATATATATGGCGGTGGCAAGCCTCGCCCAGATTTTCATTCTAAAGATTATAGTTACCCGAAACATGCCTCGGACATAGAGGTTCTTACAATCAATAATCGATTGTGGGGATATTTGTCGTTTGGAAACTTTGATCGTATTGATCGTTTTTGCACAGAACTAACCGAGCACCTAATCATCATGGTCGATTTCGATGCTTCCTCTTGTTGGCCAAATGATGCTCCACCACCGGCAGACATTAAATCCCATGTCATGGGATTTTTCTTAGATTACCTGAATCACTTCGATATTATTCTTCGTGACTCAGTGCCTGAAGAGCAATTACCGCCGCTGGGGTTTTATCCTTCAAGACGCGATGAAAAAGAAATTGATGCGGAAGGCAAAACGATTGAGTCTAGGTCTGAGGCTTATGCGTCGGAATCTTTGCTTAAGTGGTAGGTCGATAGCCTTAGAATTATTCTAAGGCTTATTTTTTATCGCTGCAGCAAGCAACCACCACTTTATTGCGCCCAGTTTCTTTCGCTTCGTACAGAGCTTTATCGGCGGTTTTTAGTAGATCGCCCATACCACTGACTCCATCGGATGGATAGCAGGCGACACCAAAGCTCGCAGTCACTTTTATGATCTCTCCATCGACCATGACCTGAGTTTCACTGATTTTAACTCTTAGTCTTTCGGCAATGCGCTCCGCCGTTTTGATATTGGTGTTTGGTAGTAGTATTGCGAATTCTTCACCGCCATAACGGCCGACTTCGTCATTTCTGCGGGCGTTATCCATCATGATTTTAGAGGCGGTAACCAGCACTTCGTCGCCTGCGTGGTGGCCCCATTTATCGTTAATACGCTTAAAGTGATCTAAGTCGATCATGATGCAGGCTAACGGTGACATTGGATGAGCATGCTGCTTTTGTGCGCGCTCTATTTCTTCTTCACCACGGTTAATGAAAAAATTTCGGTTGGAAAGTCGGGTTAAGCCATCAATGGTCGACATTTCTTGATACAGGCTTTCTCGCTCGGTCCAGCGTTTCATAGCGAGAATGCAGAGATAAATTAGAAATGCGAGGATAAAGACAATGAGCGCACGAACGATAAGCCAGCCAAGCACAGGGTGTCCATCGGGTAATATCAGTGGTTTTTCTAATAAAATGGCGTAAGGCACGCTCGGTATGAAATCGGCAATACCCATCACCAACAGTGTTGGCATAACCAGCCAGTAACAAAATCGTATTTTATTAACATTCGCTAACGTACAAGTAATGTTTACGCCTAAGAATATGAGTAGTAATCCTTCGGTGAAGTGGCTACCGGTAAGGTAACCACTGATCAGTATCACGACGATGTAGCTGCCAATAATGAAGCTTTCAAAGAAGGGCCAGTCATCGGCATAGTGTCGTCGGTGGAAGGCTTCAACGATAAACCCAATTAGCACAAGAATATGAATGCCATACATCCATAACATGTAGGGTACTAATGACTGATTTAAGTATTCTGGGGCTAATACGTTGGTAACCCATAAGGATATGCCAAAACAGGCAGGGGCTAAAAATACGAGAGCAGATAGAAGAATATAGCGGTCGATGGCGCGCCAATCCATTGGGTTAGGGATCGATCCGCTACGCAGTCGATGTACGATGCCAGCTATGCTACCTAGATTCATATCGCATTTTTCTCAATGGCCATATTAAATTTGTTATGTTGATGCTCTAAACGCATATGTTTTGATGTTCTTATCAATAGATGGTTTGAGTATAGCCACTCTGACGTAACTTGGGCTGAATTCAATCGGATAGTCATTTGGTCGCAGCCTTAGTCTGGTTTATCATGTGCAGCGAAATTTCTGCTTCGACCACTCAAAAAACCACTATCAAGACGAGCAATGGGCCATGGCGATTAGCCTGAAGTACATTTGGACCACAGTTGCAGTGCTTTTGCTGCTGCTTCTTCAGTATCGCCTGTGGTTTGATGACAGCGGTGTTGTGGCGAGTAACGAGCTACGACAGCTAACCGATACTATGGAGAGTAATAATCTTCATCAGCAGCAAGTGAATCGCGATCTCATGGCTGAAGTTCACGACCTAAAAACCGGTACTGCTCTGCTCGAAGAAACCGCCCGTGAAGACCTAGGTCTTATTCGCGATGGTGAGACCTTTATACTCTTCGTTGACCCCAAATAATGGCAGTTACCCGCTAATGTCACGTTATTGGCCAATCCTTCCAGCAGCGGGAGTTGGGCGACGCATGATGGCGGATCGTCCAAAGCAGTATCTGCTACTGCAACAGCGCTTCTTACTCGACCATACTTTAGAATGCATGCTCAGCTACCCTGATTTTGAGCAGGTAGTGATGGTGTTATCGGAAGATGACCCTTACTGGCCACAAAGTGATTTTGCGAATGATCCCCGCATTCTTCGTGCGAATGGTGGTGCTGAGCGCTGTCATTCTGTGTTGAATGGTTTGGCGGCGCTGGATGGGTTAGCGGCTGACGATGATTGGGTGGTGGTGCATGATGTGGCTCGCCCCTGTTTACGCCACAGTGATCTCGACAAGTTATTTTCCGTATTGGTAGCTCCCGGTGCGATATTAGCGACACCGACTCGCGATACAATGAAGCGCGGGGTGATCGTCGATAGCAGTGGAAAGGTGCGCATAGACCATACCGTTGATCGAGTGCAGCTTTGGCACGCGCTAACACCACAAGTATTTCGCTATGCTGAGTTGCGTGATGCATTAACAACTTGTTTAGCGCAGGGCTATGAAGTGACGGATGAAGCCTCAGCCATGGAATACTGTCAGCAATTTCCGTTACTGGTGGAAGGTCGAGCCGATAATATCAAGGTCACGCGTCCAGAAGATTTGGCGCTGGCTGAATTGTTTTTAACCCAAGATAGATAAATTCGCTTAGGAGTGTGTATGCGTATTGGTCATGGTTTTGATGTTCATGCGTTTGAAGACGGCGACTTTATTACATTGGGTGGGGTACAGATTTCGCATAGTCATGGATTAAAGGCTCACTCCGATGGTGACGTTGCCTTACATGCGTTAGCGGATGCGTTATTAGGCGCAGCGGCTCTGGGTGATATAGGCAAGCATTTCCCGGATACCGAAGAGCAGTGGGCAGGTGCTGATAGTCGCGGCTTACTTCGGCATGTGGTTAGCCTGATTGATAACAAAGGCTACCGCGTAGGTAACGTTGATATCACTATTATTGCTCAAGCGCCGAAAATGGCGCCACACATTGAAGACATGCGCTCGGCGATTGCGGCTGATTTATGCGTGCGTATCGACGACGTAAATGTTAAAGCGACAACTACAGAAAAGCTCGGCTATGTCGGGCGTAAAGAGGGCATTGCTGTGCATGCAGTGGCCTTACTACTGGACTCTCGGGTGCGTTAAACCCGAGCGTCAACACAGAGATTAATTGCAGTGACAGAAACTTTATTGCCTAGCTGGCCTAACGCCTATCCAGAAACCGGTGCACATGGCTGGCTGAAACTTGAGAATGCTGATTTTCGGGTTGATGAAATTCCTCAAGAAATCCCAGCAGGTGAAGGTGAGCACGTTTGGCTGCATATTGAAAAGGACGGCGCTAACACGGCATGGATTGCGGGCCGACTAGCCGAATTTGCCGGTGTGCGGGATATGGACGTTGGCTACGCGGGTATGAAAGATCGCAATGCGATTACGCGTCAGTGGTTCAGCTTATACCTACCACGCGTTCAAGAGCCGGATTTCTCTTCGCTAAATAACGAAGAGATGACCGTGCTAAGCCAAACCCGTCATGCACGAAAATTACGTCGCGGTGACTTACTTGGCAATCGTTTTACGCTGGTGGTACGCAAGGTCGAAGGTGATCGTGCCTTACTTGAAGCTAACCTCGAAGCGATTAAAGAGCACGGTGTCCCCAATTATTTTGGTGAGCAACGTTTTGGTTATGGCGGTGGCAATATTGAATCGGGCCGCGCCATGCTGGCTGGCGATTTACGCGTTCGTAATCGTAATAAAAAAAGTATTTATCTATCCGCTGTAAGGTCACTCGTTTTCAACGACGTGCTGGCTGAACGCATTCGACTTGGCTTATGGGGTAAAACCTTAGCTGGCGATTTGTTGGATGATACGGGGGCGGTTACTGGCCCTTTATGGGGACGTGGGCGTTTAACCTCCACTGAGGACGCGCTGGCACTAGAAACCTCGATTGCTCAGCAGCACGCAGATCTCTGTGATGGTATGGAACATGCGGGTTTAAACCAAGAGCGTCGTGCGCTTTCGGCAAAACCCGATGGTATGCGCTGGGAATGGCATGATAATGATGACGGTACTGTTGATTTAACACTCACCTTTTCGTTGGCTGCCGGTTATTATGCGACCTCTCTTATTCGAGAGCTCATGCAAGTGGATGAGCCAGAAAGAAGATCGTTCGATGAACCGAGTCCTGACTCCGCAGAATCATGAGTAAATTTTATAAGCAGGTTTGCCAATGACATTGATGCTAGCGAATGATGATGGCGTTCACGCATTAGGTTTACGAACGCTAGCCGACGCCTTGACGGCAATCGGCCATGAAGTGTGCGTGGTTGCACCTGATCGCGATCGTAGCGGCGCGAGTAACTCGCTAACGCTTGATCGTCCGCTTCATCCGGTTTATCTCGAAAATGGCTTTATTAGCTTAAATGGTACGCCAACCGATTGCGTTCATTTGGGCGTGAATACTTTCTTTGTTGATCGCTGCGAGCGGGTTATTTCGGGTATCAATAGCGGTGCTAATTTAGGCGATGACGTCTTATATTCGGGTACGGTTGCTGCGGCGATGGAAGGACGTTTTTTAGCGAAAACGCCGATTGCAGTGTCTTTAACCGGCCGCACCCACTTTGCGACAGCGGCGCGTGTATTGATCGAGCTACTGCCGAAATTAGAAAGCCTAGCGTTACCGACGAATTCGATTATTAACATCAATGTACCTGATCGTCTTTACGACGATTTGAACGGTATTGAAGTTACTCGTTTGGGTCACCGCTTAAGTTCTGATAACCCAGTATTAACCACCAATCCACGTGGTAAAGAATGCTATTGGATCTCTGCGGCAGGAGCGGCTGCTGATGCTGGGCCAGGCACAGATTTTTACGCCATTGAACAAGGACGTGTATCCATCACCCCGATTCAAATGGATATGACACTGCACAGTGCCATCGACACATTGAGTACGCAGTTGCGTTAATAGGAATAGGCGTGAACGAACAGCAGTTAACAGGTATTGGTATGACGTCGCAGCGCACGCGCAATCGCTTGGTTCAGCGTTTGCGTGATGCCGGCATTCAAAGCGAAGCTGTACTGAGTGTGATTGCGACGACACCGCGACATCTTTTTGTTGATGAAGCCTTGGCCCATCGAGCTTACGAAGATACAGCTTTGCCCATTGGCAATAATCAAACCATTAGCCAACCATATACCGTTGCTCGCATGACCGAAGTCTTGCTGGCGGCAGGGCCGTTAAATCGAGTGTTAGAAATCGGTACTGGCTCGGGTTATCAAACGGCGGTACTCAGCCCCTTAGTTAAGCAGCTTTATAGTGTCGAGCGCATCGAGCCTTTGCACTTACGTGCAGTGGAGCGTTTGCAGAGGTTAGGATACGACAACGTACGATTGTCTATGTCTGACGGCACTTGGGGTTGGCCCGAACATGGCCCTTACGACGGTATATTGGCTGCTGCTGCGCCAGAAGAAGTGCCAGAGTCATTACTTGAGCAATTAGTGGACGGCGGACGTTTGGTATTACCGGTTGGTGGTGCAGAGCAAAAGCTAGTATTGATTACTCGCCATGGCGACCATTTTTCGCGTAAATCGTTAGAGCCAGTGCGATTCGTGCCCTTTTTGCCGGGTGTGCAGCGTTAGTTCTTATTCAATTACTAGGACGCGCTTTTGCGTCCTTTTTTACGCCTAGTTAAATCGATGTAATAAAGGAGTGTCACGGAGTGAACATGTCAGCGGTATGGTTATTTTTAAAAGGTGTCGCGATGGGCGCTGCGGATGTTGTACCAGGAGTGTCTGGTGGCACCATCGCTTTTATTACAGGTATTTATGGCGAGTTACTCGATTCGATTCGCAGTATTAATCTTAATGCACTAAAGACACTATTTAGCGACGGCCCTCAAGCCGCATGGAAAGCCATCAACGGCACATTTTTACTGACATTAGGAAGTGGTATTTTATTAGCGCTGGTGTCACTGGCTCGCGTTTTACACCATTTATTACTCCATTATCCCGTTTTACTGTGGGCATTTTTCTTTGGATTGATCATTGCGTCATGCTGGCATATGGGTAAAACCATCGCGCAATGGCGCTGGCAAGAGTTGCTTGCGCTCGTCAGTGGTGCAGTCATTGCGGCATTTATCAGCTTGGCTTCGCCAACGTCGATAGAACCAACCACGCTAATTATCTTTGGGGCGGGCAGTATTGCCATCTGCGCCATGATTTTACCGGGGATTTCAGGTAGTTTTATTCTTCTACTGATGGGCTTATACGAACCTGTTCTGGGCGCTGTTCGCTCTGGAGATATCGTTCTTCTGGGTACGTTTGCTGCGGGCGCTGGGCTAGGCCTTATGTTGTTTTCAAGAGTGTTGAGTTGGCTACTGCACCACTACGAACACACATTAATGGCATTACTGACGGGATTTATGGCGGGATCTTTGCTCAAAGTGTGGCCTTGGAAAGAAACCATTAGCACGCGAGTGAACAGTAAAGGTGAAATTATCCCCTTTATTCAGCAAAATAGTTTGCCTGTTGTCGATGATATGTTCGCGGTGGCAGTGGTTTTGATGGTGATTGGAGCGCTTGTTGTGCTCATTATGGAGCGAGTAGCGGTCTCTCATAAATAACAAAGAGGACATTAAGCTCAGCACAAGATCACCAAAGCGGCCACCTCGATGGCCGCTTTTTTTGTTACACCCTAGTAAGTTCCTGTATACAGTGACTAATATGAAAAAATTCCTATATTTTTTAGATTGTTTAGGAATAAATAATTAATTTTAAAGTTCAAAAAGTTAGTTGTTGACATAACTTTTCAACATTGTAAAAAACCGTCATTTTGCAGTGTCAAAAAACAACCACATACGGACAACCATGAAACTAGCGGCCACTGTCATATTAGTCACATTAGTAACACTCGTCTCAGGGTGTCTCTCTAGTCGCGAATTTGTCTCAGTTGAAGAGAAGTTCAATAAAGGAGAAAGGGCGTCAGGTTTCCATCAGGTTCGCCGTGGTGACACACTGTTTTCCATTGCGTGGCGTTATGGATTGGACTATAGGGAGTTGGCGAGTGCTAACTCCATCTCTAGCCCTTATGTTATCTACCCTGGTCAAAAAATTGACATCTCGTATCCACCATCTCAAGTACGTCAAGGCGTCGTCGCAAGCGTCGAAAAACCGTCAAAAGCACCATCGGTCAAGGAAAGTGCGTCTAAACCTACCACTCAAAAAAGTCATAACGCGCCGGTTTTGCCGCCATCCAATGCGGAAACTGACTGGAAATGGCCGACAAATGGACGTCTGATTGGTTACTTTTCAGCCAAAAAGCCGGTAAGCAAGGGGATTGATATCGCCGGTTCTTTGGGTGAATCTGTGTTGGCAGCAGCGGCCGGATCCGTGGTTTATGCGGGAACCGGATTACGCGGTTATGGCAACTTAGTAATCATTCGACACAACGAAAAATTCCTAAGTGCTTATGCCCACGCTAGCCGCATTGTGGTTCGAGAGAACGAAAGTGTTAAAGCGGGGCAAAAAATTGCCGAAATAGGATCTACTGGTACCGACAAAGTGAAACTTCACTTTGAGATCCGAGAAAACGGCAAGCCGGTTGATCCGCTGAAATTCCTCCCCAAAACGGGCGGGGGCAGTGGATGAAAGTTAATCAATCGTTCTGGCACAAAATCTGTTTCGGTTCAGATTCAGGGCGATAACAATAAAGGCGGGAATGAACATGGCAGTACAACAACGGGAAATTCGTGAAGAAGACGTTTTCGATGATGTCGAAGCGATCGATGAGCAGATTGAAGAGGCAGCAGACGTTGAAGAGGTAGAAGAACGTTTTGCCGCTGATACTTCGCATAAAGCTCTGGATGCTACTCAGTTGTATCTCAATGAGATTGGGTTCTCGCCTTTGCTCTCAGCAGAAGAGGAAGTGCATTACGCTCGTTTAGCCCGTAAGGGTGACGAGATGGGCCGCCGTCGTATGATTGAGAGTAACCTACGACTGGTGGTGAAGATTTCACGCCGTTATGTAAACCGTGGGTTGTCGCTGCTAGATTTGATCGAAGAAGGCAATCTGGGCTTGATTCGCGCCGTGGAGAAGTTTGATCCGGAGCGTGGCTTCCGTTTCTCGACTTATGCTACTTGGTGGATTCGTCAAACGATTGAACGTGCCATCATGAATCAAACGCGCACTATCCGTTTGCCGATTCATGTGGTGAAAGAATTAAACGTATATCTACGTGCTGCTCGCGAGCTGACTCAAAAGTTGGATCACGAACCGACTGCTGAAGAAATTGCAGCCTTGCTAGAGAAGCCGGTAGAAGACGTAAAACGCATGCTTAAGTTAAATGAGCGTGTGACATCTGTAGACACGCCTTTAGGTCCCAATTCTGACAAGTCGATTTTAGATACCATCGCTGATGATCGTGTATCGGATCCTGGTGAAGAGTTACAACGCCAAGATATCCAATCGAACTTGGATCAGTGGATCGAAGAATTACCAGAAAAACAGCGTGAAGTCCTATCCCGTCGTTTTGGCTTGCGCGGTTATGAAACCAGCACCCTTGAAGATGTGGGCCGTGAGATTGGTTTGACGCGTGAGCGTGTACGTCAGATCCAAGTTGAAGCCCTGAAGCGTTTACGTGAAATCATGGAAAAACAAGGTCTGAACGCTATGACCCTGTTCGGTGAAGCGTAAGCAATTCGTAGTAAAAATTCCTGATTAAATAAAAAACCCAGCAATTGCTGGGTTTTTTATTGGCCGCTAGTAAATACTAGCGGCGGAGTTAGCTCTCGATGAATTAGAACGGAATATCGTCGTCGAAATCATCAAAGTTATTGCTTGGCTGTGGCGCTTGAGCTGGCTGCTGATAACCACCTGGTGCCGGACGACCTTGCGGTGCGGCTTGTGGATGAGCGGGTTGCTGGTAGCCACTATGCTGTGGTGCTGCTTGTTGTGGCGCATACTGCGGAGCTTGTTGAGGCGCGCGCTGCGGCGCTTGTTGTGGTGCGTGCTGAGGTGCGTGCTGAGGTGCTTGCATTGGTTGTTGGTAGCCGCCACCTTGCGGTGCATTCATACCACCCATGCCCCCCATTGCTGCCGCTGCGTTACCTGCCATTGCCGGAGCAGAAGACATGCCGTCGCCGCGACCATCTAGCATCATCATGTCGTTGGCAACAATTTCGGTGGTGTAGCGTTTTACGCCGTCTTTTTCCCACTCGCGAGTACGTAACTTACCTTCGAAATACGCTTTTGAGCCTTTCTTCAGGTATTGCTGAATGATTTCGGCCAACTTTCCATAAACGGTAATTCGATGCCATTCAGTGGCTTCAACTTTTTGACCGGTTTGCTTATCGGTATAGCTTTCGTCGGTAGCCAGATTGACGTTGGCCACGGCATTGCCATTCGGCATGTAACGAACTTCTGGGTCACGACCCAGAGTACCAATAAGTGTCACTTTATTAACGCTGCGACCCATGATTATCTCCTGTGGAATGAATTATGGCAGAGGCCTGATTACGATCGAAGACGTCTGCGCTCACTTTTAAATAGACGGCGCACTCATCTGCTAGATGAAGTACTTCAGAAACGCCGGGTAATGACATTAAGCTGGCGAGCTGGAGCTCAGAACAGTTGCCGTCGGTCGTCAGGCGGACACTGGTTAGATGCTGCGGTGCCGAGGACTGTCCAATGACGATCGCCCAAAGTACCACCAAGACCCCTAGTCCGACAAATAATACGTTAACGCCATAGTTCTGTAGAACCCATCCACCAAGGCTTCCGCCGACGAACGCGCCCATAAACTGCATGCTGGAATAAATGCCCATTGCACTGCCTTTTGCGCCGGCTGGTGCTATCTTGCTAAGCCAAGATGGCAAGCTGGCTTCCATCAAATTAAAGCCCCAGAAATAGAGCAATAACAAGCCAATCCAATGCCATAGTTGGTGTGCTTGGCTCATACCGATTAAGGCAGCGGCGATAATAAGGGCCGCAATGAGTACTACGTTTTTCATTTGCCGTTTCTTCTCGGCAATGATGATCAGAGGCACCATCAAAACAAAGGCAACGCCTAAAACTGGAAGGTAGAGCCAGCTATGATGATCTGGAGTCAGTCCTGATAGGGTTAGCTGACCTGGAATTGCTACAAAAATGGCGACCATCAGAGCATGTAGTAAGAAAATCCCCAGATTAAGAGGCCATAAACGTAAGTTACGTAGCTGTTTGCCGACTTCTGTCATGACTGCGGTTGCATCGCGATGAGGTTGAGCTGGGGGATTAGGAATCACCCATAGCGTTACGAGTAGGCCACCGATGGCCAGTACCGCCGTTAGACCAAAAATCAAACTTAAGCCGCCCATTCCTGCAAGCCACGGACCGAGAACTAAAGCGACGGAAAATGACAAGCCGATACTGGCGCCAATAGAGGCCATGGCTTTCATTCGGTGTTCTTCACGCGTTAAGTCGGTTACCAAGGCCATGATCGCACTTGCAATCGCGCCACAGCCTTGAAGTGCTCGACCAAAGATGACGCCGTATACCGAATCAGCGCTGGCCGCGATAATGCTGCCTAATGCAAATATGACTAAGCCGCCAATGATCACAGGTTTACGACCGATACGGTCAGATAATGCGCCTGCTGGGATTTGCAGCAAGGCTTGGGTTAGTCCATAAACTCCCATCGCTAAGCCTAGTAGTTGCGGGGTTGCACCTGATAACGACTGGCCATGAATCATCATAACCGGTAGAACCATAAATAAGCCGAGCATGCGTAGTGCATACAAGGAAGCTAATGAGGCGACGGCACGTTGTTCGGTGCGAGTGGTGGCAGACATATTCATTGCTTGCTGTATTGTCCGAGTATCGTCAAA
>Ga0105357_10000712_pt1 | contig 17759 bp, 11 predicted proteins | sample GOMGulsemesocosm_4_FD_83660 | JGI IMG/M metagenome (GOLD analysis project Ga0105357, IMG submission 83660) | Methane-oxidizing microbial communities from mesocosms in the Gulf of Mexico - GOM15B Gulf of Mexico | ecosystem: Environmental > Aquatic > Marine > Cold seeps | place: USA: Gulf of...
CGGCGATCCGCTGGCGGCTAATGATCGGCGCCTCGCCTGGCTGACCCGGCAGATCGCCGACATACCCCATATCAAACGGCTGCGCGTCCATACGCGCCTGCCGGTGGTCATCCCGCAACGCGTCACCAACGACCTGATTCAGGCCCTCTGCGCAACGCGACTACCGGTCACTATGGTGCTGCACTGCAACCACGCCAATGAAGTGGACGCGCAAATGCTCAACGCCACCACCCTTTTGCGCCAGGCCAACATCACCCTGCTGAACCAGGCAGTGCTGCTGCGAGGCGTCAACGACAACCTCGAGGCACAGATGGCCCTGAGCGAAGCACTAGGCGACAATGGCATATTGCCCTATTATCTGCACTTGCTTGACCACGTCAGAGGCGCGAGCCATTTCCATTGCTCTGATGCGGAGGCCACGCAGTTGGTCGGCCAGATGCTGACGCGGCTACCGGGCTACCTGGTACCTCGCCTGGTAAGAGAGGTAGCCGGCCAACCTGGGAAGGTTCCCCTACCCGTCGACCTGGCAGGGAATATTAAAGAAGGCATTGAGTGACGACTGATTTCAGCGTTGCTGTTGGCCACGCAGCTCGATCTTGAATTCTTTGCAGCCAATAGCCGAATCAGCTGGAACACAGATAGAAAGGGCATTGTAGCGAGCCGCGCGAGTGCCAGGCTCGGCGTTTAGCCAGTTCGGAACTAAGCTGCTACAGTGTCTTCAATAGAAGACTTGACCCTTAAGGTGTCGAGCCTGTTCAGCCCAATGGCTGCCAGGCTTTGGCCGGAACCGCTTGTACTGGATAAGACTGTTATGGATAGCACATCGCAAAAACTGCATTTGCGTATTCCTCAGCAAACACTCAGCAGCTTGAGTTTTGCCGAAGGCACAGAAAAGGGCATCATCCAGTGGCTGGCCAATTTGCCAAAAGCCAATATCGGAGAAACTGCCCGTCAGCTATATCAGGGACTGATAGAACTGAACCAGTTTGAAATAGCGGCCGACAAGCGCCTGGCCATACTGGAACGCATAAGACCGGAAGTGCATTACGTGTGCACAGCCCTGTCGAAGTACTACCTTGGGCAGTCAATTGTCCTTGAGGACAAGCCTCGCAAGGTCGCCAACCTCTCACAATCACTACAAAACCATTTGGCTAATGGCTACAAGATCGTGGTGGCGCAGGAGCGCAGCATCAAGTCTCGCGATCATGCCAGCCAGATGACCTTGGCTCTGCAACGCTCAATTCGCAGCCTCTGTGGCCCTCTATTGCGCGCCTTCCAACTCTACTGTCCGGTTGCCGATGGCGTCTGGCTCGAACTGCATCAACTGTATCAATTGGCACGCAAGCGCAAACTCCACCTTTCCCCGGTGCAGGACAAGGAAAGCGCCAATAAAAAGCCCCTGAGCATAGAGCAGAGCTACATTATTGCGCTGCTGATGGGCTCCGCGCGGCCAAACCAGATGCGCCAAAGCGCAATGGGTCGCCTGTTTGCGACACTGGAAGACTGGAGCCGTGTAGCACACATTGTGCAACCAACCGACACCAAGGCATTGTTCATCATCAATCCCGATATGGACTGCCCGCCGCGCTACAAGTCGCTGATCCGCGACGAAAACCTGGACAACAGCCTGGGGCTGGATACCAGCGAGCTGGTAGAAAGCATCAAGGACTACATGCTCAACAGCAGCGACTACCGGGGCGAACTGCGCATTCCCGACAACATGGGCATCGAGCTGCTACAACACGTCAGCCAGTCATGGGGCGATCTCGCCGAGCGCACCTTCAACCGTATTCCCAGCGGCGGCCAGCTGAAAGTCAGCATCGGTATCAGCGCCACCCACTACCGCATCGCCGGCAAGGCCTTCGCCCGCTTTGTTGACGCCGAGGAAATGGAAACCAACCCGTTCTCCGAAGCCGCCCAACGCAGCAAGCAAAGTGGCTGGACCGGTGCCTTCGACGGAGCCCATTCGGTCGACTGGAACGGCGCCGGCGTCGAACAAATCGACTACCACGGCGCTACGGGTGCAGACGACGAGGAAGGTGAGGAAACCTACCCGATCCACAGCCTGCCAATCGTAAATCACAGCCCTGGCGGCTTCTGCCTGACCTGGCCTAAAGAGGTACCCAAGCAACTACAGGCAGGCGAATTGCTGGGCATCCAGGAAGCCAGCGAAGAAGACTGGAGCCTGGCCGTCGTGCGCTGGATTCGTCAGGTACGTGGCGGCGGCACGCAGATGGGTATCGAACTGGTCGCCCCGCACTGCACACCCTGTGCTGCCAAACTGCTACGCAAGACCGGCGAACCAAGCCAGTTCCTGCGCGCCTTGATGCTGCCGGAAGTGACCGCTATTGATCGTCCCGCGACTATTATCACGCCCCGCCTGCCGTTCCAGATCAACAGCAAAATCATCATTCATCGCCCCGGCCACTCTCAGCGCGCCCACCTCACCGAGCGTATTACAGCTACCGGCAGCTTCAGTCAGTTCCAGTATCAGCTGATTGAACAGGTCAAGGAAGAGAAGTCTCAATCTGAGACTAACCCCTCATCCTTAACGGTCAGCACTGAGGATGACTTTGACTCCCTCTGGAAGTCTCTGTAAATTCAATCGTCTAATTATCAAGGGCTACGCGATGCGCAGCCCGCTTTCTGCGGACGACCATGGGCAAAGAAAAACAAGCCATCAAGCTGCTGATTCTGGACGACTCGCAAAACAACGCAGAACGTCTGGTAAGCCTGTTGCGCAATGCCGGGCATGCGACACGTGCGCATCGCATCACCTCGGTCGAAGACCTGCAGGAGTCGCTGCAACAGACTTGGGATTTGTGCCTGGCCAGACCTGAAACGAGCTTCATGACAGCGCATGAAGCCGTTAGCCTGATTGCTCGTCAATCCCGCGACATTCCCTTTATTCTGCTCACTCCCACGCCCAGCACCGAGCTGCGCATTGATGCGCTGCGCGCCGGTATGCAGGATGCCTTGAGTGATGAAAGTGATGCACTGCTGACGCTGGTTGCCAATCGCGAGCTGGCCAACCTGCATGCGCGTCGCCAGCGCCGCATCTCAGAACAGAGTCTGCGCGAGGCAGAAAAGCGTTGTCAGTTATTGCTCGACAGCTCGGTCGATGCTATCGCCTATGTACACGATGGCATGCACATCTACGCCAACCGCGCCTACATCCAACTGTTTGGCTATGAAGATGCCGACGACCTGGCCGCCGAACCCATGGTGGGCCTCATTGCTGCGGAGGACCAAGGCCGCTTCAAGGACTTCCTGCGCACCTATGTGCAGCAGGGCGGACAGAACGAAATCCGCTGCAAAGGTCTCGACAGCAGCGGCAAACAGTTCCCTATACAGATAAGTTTTTCACCTGCCAGCTACGACAGCGAACCTTGTACCCAGGTGGTCATCCGCGCAGAAACTGCCAGCGCCGAATTTGAAGAAAAGCTCAAGGTGATGGCCAGCCGCGACCTGGTTACCGGATTGTTTAACCGCTCCTACTTCCAGGAAGAACTGGAAACGATCCGCGATAACGCCGTGCGACTGGGCCAAACCAGCAGCCTGGCGTATATGAGTATTGACGGGTTTAGCACCCTACAGGCAGACATCGGTCTCGGTGGCGCCGACTTGGTGCTGACCGATATAGCCCAGATGCTGCGCGAGCATTTTGCGGAAGGTACCCTGATTGCCCGTTTCAGCGATGATGCCTGCAGCGTGCTGATACCAGGCAAGGAGCCAGAGGCTGCCGTAGAGACCCTGGATCAACTACGCCAGAAAGTCGAAGCCAACCTCTTTGAAGCCAATGGCAGAACAGTACAAATCGCCCTGAGCATTGGCGTGTCGGCCATCAGTGAAACCAGCGCTGACCCGACCGAGGCAGTCAACCGGGCCCACCGACTGGCAGACCAGATAAGCCATTCGAGCGGCAACGCCGTCAAGGTCTTCAACCCACTCGAAGAGCTGGCTCATCAGGCGAACCGTGGCAACCTGATTGCGCTGATCAAGCACACCTTGGAGACCAATGGTTTCCGCCTGCTGTTCCAGCCTGTCATCAGCTTGCGTGGCGATGAAGCCGAGAACTATGAAACCTTCCTGCGCCTGCTCAACCATGAAGGCGAAGAGGTACCGGCTGCAGACTTTCTGCCTGCAGCACAAGAAGCCGGACTGGCGGCGGAGATTGATCGCTGGGTCATCACGCAGGCCACACGCCTGCTCAGCAGCCATCGTAATAAGGGGGCTGACACCCATTTGCTGCTCAACCTCAGCAGCGCCAGCCTGCAGAACCCGGAGCTCGTCGAGTGGATCGCTGGGCAACTTAAAGAAGCCAGACTGCCTCCGGATTCGATCATCTTCCAGTTCAATGACGCTGACGTGAACACCTACCTCAAACAGGCCAAAGCCCACACAGAGGCACTGCACGCCATGCATTGCAAGGTATCACTGAGCCACTTCGGCGGTGCCCTGAACCCTTATGCATCACTCAAGCACGTGCATGCCGACTACATCAAGATTGACGGCTCGTTTGCCCGCGACCTGTCCGACCCCGACGCGGTCGAAACGCTTAAAGAGATGGTGTCTACACTGCACGCACAAGGCAAACTGACCATCGTCCCCTATGTGGACAGCGCAGCGATGATGCCAACGCTGTGGCAGGCTGGCGTCAACTATATTCAGGGCCATTATCTGCAGCCGCCAAGCGACAGCATGAATTACGACTTTTCTGCCGACTGAACCACGAATGCCCGGCTCGCCGGGCATTCGTGGTTCGATTCTCCTGACACTCAGCCACCCTCACGATCACGAAAACCGAGCAGGTAAAGAATCCCATCCAGCCCGAGTGTCGAAATTGCCTGTTTGGCCGATTGCTTGACCAGCGGCTTGGCGCGGAAAGCAACGCCCAGACCGGCGATCGACAACATCGGCAAATCATTTGCACCGTCACCCACCGCAATGGTCTGTTCCAGACTGATACCCTCCTGCTGCGCCAACTGCCGCAACAGTTCTGCCTTGCGCTGACCGTCCACAATCGGCTCCTGCACTTCACCAGTTACCAGGCCATTTTCCACCGGTAACGCGTTGGCAAACACATAATCGATACCCAAACGCCGCTGCAACTGTTCGGCAAAGTAGGTAAAGCCGCCTGAGAGAATGGCAGTCTTGTAGCCCAAGCGACGCAGCTGAGCGATCAAGGTCTCCGCGCCTTCGGTCAGCCGCAGCGACGCGCCAATCTGCTCGAGAGTCGATATGGGCAAGCCTTTCAGCAACGCCATTCGCTCGCGGAAACTGGCCTTGAAGTCCAACTCGCCCCGCATTGCCCGCTCTGTGATCTCCGCCACCGCGTGGCCCACACCCGCCGCTTTGGCCAACTCGTCGATTACCTCGGCGTCAATCAGTGTGGAGTCCATGTCGAACACCACAAGACGTCGATTACGGCGGAATATGCTGTCCTGCTGAAAGGCGATATCGACACTCAGCTCCTGTGCAATAGCAAGGAACTCGGCACGCAGCGCGGCCGGATCATCCGGCTCGCCACGCACGGAGAATTCGATGCACCCCTTGCCCTGATCGGCAGGCAAACCCTCTGGAATGCGCCCGGAGAGCCGATCAATGTGGTCGATATTGAGGCCATAGCGTGCCGTGATTTCGCTGACGCGAGCAATGTGCTCTGCGGTCACTCGCCGCGCCAGCAGCGTGACTATGTGCCGCGGCTTACCCTGACCGGTAACCCAACGCCCATACTCCTCGGCGCTGACCGGCGTGAAGCGCACCTGCTGATCCAGCTCGTAACCACGAAAGAGAACATCCTTGAGCACATCCGAGAGACCTTCTTCGCCCGTCATCTCGACCAGTATCCCAAACGACAGCGTGTCGTGAATCACGGCCTGCCCGATGTCCAGAATGTTTACCTCGGCCTTCGCCAGCAGCCCGGTAATAGCTGCCGTCAGCCCCGGACGGTCAGGGCCGGTAATATTGATCAGGACGATTTCCTTCAAGGTAACCTCATGCGCCAAGCTGAAAACAACATTCTACCCGGAATTGGCAACGGCCTCACAGATGAACCCTTTTTCCATGCAGAGGGAATGGCTATACTCGGCGCTTGAGCCGCCAGCGGCCAGCCTTTGCCCACCCCTGCCAATGTCGAGTCCACCTTTGAGCCGCTCAAGCCCTACCCCAGATAACCTGTTTCTGCGCAGCTATACCCAAATTCGACAAGGCTGCAGCAAGTTTCGCTACGCGGTTCCGCTACTAACCGTAGTGCCCTTATTGGTGCTTTTTCTACTCACCTTGTGGTTCAGTCAGGTTCACCTGCAACGCGACATCGCCACCCAGGCTGATCGCATCGGCAGCTCCCTCGCACGGCAAATTGCCTCCAGTGCCGCCGAGCCGCTGGCTGCCGGCGACAACCTCAGCCTCAACATCCTGCTGGCCGAATGGAACCAGAACCCGTTGATCGCCCATGTCAGCCTGTACTCACCGGCCAACCGAGTGATCGCCGAAGCCGGTGCCAAGCCCGCCGCACACAACCGTGCGCCTGGCCAGGGGCGATATATTGCAGCAGTCCTGCAGCAAGATCAGGTCGCTGGCCAGATTCAATTGGTATTGGCGGCACAGCCGCTGCGTCAGCCAAGCGCTAATCTGATCCGGCAAATGCTCTGGTCGCTGATCGGCATCGCCTTATGCGCCGGCTTACTGGCCTGGTACTGGGCCACACGGCTGCGCCGCGATCTCGCCGCCATCGCCCAATGGGACACAACACCCAGCTACCCAGCGCCAGCCAGCAGTCGACATGATGAGCTAGGTGAATTTGCTCGTACTCTGACGCAACAGCGTGGCCTTTACCCTGAGCCGGAACCTGCACCTGCACCTGCACCGATGACCATCCCGGAGCCCGACACCAGCGTTGCGCCCGCCCCTTCGAAGCACACGGAACCGAGCAGCGCAGCTGATAGCCTTGAGGCCGAGGTTGAGGCCGAAGACGCTCAAAAAATGGTAGCCGAGGCAGCAGCCCCCGTGGACGGCGAAGAGGCAGACGCGGAGAGTGACGAAGCAGCAGCTGAAAGTGAAGCCGAGGATGAAGGTGAAGGTGAAGGTGAAGGTGAAGGTGAAGGTGAAGAAGCTGCCCTGCAGTTGCCCCATCACGCCATGCTGGCAGTGCGCCTGGGCAATCAGGAGGCTCTGCGCCGACTGCCCCGCCAGCGCCTGATGGCGTTGCTGGAGCGTTACCGCGAGCACGTACAACGGGCCGCCCAGCTCTACGCCGGCCAGCAACATACCCTGTACGATGGCACCAGCGTGCTGTTGTTCAGCCCAGGCGCCGAGAACACACGCGATGAGTTAACCCATGGTCTATGCTGCGGTGAGCTGCTGCGTGTGCTGGGTCACGATCTGCAGATCGAGATAGCGGATACCGGTATCGCGCTGCACCTGCAGTTGGCGCTTTGCCACGCACCGGGGCTGGAAAACATCAGTGACGAAGCCCTGGTTGAGCATGAGCTGGGCAAACGTACACTCGATCAGCTACAGCACAGCCGTAACCTGCTACTGGTAGACGCAGACCTGGCAGGTGGCGGCACTCTGGCCGATAGCGCCGTCGCCAGACGCCTGGCTAGCCAGCCCGGCATCTTCTGCATCGAGCGGCTGCTGGAGCCCTATCAATCCATGATCGAAAGCCAACTGAACAAACTCTACAACCAGCGCCAGGGCTGAACCAGCCCCGGCGCTGCACCTACTACTCCTCCGCTGGAGCAGTAGGTGCACTCGGCGCAGAAGGCGACTCTACCGTTACTGCATCGACCTTCTGGAAGCCACGCGGCAGCTTGTTGCCACGCCGTCCGCGTTCACCACAGTAGTGATCCAGATCCGAGGGTTTCAACGTCAGCGTGCGCTTGCCAGCCGACAACACCAAGCAGGCACCCGGCGGCAACACGGCCAATCCGGCCACAAACTCCTCCCGGGTTTTCACCCGCGCCGAAGGTAGCGACAGAATTTTGTTGCCCTTGCCTTTCGACAATTGCGGCAACTCCGCCAGACTGAACACCAGCAGCCGACCTTCATTGGATACAGCCGCCAGTTGGCTGTGCGCCAAGTCCTGCACCCGTTGCGGCGGGAGAATACGACCACCCTCCGGCACGCTCAGCAGCGCCTTACCGTTCTTGTTCTTCGCCAGCAGATCAGCTCCCTGGGCAACAAAACCATAGCCGGCGTCCGATGCCAGCAGATAAAGCGCCTCGTCGTCAGGCATCAATACCGTCTCGAAGCTTGCTCCGGACGGCGGATTGAAGCGACCGGTCAACGGCTCGCCCTGCCCTCGCGCAGAAGGTAGTGTGTGTGCGGGCAACGAATAGCTACGACCGCTACTGTCAATAAACACCGCCTGCTGATTAGTACGACCCGCTGCCTGATCAAGGAAGGCGTCACCGGCCTTGTAGCTCAGCGTGGCGCCGTCAATATCGTGGCCCTTGGCGCAGCGCGCCCAGCCCTTCTCTGACAGCACGACCGTCACCGGCTCGGAAGGCACCAGTTCGGTTTCTGAGAGAGCGCGCGCCTCTTTGCGTTCAACCAGCGGTGACCGGCGATCATCGCCGTAGGCCTCGGCATCTGCTACCAGCTCGTCACGCACCTTGTCACGCAGCAGGCGCTCATTGCCTAGCACTTTCTGCAGCTCATCACGTTCGGCGGCCAGGGCATCCTGCTCACCACGAATCTTCATCTCTTCCAGGCGCGCTAGCTGACGCAGGCGGGTATCCAGAATGTAGTCAGCCTGCAACTCACTGAGCTCAAAACGCGCAATCAGCTCGGCTTTTGGGTGCTCCTCAGTGCGGATGATGTGAATGACTTCATCCAGATTCAGAAAGGCAACCAACAAGCCTTCCAACAGGTGCAGACGGGCAAGTACCTTATCCAGTCTGAACTGCAAGCGCCGGCGTACCGTGGCAACGCGAAAGCCCAGCCACTCACTGAGCAAGGTCCAAAGGTCTTTCACCGCGGGCTTGCCGTCGGTGCCGATTACGTTCATGTTGACGCGGTAGCTGTGCTCCAGATCAGTGGTAGCGAACAGATGCTGCATCAGCTCGTCCAGGTCGATGCGGTTGGAGCGTGGCACTACGACGATGCGGGTGGGGTTCTCGTGATCCGACTCATCGCGCAGGTCAGCCACCATCGGCAGCTTTTTGTTCTGCATCTGGCTGGCAATCTGCTCCAGCACCTTGGCGCCAGAAACCTGATGCGGCAAGGCAGTAATGACCACATCGCCGTCTTCACGGTTCCATACCGCGCGGGCGCGTACCGAGCCGCGGCCGGTCGCATAAATTTTCAGCAGGTCACTGCGGGGCGTAATGATCTCCGCCTCGGTCGGAAAGTCAGGGCCATTTACATGCTCAAGAATCTCATCCAGCCCAGCGCCGGGATCATCCAGCAAACGCACACAGGCCGCCGCCACTTCACGCAGGTTGTGCGGCGGGATATCGGTGGCCATGCCTACGGCAATACCGGTGGTGCCATTGAGCAGCAGATTTGGCAGACGCGCCGGCAACACCATGGGTTCGTCCATGGTGCCGTCGAAATTGGGTTGCCAATCGACAGTACCCTGCCCCAACTCGGTCAGCAGCACCTCGCTGTAACGCGCCAGACGCGCTTCGGTATAACGCATCGCGGCAAACGACTTGGGATCGTCGGGCGCCCCCCAGTTACCCTGACCGTCTACCAGCGGATAGCGGTAGGAGAAGGGTTGCGCCATCAGCACCATGGCTTCGTAGCAGGCGGAGTCGCCATGCGGGTGGTATTTACCCAGTACATCACCTACGGTACGCGCCGACTTTTTGTGCTTGGAGGTGGCCGATAAACCCAACTCGCTCATCGCATAAATGATGCGGCGTTGCACCGGCTTCAGGCCGTCGCCAATGTGCGGCAGCGCGCGATCCATGATGACGTACATGGAGTAATTGAGATAAGCCTCTTCGGTGAAAGACGCCAGCGTGCGGCGTTCTACCCCTTCCAGGCTTAGGTCCAGGCCATCACTCATACTTGTTCTCCGTTATGGCAACCGGCGAAAACCGGTCGCCGTACTGCATATTCATTGATACTGGCGCAGCAGCAGGTCTCCGCCACGCGAACTGAAGTCCAATTGCCGCAGGGCACTCATGCCCAGCAACACGTCATCACCGCCCATGCCCGGCACTATCCCGGCATCCACATCTCGCAGCTCGATGTCGCCGATGCGCAGACGCTGCAAACGCGTGCTGAACCCCGGTGCGCTGCCGTTGGCCGTTTCAACCATAAAGCGGCGTCCTCGCTGCAGGCCCATTTCCTCGGCCAGCTCGGCGGGTATGGCAACAAAGGACGCTCCGGTATCGACCAGAAAGGTCACTGCTTGCTGGTTGATCTGGCCGTCCACCAGAAAATGCCCTTGCCGATTTGCTTCAAGCCGCACCTCCACGGCGTTGTCCAGGTGGCGCGATTCCGGCTGCTGGTTGGGGTTCTGCTGCCGCTTTTCCACGTCACTGAACCAGTAGGCAGCCAGCAGCAGACCGGCAGCCCAGGCCAGAATCAGCATTCCGGTGCCCAGCTTGCGCTGGGCCGGTGGCGGGGCATCAGTCACTTTTGGCACCATCCTGCCAGTCGGACGGCAGGGCAAACTGGAATATCCATGGCCGTCCGTCACCGTCGGGACGTACGCGATCATTGTTGTCCAGACCAATCATGATGCCGTCCTCGTTGATCAACAGCGCCTCGGCCAGCCCGTAAGGCGCATCCGGGTATATATAAGGGTCGGACAGTATCGTCTGAGCAAACGACCAGCAGCGCTCGCGAGCGCCCGACAGAGTGCTGCGCCGGCAAACCTGATGGGCGTTGCGCTCCAGCGTCCAGAGCTTGCCCTGCCAGAGCACCAAGTCGGAGAAGTCGACTGGCAGAACTTCTTTATTCAACACGCCCGGCGCAAAGGCATCTGTAGGTAGAAAGCGACGCTCAGCCAAAAGCACACAGCCGGCCAGCGGACAACGCCACTGCTGCTCCTGCCGCTGCAGCTTGAGCAGGCCACGGCCTTGGCGCTCAGCCGCGAGCCAGATTGTGTCGGCATCGGCGTTGATCGCCACGCCTTCTGCCAACGCATTCACCTGTTGCCAGAGGCCCTGGCTTTCGCCTTGAGTGTAAACTGCCGGATCCAGGTCAAGCCATTGCCCCTTGACCGGCGCGGCCGCGACCGGCGGCAACTTGAGTACTCCCAACTGGCTTTCACTGACCAGATAGCGATTGCCTTCACCGTCGCAGGCCAATCCCTCGAAATCCAGAGCCTGACCGCTCAGACCGCGCAACCAGGCCCCTGCCAACAGCTTCACCGGCAGCATGCTGGGCGCATTATCCGGCAACTCGAAATATTCGCCTCTGGCTTGCCAACCGGCCTCTGACAGGCTCAGTTCATACAGCGTTTGATCTTCACGATCCGAGACCGCGAGCAAGCGTTCACCACAGTATTGCAAGGCCGAGAGGTTGCCACGCGGCATGCCGTCAACCGCGGCCGCGTGTTGCAGGCTCAGTTCCGACGAGCGCTCAAAGGCCGCGGCGGTAAAGGATAAAAACAGGCTGCAACCCAGCAAAAAGCCCTTTGCTGTCTGACTCAAAGCAGTACCTCGGCCAGGTTGCCCTTGCTCTCCAGCCAGATTTTGCGGTCGCCCGAGCGCTTCTTAGCCAGCAGCATGTCCATCAACTGCTCTGTGTCCTGGGTATCGTCCACGGTCAATTGCACCAGACGCCGGGTATCCGGCGCCATAGTGGTTTCACGCAACTGCAGCGGATTCATTTCGCCCAGACCTTTGAAGCGGGTCACCTGAATCTTGCCGCGCTTGCCTTCGGCCTCAATGCGGTCAAGGATGCCCTGTTTCTCGGCGTCATCCAGCGCGTAGTAGATGTCCTTGCCGATATCCACACGATACAGCGGCGGCATAGCCACAAACACATGACCCGCTTCAACCAGTGGCCGGAAATGGCGGACAAAGAGCGCGCACAGCAAGGTGGCGATGTGCAGCCCGTCGGAGTCAGCGTCAGCGAGGATGCAGATCTTGCCGTAGCGCAACTGCTCCAGACTGACGGCGCCCGGATCGACACCAATGGCCACGGCAATATCGTGCACCTCCTGCGAGCCCAAAACCTCACCGGAGTCGACCTCCCAGGTATTCAGAATCTTGCCACGTAGCGGCATGATCGCCTGAAACTCCTTGTCGCGCGCTTGCTTGGCACTGCCGCCGGCAGAATCCCCTTCCACCAGAAACAGTTCCGAACGACGGGTATCCTGACCCACGCAATCGGCCAGCTTGCCCGGCAGCGCCGGCCCTTGAGTGATGCGCTTACGCTCAATTTTCTTACCGGCCTTGAGGCGGCGTCCAGCGTGGCTGATTGCCAGCTCGGCCAATTGCAGACCGATGTCGGCATGCTGGTTCAGCCACAGGCTGAACGCATCCTTGACCACGCCCGACACAAAAGCCGCGGACTCACGCGACGAGAGGCGCTCCTTGGTCTGACCGGAAAATTGCGCCTCGGCCATCTTCAGTGACAACACATAACTGACCCGCTCCCAGATATCCTCCGGGGCCAACTTGACGCCGCGCGGCAACAGGTTGCGAAACTCGCAGAACTCACGGATTGCTTCCAGCAAACCAGCACGCAGACCATTGACGTGAGTGCCACCCTGCGCGGTCGGAATGAGGTTAACGTAGCTTTCCTGTACCAGCTCGCCACCTTCGGGCAACCAGAACACCGCCCAATCGACTGCCTCTTTGCTAGAAGACAGGCTGCCGGTGAAGGGCTCCTCCGGCAGTTTTGGCCATTCGGCGCAGGCGTCCACCAGGTAGTCACGCAGACCATCCTCGTAATACCAGCTGTGGGTCTCACCGCTTTGCCGATCATCAAACTCGACTTTCAGGCCCGGGCACAGCACCGCCTTGGCCTTGAGCAGGTGTTTCAGGCGGGCAATACTGAATTTGGGGGAGTCAAAGTAACTGGGGTCGGGCCAGAACATCACGGTGGTACCGGTATTGCGCTTGCCCACCGTGCCGATAACTTCCAGCTCGCGCACTTTCTCGCCGCTCTCGAAGGCCATGGCGTATTCCTGGCCATCGCGCTTGACTCGCACCTCGACCCGCAGCGACAGGGCATTGACCACAGAGATCCCCACGCCGTGCAAGCCACCGGAGAACTGATAATTCTTGTTGGAAAATTTACCGCCAGCATGCAGCCGCGTCAGAATCAGCTCGACACCGGAAACGCCCTCCTCCGGATGAATATCCACCGGCATGCCGCGTCCGTCATCGCTGACTTCCAGCGCGTTATCCGGGTGTAATACGACCGTAATGGTTCGAGCATGCCCCGCCAGCGCCTCGTCGACGCTGTTATCGATGACTTCCTGCGCTAGGTGATTGGGGCGAGTGGTATCGGTGTACATACCCGGACGGCGGCGAACCGGGTCCAGGCCGCTGAGTACTTCCAGCGCATCAGCGTTGTAGGTCGATTGGGACATGGTCTTGGCGGTTTTCCTTGTTCTTCATGCCGCGGCCGGCATAGCTGAGGCCGCGATGAAAGCCGTACCTGACGGCTATTCTGCGAGACGGTAATCTGCGACACATAGTATCTGTCCGGCGCCGCCACTGCCAATGGCAGCGACGCGCCGTTCGCCGATCAAACTGACCGACAGAGGAGGGGCTGGGAGACCCGTCGTACCCCGGGCAACCGCGACGGTCGGCGCCGGCTCAGTAGCCTTCTGCATCGGGGTCGGGGAGATAACTTCCGGCCGGAAGCCGGGAGACGCCGGTTTCCAATTGACCATCGTCGTACAAACGCAGCCAGCGATAACCCGGTGCCAAGGTATCGGTCGCGAAATCGCGACTGTCAGCAGCGAACTGTACGCAAGTAGAAGGCGTGGCGAGCAGTCTGGCGCCTTGCCACACGTCGTCAAACTCCTGGTGCACATGACCCCACAATATCGCCTTGACGGCGCCCTGCCCACTAAGTCGGTCGAACAGCGCATCCGTATTATGCAACCCGATGGGCTGCATCCAGCCACAGCCGATGTCTACCGGGTGGTGATGCAGACACACCATAAGGTGGCGCTCACCTGCAGTGGCCAGTGCATCGTCCAGACGTTGTAACTGGCTGTCAGCCAGATAGCCCGCGACCGACCCGGCGAGGCTCGAGTCCAGCAACACGATCCGCCAATTGCCGATATCAACCCAGTCGCGGCTCAGCCCGGAGGCATTGCCCAGCCGCTGCATCAGCGTCGCATCGTCGTGATTGCCGGGAATCCAGTGACAGGGCGCGGGCAACCGCAGGCTCGCGGCAATGAAGCGCCGGTAAGCATCTTCACTGCCATCCTGGGCGATATCCCCGGTAGCCAACACCAAATCCATACGAACTATTTCATTCAGTACCAGATCGATAACCGAATTCAGACTGTCGAGCGTATCCAACCCCAACAGGTCTCCGCTGTCACGGGCAAACAAGTGGCTGTCGGTCAACTGCACTATGCAGACATAATCGGTGCCTGCCGATTCTGCTAACGACATGGAAACTCCATTCCTGATTTCCTTTCCGGCGCCAATCATGAACGCAGCTGCGAGCAGATTCCAGCGACTGGGTCACAGCCGCCGCGCAGGCAGTCACTGCACAAAGGAAAACGGCTGCGCACTTTGACCATGCCGCTGACAATAGCCAAGCCACTCCCCAAGAAACTGATTGAGCTGGTATTTCTCATCAGGCTGCAACATCTGCTCGTTGGGGTAAGGGTAAACACCTCGAAAACGCCGACTGTTATAAGCCGCCACCACCTCGGCCAGGCCGGCGTCATGATACAGGCGCACCTCCATACTAGGCGGGGTTACCCACTCATGCCTGCGCTCGTGCGCGAGCAGCAGCGTAGAAGTATAACGGCAGCGCTCCAGCACACGCATCTGCAAGGCCTGGGGCTGACCGTCGCCAGCGTCCAGAGCAATGCGTCGCTCGTCCTGCTCATGCATGGCAGGCATCAGCTTGAGCAAGCGCCAGTAATTGGTTTCACACAGCGCCTGCAACCCGATCAGGTCGACCCGGTAGCGTGGTTTGCGCAATAAATTCATGGCTGCGGCCCCGCACTCGCGCGCAGCTGCGCGGCCTGCGTTTCAAGCCATTGCAGTGCAATGATGGTGGCTGCGTTATCGATTCGTCCGCTGGACAGAGCCGCGACGGCCTCCGGCCGAGGCCATAGGCTCACGCGTATATCCTCCCCCTCCTCTTCCAGGCCGTGCACACCGCCGGCGCCACGGCTATCCACCGTTGCCAGGTAAAGATGAACCTGCTCGTCGCTGCCACCAGGCGAAGGGAAATAACGGATGATCGGGATCAGTTCCATCAATTGCAGGCCGGCTTCTTCCTCAGCCTCGCGGTGCGCCACCTGCTCGGGGGATTCGCCTTTATCGATCAGCCCGGCGACCAGCTCCAGCATCCAAGGACGCTCGCTCTTGTCGAGGGCGCCTACCCGCACCTGCTCGATCAGTACCACACGGTCGAGCCAAGGATCGTAAGGCAATACGCATACCGCGTCATGACGCACAAAAAGCTCGCGCCTCAGAGCCGGCCCCCAGCCGCCATTGAACAGGCGATGGCGAAGGGTCAGCACATCCAGGCGATAGAAACCCTTGAATCCGGTCTGCCGATCCAGCACCTCGACATCGGCACGGGTAAACTCCGTCACATAACCCCCAAGGGTTGTGCCTGACCAAGGGCCGCGGCACAACATGCGTGAACAGTAATTAAAGTGGCTCGCAGCAGGCCGGGCAATGGCTGCCCGAAACCGCGACCAAGCCTCTAAACTCGCATATCTGCAGGGGCGTCGGCAAGCTTTCGGCAACCAGTACCCGACTGGCTGCCTAACGCCTCAGACTTTCTGATATAGCTGGGAGCCGGTGGCGCGAAACTCCTGCGATTTGGCCTGCATGCCCTCCTCTACCGCCATATCCACCGCCTCAATGCGCTGTGCCGCAGCGTAATCACGCACCTCCTGCGTGATCTTCATGGAGCAGAACTTGGGGCCGCACATGGAGCAAAAATGCGCCACCTTGGCCGAATCCTTGGGCAGGGTCTCGTCATGGAACGCACGTGCGGTATCTGGATCGAAGCCCAGGTTGAACTGATCTTCCCAGCGGAACTCGAAGCGCGCTTTGCTCAGGGCGTTGTCGCGAATCTGTGCGCCGGGGTGCCCCTTGGCCAAGTCCGCCGCGTGGGCTGCGATCTTGTAGGTAATAATACCGGTCTTGACGTCATCACGGTTCGGCAGTCCGAGGTGCTCCTTGGGCGTCACGTAACAGAGCATGGCGCAACCGAACCAACCAATCATGGCGGCGCCAATCCCAGAGGTGATGTGGTCGTAACCCGGAGCGATGTCCGTGGTCAGCGGCCCTAGGGTATAGAAGGGAGCTTCGTCACAGCATTCGAGCTGTTTGTCCATGTTCTCCTTGATCAGCTGCATGGGCACATGCCCCGGCCCTTCGATCATGCACTGCACATCGTGCTTCCAGGCCAGCTTGGTCAGCTCGCCCAAGGTTTCCAGCTCACCGAACTGCGCTTCGTCATTGGCGTCGGCAATCGAGCCGGGGCGCAAACCATCGCCCAGCGAGAAGGACACGTCGTAGGCCTTCATGATTTCGCAGATGTCTTCGAAATGGGTATAGAGGAAGTTTTCCTGGTGATGCGCCAGGCACCACTTGGCCATGATCGAACCACCCCGCGAGACGATACCGGTTACCCGCTTGGCCGTCATGGGTACGTAACGCAGCAACACGCCGGCGTGAATGGTGAAATAATCAACGCCCTGCTCAGCCTGCTCGATCAGGGTGTCGCGGAAGATCTCCCAAGTCAGATTCTCCGCAATACCATCGACCTTCTCCAGCGCCTGATAGATAGGCACGGTGCCGATGGGGACAGGTGAGTTGCGGATGATCCATTCACGGGTTTCGTGAATGTTTTTGCCGGTAGACAGGTCCATCACCGTATCCGAGCCCCAGCGAATGCCCCAGGTCATCTTTTCCACTTCTTCTTCGATAGACGAGCCGAGTGCCGAGTTGCCGATGTTACCGTTGATCTTCACCAGGAAATTGCGGCCGATAATCATCGGCTCCAGCTCGGTGTGGTTGATATTGGCCGGGATGATGGCGCGGCCTCGAGCCACCTCGTCGCGCACAAATTCGGGCGTGATTTCCTTCGGCACACTGGCACCAAAACTGTGCCCTGAGTGCTGATCCTGCAACAGTCCAGCAGCGCGCGCCTCGGCCAGCTTCATATTTTCACGGATAGCGATGTATTCCATCTCCGGCGTGATGATGCCGCGGCGCGCATAGTGCATCTGGCTGACGTTGCGCCCGGGCAGCGCCCGGCGCGGCGTGCGTACGTGGGCAAAGCGCATATGGTCCAATGATGGATCGGACAGACGGGCACTGCCGAACTCGGAACTCAGGCCCGGCAAGACCTCGGTGTCGCCACGCGCGTCAATCCAAGGGCCACGCACGTCTGCCAATCCGGCCCGCAGGTCAATCTTTACCGCCGGGTCGGTGTAGGGACCGGAGGTGTCATATACCAGTACCGGAGCATTGGGTTCGTTGCCCTTGTCGGTCTGGGTATCGGCCAGGCTGATTTCGCGCATGGGCACACGAATGTCCGGGCGTGAGCCCTGAACATAGATCTTGCGGGAGTTGGGGAAAGGCTGGGTGGCGGCGCTATCGGCCCCGGACGTGGCGATGGCGGTA
>Ga0105357_10000717_pt1 | contig 17674 bp, 15 predicted proteins | sample GOMGulsemesocosm_4_FD_83660 | JGI IMG/M metagenome (GOLD analysis project Ga0105357, IMG submission 83660) | Methane-oxidizing microbial communities from mesocosms in the Gulf of Mexico - GOM15B Gulf of Mexico | ecosystem: Environmental > Aquatic > Marine > Cold seeps | place: USA: Gulf of...
CTCCATGGTTTTGGAGCTAAGCTCGCTTGTACACACGCCGCCAACGGTGACCTCCGCTTTTCGGTAGCCTTCGGTTCCGTTTGGTGTGATTTCTACGTTTTTTATACGGCGCACGATCTGATCAAACATTTTATCTGAGCAATTTCCAAATTCAGGAAATTCACCTAAATCCGATATTAATTTCTCCATCAAACGCGAGGACAATAGCTGAAGTAGATATTTCTTAACACTGCCTTTGGGGGTATTTTTTCGCGCGAGCTTCAAGTTCTCCATGAGATCTTCATCTGGCAAGAAATCGATATGGAGCAAATCGCCCACCTTCCAAAAAGATGAAATTTGTAGTATGGCGGGACCACTAACCCCTCGGTGAGTAAACAGGACATTTTCACGAAAAGAAACTTTTCCAATTTTCACCGTGACGTCTGCGGAAATTCCTGTAAGGCCAGAAAACCGATCCATATCTAACTGCTCAAACGTAAAGGGAACTAACCCCGGCCGGAGTTCAGTTAGATTTAACCCATGCCTACTGGCCATTCTAAAGGCAAAATCATTTGCACCCATTTTGGGAATAGACAGTCCGCCGCTTGCGATCACAACCGAATTTGCTCGGACTTTCTCTTTGCCAACAACAACCGTATATAAGCCATCAGCCGCTTTTACAATGGCATCCGCGCCAGCATCACACCAAAGCGTCACATCGGCTGCATCGCATTCATCTAGCAGCATATCAGTAATAGAGGATGCTGATTTATCGCAAAAAAGCTGCCCGAGTTTCTTTTCATGATAGAGAATTTCATACTTCTCAACCAACGCAATAAAATCTGTTTGAGTATAGTTCCGAAGAGCCGATTTACAGAAATGTTTATTGTCAGAGACATATCGATCAGAGGCCGCAAATAGGTTAGTGAAGTTGCATCGACCGCCGCCAGATATGAGGATTTTTTTACCCGGTTTATCGGATTTTTCCAAAAGAAGAACTTTCCGGCCGCGCTTGCCCGCTTCGATGGCACACATCATACCTGCAGCGCCAGCACCAACGACAACAACGTCAAAAGTACGGATTTCCGAATTTGGCATTCTACTATTCCTGAAAGTTACTATCGCCGACCAAACAGCTTTTCGATTTCAGCAAGTTTTAGCTGAACATAGGTTGGTCGTCCATGATTGCATTGCCCAGAATGAGGGGTTACCTCCATTTCGCGCAGTAATGCGTTCATTTCTTCGATGGTCAACCGCCGACCTGCCCGCACAGAACCATGACAAGCCATGGTCGCAAAGACATCATCTATTCTGTCTTTCAGCGATAACGCTGTGTCAAATTCGGCGAGATCATCGGCTAGATCCTGTATCAAGCCTTTGACATCACAAGTGCCCAGCATGGCAGGTGTTTCGCGAACAACAATTGCGCCGTTACCAAAGGGCTCAATCACTAAACCCATTTCGGCCAGCTCTTCCGCTCTTGAACAAACACGTTCTGCGGCAACTTCGTCAATTTCCACAACGTCTGGCAACAACAACAATTGACGGTTCATGGTCTTTTCAGCGAAGGCTTTCTTCATTCGCTCCATGACCAACCGCTCGTGGGCTGCATGCTGATCCACCAAGATCATTCCATCTTGGGTTTGCGCGACAATATAAGTTTCGTGTAACTGTCCCCGTGCGGCACCAAGTGGGTACATTTCAAGATCTTGAACATGTTCGACCCCTGCACTGCCATAAACTGGCGGCGGCGCTGATGGCTGCATAGGCATAGAGCCACCGCCATCTGCCCTTCCGCCCATAAGGGGCGCATGATAGGCCGCAGCCTCATCTGCAACGCCTGATGGCAACTGGGACGGATGAACAGCTGCCCAGTTCCCCATACCAACCTGCTGTGCAGGCCTTGATTGCATGTGGAAAGGTTGTGTCTGTGGCTCGAACGCACTTAACGCTTGAGTACCAACGGTTGAGGAGGCTTGGTGCCCGTTCGCAGCAAGCGCATTCCGTAGCGCCCCAATTATCAAACCGCGAACACCGCCTGAATCGCGAAAGCGCACTTCGGCTTTTGCAGGATGGACATTAACATCGACAAGATCCGCAGGCACTTCCAAGAAGAGCGCCATGAGCGGGTGCCTGTTCCGTGCCAGCAGATCCATGTAAGCTGCACGAACCGAACCTGTGAATAATTTATCTTTAACTGGGCGTCCATTGACATACATAAATTGCATGGTGGCATTACCCCGATTAAATGTCGGCACACCCGCATACCCACTGAGCACAACGCCATTTCGTTCTGCGTCAATTTTCAAGGCATTTTCAGAAAACTCACGCCCCATAATCGCACCAAGACGGTCGAGCCAAGCTTCAAATAAATCGCCTTGCGCAGCGCTGACTTTCAAGGCTGTTCTTTTTTCATCGGATAGAGTGAAAGCGATGGCAGGATACGCCATAGCAAGGCGCCGCATGACGTCAAGTGTTGCCCCAAACTCTGCTCGCTCACTTTTCAGAAATTTGAGGCGTGCAGGAGTCGCATAGAAAATATCACGAACTTCAACGCGTGTGCCTTTCGATAAGGCTGCAGGTTCAATTTCGCTTCGCTTTCCGCCTTCAACTAAAAGCCGCCATCCGCTGTCATCGTCAGCCGTTCGCGTTGCTATGGACATTCGGCTAACGGATGCGATGGAAGGGATTGCTTCCCCTCGAAAGCCTAGATGTTGAATATTGACCAAATCTTCATCGGGAAGTTTAGATGTCGCGTGCCTTTCGAAACAAAGTTCGAGCTCATCTGGTGTCATTCCCTTTCCATTATCTGTAATGGTAATTAGAGAACGCCCGCCATTTCGCATGACGACGTCAATCCGATCAGCGCCAGCATCAATAGAGTTTTCGACCAATTCCTTCACAGCGGATGCGGGTCTTTCAACAACTTCACCCGCAGCAATCTGGTTGACAATATTGTCCGGTAGTCTCCGGAGTTTCATTCTTCACCCTTAAGATACATTTTGGTTAATCGTTTGCCTTCCTCTACAGCAGGCTGATCAAAAGGATTAACCCCCAAAAGGTAACAGGTAAAGATGGTTTCCAACATAAAGTGCATTAACAATGCACCGATGGTTTTCTCATCCAACGTTTTAATATAAATGCAGCGTAGATATTTTCCTCGATCAGCGAGGGTTTTGGCTGTGGCATGAGCTTCAGCACGCACCACATCACTGATCCGGTGGTTTTTCAAATAATCCAATTCGGGAATATTATCAGCGATCGAGACATCCATAATTGGGCTGGCGTCATCTTCTTGATTAACGATAAGGGTGAAAAACTTATCATTAGGACCATCAAGCCACAACTGTAACTGACTGTGTTGATCAATGGGCCCCAACGCATTTAGCGGAGTACTCCCACGCCCTTCTTTACCAATACTTTCAGCCCAAAGCTGACGATACCAATGGGTAAATGGCTCCAATTGTTTCGCGTACGGCATCAAAACGTTCATTTTTACGCCACATAAATCACCAAGCGAATGATTAAGGGCAGCGGATACACGTGGCGCGGCTTCCGGATTTATAAGCGCATCATCCAATACTTCTTTTGCACCTTGCCGAACCGCTGCCACATCAATACCAGCGATTAATGCTGGCAACGCACCGACTAAAGAGAAGGCTGAATAACGGCCACCAATATAGGGATCATGATCAAGCCTTGGAATATCCCATTTATCAGCGATATAACCCAAAGGATTGTCCCCCGGCTCACAAATGATAAGGCATTGGTCGCTGACGGCCGCCTTGCCGCCTTCAGAATTAAGCGCTTCGATCACCAATAGAGTTTGCGCCAAAATTTCAGGTGTTGTCCCTGATTTTGATACCAGCAAAAACCGGGTGTCTTTTAATTTTGAGCCTGATAAATGCGGATGCATCACATGGTAATCAAGCGTATCCCAAAAATGTAAATATGGTGCTTCATCTTTGTTCCGAATATTAACCAGGACTTGCGCGCCCAGCGAGGACCCACCGATACCCACGACAACAAATCGGCTAAAATTAGTATCAGTTACAAACGGATGTTCGCTCAACGCCGCTAAATCGTCCAATCGTTCTGGCAATTCCAAAATAGGCATTCGCCCATCTTCTTTCAAAGCCGTCAGCGATTGGGCGATATTTTCTGTTTCCGATAAAGCCTTCAAAAAAGCGGTATGAACCCAGTTCTGTTCTTTGCCTTCCGCTGAAGAAAAACAATTCTCGAAAGTTTGCTTATAAGGCATGCATTATCGTCCAGGTCCAAGATGCTCGTTTAGGCGTATGTTAGTTTAAATTAACTATATACGAACAATCTCGTATTTGGCTAACAATGTTCAATTAGCCATCAATTTTCTGGCGTCATCCCCTCAGGCTTACCGACAATTGTAATAATCAATTCATCTGGATCCATTAGGCGGTTTGCAACTTTTTTAACATCCGCAAGTGAGACCGCATTAATGTGTTTGGGACGTTCATCCAAATAACTAACCGGCAAATCAAACAGCTGCATACTCACCATAATATTAGCTATTCGCGAGTTAGAAGATAACCGAAGGGGAAATGAGCCGTTCAGATATTTCTTTGCGGCATCGAGTTCTTCTGCCGTTACGCCTTTTGTGCGAATTTTGACAAGCTCAGATTTTACCAATTTAATCGCTTCAGTAACAGATGCATTGCTGGTTCCAAAACCGCCTAGCTGTAAACCAACCCTTTGAAACGGCGATAAGTAGCTATAGACGGAATATACTAGCCCTCGTTTTTCGCGAATTTCTTTAGTGAGGCGCGATTCAAAACCGCCGCCGCCCAAAATGTAGTTTAGAACGTAGGCCGCATAATATTCAGGATCATCACGCTTCACTCCGTTACCACCATAGATGACAACACTTTGCGGGATATCTTGAGGGATAATCTCAAGTGAGGGCCCGTTCACACGATCCACATCAACGGGGAATTTCAAATCCGACTTTTTCGGAATTCCCATAAATGTTTGATCAAGAAGGCGACCCAATTCTTCTACGCGAATATCACCGATCACTGAAATGACCATATTGTCTTGGGCGATTTGTTTGTCTTTAAATTGTCGAAGGTCCGCTGTTGTGAGCGCCTTCATAGTTGCAAGCGAACCCATGGTTGGATTGGCGTAAGCGTGCCCCTTAAACGCAGCTTCAAACCACGCCCGCCCTGCCAAACTATTAGGATTAGCAAGTTTTCTATTCAAGCCAACCAAAATTTGATTTCTGATGCGCTCAACCGGATCCGTATCAAAACGGGGTGCACTGATCGCCAGCGAGAATAGGCGAAAGGCTTCTTCTTTATTCACGGACAAAGTCTTCAGGCTGCCACCGAAGGTATCTTTTGCAGCATCAAAGGACAATGAGATCGCCAAATCGGACATCTTCTTTTGAAAAGCCTTACTGTCCAGATCTGCGGCCCCTTCATCCATGGTCGATGCCATCAAATGAGCGAGCCCCGCTTTTTCTGCCGAAACAGTACTAGCTCCGCCTTTCCAGACAACTTCCATGCTAACGATGGGAATAGTTTTTTCTTCGACGAACCATGCCTTAATGCCACCGGGACTTACCACTTCTTGAATTTTGGCGGCAAAGGCGGCGGGAACAAAAGCAGAGGAGATAGTTAAGCTAACGATCCATATAAATGCGAAAACTCTCATCTTATTTCTCCTCCGGCAAAAGCTTGCCAACAACTGATTGTTTTTCAACAAAAATGAGAGAGGCGGCAATCGAAATATCTTCTGCGGTTACTTCCGAAATTTGCTTGGGCCAATTAACAACATTTTCAATTTTCTCGCCACTTGCCAATGCACCACCAAATATATTTGCGGCTCCCTTTAGACTATCACGGGCGTAAATAGCAGATGCTAACATCCGATTTTTTGCGGCCATTAATTCATCTTCAGTAATACCATTTTCAAGAACATCCTTGATCATGGTTTTTATGGCTATCTCTAAAATTTCTAAGTCGGTTCCGTTTGCAGGACTTCCATAAACAGTAAAGGAAGACTGATCATAAGCACCAGAATCGTAATAGGTTCCTGCTCCTACGGCGATTTTTTCATCAATCACCAATTTGGAATATAAACGGCTGGTTACCCCACCGCTCAAGATCTCGTCGAGCACCTCAAGTGCTCTCACTGTTTTAAGCTCGCCAGTTCTGCCTGTCGGTGCCAAATAGGTTTGCCGCCAAGAAGGTTCTCTCACCCGTTTATCCATCATGACAACAATGCGCTTGGCAAGCTGAGGTGGCTCTTTCAAACGCTCCCGCTTTGGTAGCGTCATCGCTTTTTGCGGTCCATAATATTTCCGCGCGAGTTCAAAAACCTCTTCTGCGTTAACGTCGCCAGCCACGACCAAAATTGCATTATTTGGGGCGTAATAGGTTTTATACCAATCGATGGCATCTTGAGTTGTTAATTTTTCCAGCTCGTTTCGCCATCCAATAACGGGAATTCCATATGGATGTGCAAGATAAAGTGATGCATTTAATTGCTCTCGCAGCAGAGCATTTGGATTATTGTCTGTTCGCTGAGATCTCTCTTCAAGCACAACTTTTAATTCGGCGCCAACGGCTGCGTCATTAAGGATCAAGCCTTGCATTCGATCAGATTCAATTTCCATAAGAAGTGGAAGTTTGTCAGCGCTAGCATTTTGAAAGTATGCCGTATAATCTTGAGAGGTAAATGCGTTATCTTGCCCCCCATTTTTTGCGACTATTTTCGAGAATTCACCGTTTCCGACCTTTTCTGTTCCCTTAAACATTAGATGTTCTAGGAAATGCGCGATGCCCGACTTACCTGACGGCTCGTCAGCAGCACCAATTCGGTACCACACCATATGCGTTACGACCGGCGCTCTATGATCTTCAATAACCACCACTTCCAGTCCATTTTCCAGGATTGTGGTCTTTGGATCAAATAATGTTGGGTATTTTTTATCCTGCGAGCTGGCACTTGCGCTTCCAACATTCAGAAAAGCAACAAGCAATAAACTTGTTGCAACAGTTAGTTGTCTCATGAGGTTCCCTTCATCCAATGTCCCTCTTAATAAAGGGAACATTGGCGGGGAATGCAAGGCGCGAAGGCACGAAAATTTTCACTTTCGCGCGATATGGGAGATTTAAATGATTTGATGGCGGAATGTCTCCGCCAAACGCCTCAGATTAGTTGAATAAGCCTTCAAGCAAAGCTTTTTTCCGGCGTTCAATTGTAGGCGTTGCCCCACCATCACTTGCTGAATTGCCCAGGGCTGCATTCTCTTGAATACGTTTTTGCTCTTTTGCAGCATCAACAACGGTTCCAGGTTTCGACTTTTCTTGCCAGAACATTACCCGTTCAATAAGAGATTGGTCGTCTTCCGCAAGCACGCCGGTTTCTTCGTTTATGAGTTGGCGAATGGAGCTATCAACATCAACAGCGTCTGCTTGGCGCAAGAGCGCGAGCTCGCCCGCTGATGTCCCGGCAGCCTTGGCTTCTTCCTGACTAATAACGCCGCTTGAAGATTTACGTCCAAACAAGGCAGAGCGCGCAGATGTCCGCGCCATTTCATCATGAGGGCCTTTTTGGCCTGGGCTTGGTGGCCGCAACGAGAAATCAGGCGGAATAATAAGCGGTGCTTTTGTTAAAACAGCGAATTCATCCGGAGCCTTCTTTCCTTGTATTCCAAGTGCTTGACGCGTGTTTTCACACCCACTCAGTCCAACTGCCAATACCGACAGAATAACCACACCTGCAAACTTACCTGACATAGCCATAATCACACCCCTTGAATCAGGTTTTATTGTTATCCGATTTTTCATCAAAAAACAAGCTATCCACCAACAGAATAGCAACTCCGCACACAATAGTGATGTCTGCTATGTTAAATGCAGGCCATCTCATTATGAATAAATCAAAATCAAAGAAATCCGCAACACGCCCATAATGGATGCGATCAATAATATTACCGACTGCACCGCCCAAAACTAAACCTAGTCCCACGCTTAGAAATTTTCGCGTTGCCTGATACATCATGAACAAGAGAACACCACTAATCACAGTGGAAAGCGTGATTAAAACCCACCGGGTTGTCTCTCCGCCGGCAAACATTCCAAAGCTGACGCCGCTGTTCCAAACCATGACTAAGCGGAAGAACGAGGTCACCTCTATCCCAAAAGGATAGGCAACCATATAGTCCACCATATAGATCTTAAAAGCCTGATCGATCACAACACTAACCAACGCGACGATCAGGCCTAATTTTAGAGCAGAACTCACGAGGCTTCCGCTTCGAAATCCATTCCCTCAACCACACCAGCGCAACGCCCACACAATGTTGGGTGAGTGTCATTGTCACCAACCTCGTCTAGGATTTTCCAGCAACGATCGCATTTGTCACCTTCAGCCAGAGCAAAGACCACGGCGACACCTGGAATATCATCAATGGTAAAGGCGTCACTTGGGGCTGTGTCCGTCGTTGTAACAAGACCAGATGTGATGCAGATATCATCAAGAGGAAGACCTTCAAGAATGCCCATGTACTCGTCGCTAACGTATACGGTTGGAGCTGCTTGCAAGCTGGAGCCGATGGTTTTTTCCCGGCGCTCAATCTCCAAGGCACCTGTTACCACACGGCGGAACGCCCGAATTTTAGTCCATTTAGCGTCAAGTTCGTCATTTCTCCAAGACTCAGGGATATCTGGGAATTGGTTCAGATGAACAGACCCTTCATCTTCAGGATAACGAGACAGCCATGTCTCCTCTGCGGTGAACACCAATATTGGCGCAAGCCATGATGTCATGCAATGGAATAGCTGATCCAAAACTGTGCGGGCAGCGCGGCGGCGAAGATCGCTTTTGCCATCACAATACATAACGTCTTTTCGAACATCAAAATAGAACGCAGATAATTCCAACGTGCAGAAATTATGGATCGTCGTAAACATGCGGCCGAATTCATAATCTGCACAATTTTTGCGAACTTGAACATCCAATTCAGAGATGCGGTGCATAACCCACTGCTCTAACTCAGGCATCTGCTCGACTTCTACTTTTTCAGCATCATCCCAGTCAGCCAAATTGCCTAGAATAAAGCGCAATGTGTTACGCAGGCGGCGATAGCTGTCCACTTGGCCCCGAATAATTTCGTCGCCGATACGCATATCATCTGTGTAGTCAGATGCAACCACCCACAAACGCAAGATATCAGCGCCGCTCTGCTTGATGATTTTTTCAGGGGCTACGATGTTACCAAGAGACTTGGACATCTTGCGTCCTTTACCATCGAGAACAAACCCGTGAGTGAGAACACCATCGTACGGCGCCCGACCTCGTGTTCCGCAAGATTCAAGAAGAGATGAATGGAACCAGCCACGATGTTGATCTGTCCCCTCCAGATATAAATCCGCAGGCCACTTCATTTCTGGGCGATTTTCCAGCGTAAACGCGTGGGTGCTTCCAGAATCAAACCATACATCAAGGATATCCATGATCATTTCGTAATCAGCAGGATCGTATTTATCGCCGAGGAAGCGATCTGCGCTTGATGCGAACCAAGCATCTGATCCTTCTTCTTCGGTAATTTTGACAATCCGGTCATTGACCTCTGGGTCACGAAGAATTTCAGTCGTTTCTTTGTTCACGAAAATCGCTATAGGAACGCCCCATGCGCGTTGACGAGACAACACCCAGTCAGGGCGATTTTCAACCATGCTGTATAGGCGGCGATGGCCAGATTTTGGATACCATTTTGTATCATCAATAGCTTTCAGGGCTTTTTCCCGCAAACCATTGGTTTCCATAGAAATGAACCACTGACTTGTATTGCGATATATCAAAGGTGCTTTTGAGCGCCACGAATGTGGATAGGAATGTTTGATTTTTCCGCGTTTCAGCAACGCGCCTGCAGCTTGTAATTCATCAGCTACATGTTCATTGCATTTGTATACATGTTCGCCAGCAAAAAGCGGAACATGCTTATAGAAAGTTCCATCTTCATCAACAGTTTGCGGGATTTCCAGATCATAGACCAAGCCGACTTCATAATCTTCCTGACCATGGCCAGGAGCCGTATGAACAAAACCAGTACCGGCATCAACCGTCACATGCTCACCATCAAGAAGGGGCACATCGAAGTCATAGCCCTGACCTGCGAATGGATGCTTACAGACAACGCCCTTCAATTCAGTTCCAAGACCTTCCCAGACGACTTTAAGCTCTGCGATACCGCAAACCTGTTTCAAGTCTTCGGTCAAATCAGCCGCTACGAAAAGTTTTTCGCCAACGACAGCAAGTGAGCCCTCGTCCACAGAAACAACTTCAACGCCGACGTAATTAATTTCATTTCCGTAAGCAACAGCTCTATTGCCCGGCATAGTCCAAGGGGTGGTTGTCCAAATGGCAACACTGCCGCCGAGGAAATGCTCCGCGCCGCTTACAACAGGGAAGCGCACGTAAATGGTCGTTGACGTGTGATCATGATATTCGACTTCAGCTTCAGCCAATGCCGTTTTCTCAACTGGTGACCACATCACAGGTTTCGACCCCCGGTACAAACCACCGTTCATGGAGAATTTTAGCAATTCTCGAACGATTTGCGCCTCAGCATCGAAACTCATTGTCAGATATGGGTTTTCCCAATCGCCCAGAACACCTAGCCGTTTAAACTCATCTTTTTGGATATCCACCCAATGCTGAGCAAAATCGCGGCATTCTTGGCGAAATTCCACGACAGGAACTTCGTCTTTATTTTTACCCGCTTTACGGTATTTTTCTTCAATTTTCCACTCAATTGGCAACCCATGACAATCCCAGCCGGGGACGTAATGCGCATTTTTACCGAGCATTTGCTGGCTACGGTTAATCACATCTTTTAGCACCTTATTCAGCGCATGCCCCATGTGCAAATGCCCGTTGGCATAAGGAGGTCCATCATGAAGCACATATTGTTCACGATCTTTAGACTGCTCACGTAGTTTTTCGAAGAGGCCCATTTCGTTCCACCGATCGAGAAGACCAGGTTCTTTAACAGGAAGACCTCCCTTCATTGGGAATTTCGTTTTAGGCAAAAATAATGTAGATTTATAGTCAGTGCTCATTGCAGCGAACTGATCCTAACAGTAGTCATAAATGTGTAAAAACGGGCATTTCATACGCCCTAATCTTGCGCTGTGCGTCTCATTTACGCACCGGCTATTCTTTCCCGGCCTTACTAAATTAAGGCCGGGCCGATAATTCGGCATATAGCGCCGCCAATGAGGCGCGCCGGAATGTACAAATTACGTGTATGGTTCATGCGCATGTTGTATCAAGCTAGCTATTTTGTGTCGAGCATTCAGTTAAGAGAAATGCCGTTTTTCCAGCATTTCTCACTCTTAGCGTTTCAGAATTTTCTTATCTGCGTATTTATCTTGCCGCATTTCAGGCTTCGCAAGTATGGCTGCTCCTAAAATCGCATCTTCAGATATTTGGGCTTCAAGTTCCTCAATTCCAGAGAATTTCAGCTCAGGGCGAATAAAATCGACGAATGCAACTCGAATATGCTGCCCGTATAGATCCCCATCAAAATCAAACAAATGCACTTCGAGTATCAGATCTTTTTTGTCAAATGTCGGACGTTTTCCGTAATTTGCGACACCCGGCACCCAAGAGGTTGTCCCGTCATCAGCCGTCAAACCAACCCGAACCGCATACACACCGAGTTTTGGCTGATGATAATGGGTTATGGGAATATTTGCTGTTGGGAACCCAATAGTGCGACCTCTTTGATCACCTTTGATGACCTCGCCTTCCACTTCCCACCAATGTCCAAGCATACTGGCTGCCGTTAAAGGGTCACCATTTGTAAGACTTTCGCGAATTGCCGTAGACGAAAAAATTAAAGTTTGCTCACCTACGGGTTCAATCACGCTGACGCCAAAACCATATTTCTTTCCGAGCTCTGTTAGGATGACGGTCGTTCCTTGACGCTTGTGCCCGAAAATAAAATCATAGCCCACAACAACGTGGCTCACATTGAATCCGCCAACAAGTACGTCTTGGACAAATTTTTCTGCTGATTTTTGGGAAAGCTCTGCATCAAATTTCAGAGCTGCCATGATATCAACACCAAGCCAATTTAAATGCGCGGCTCGTGTTTCAAGGGTGGTCAGCCGGAATGCGGGGGCATCTGGAGCAAAAAATTCCCGAGAATGAGGCTCAAACGTCAACACGCCGGCTGTTTTTCCTAATTCTCCAGCCTTTTCCTGCATTGCAGAAATGACCGCCTGATGACCACGATGAACACCGTCAAAGTTTCCTATGGCAAGTACGCAGCCATGAAACTCTTCTGGCACATCAGTATATGTTCTTTGGATCAGCATAAATACAGCACCGCCTAATTTTACTTGGTTTTTTTAGCAACCATTAATGTTGCTTCCCCGTCCAGCACCAAAGTATCACCAACATGGCAAGTACATTCGAATAGAGCACGTCGCCCATTAATTTCTTTCAAGACGACTTTAGCAACAACTGTATCGCCGATACAAACAGGAGCCTTAAAGTTCAGACTTTGATTCATATAAATCGCGCCGGGCCCTGGAAGTTTGGTTCCAAATACTGTGGAAATCAAGCCAGCAGAAAGCATTCCGTGGGCAATCCTCTCCTTAAACATGGTCTTTTCAGCGAATTCCTGATTAATGTGAACAGGATTTGTATCTCCAGTGACGCCAGCAAACATTACAATATCTGCTTCTGTGACGGTTTTCGCGAATAAATCGCTCATACCAACTTCTAAATCTTCAATAAAATAGCCGTGCAATTCATCAAAATTCGACATAATTCATCTCTCAAGGTTTCTTTTTGCATCGCAATATAAAGGGCATTGCCTGCAATCTGCAAGGATTGATAATAAAAGGTAGAACAGGTCGTTTTCACGAAAAATAGCAAAAAAAATTCAATAAAAACAATTTTCCTAAATTTCTCTGCCCAGATGTCCGATCTATTAACCATTTTTTTAGGTTCAGTTCGTAGTGTTTCTCCATGAGAGCACATCCATCGGGTGGCAGTCTCAAAATGAATTGTAGAAGAAACTGACTAATTTATAAGAGGGTATACCTATGGCCGTCGACATGAACATGCCGATCCTAATCATCGATGATTACAAAACAATGCTGCGTATCATTCGAAATCTACTCAAGCAGTTGGGTTTTGACAACGTAGACGAGGCGACTGACGGTTCTGCTGCACTTTCCAAAATGCGCACAGCATCATACGGTCTTGTAATTTCCGACTGGAATATGGAGCCAATGACAGGCTACCAGCTTCTTCAAGAAGTTCGCGCGGATGAAACATTGAAAGCAACGCCTTTCATTATGATTACGGCTGAGTCTAAAACCGACAACGTCATCGCAGCGAAAAAAGCCGGTGTTAACAACTATATTGTTAAACCATTCAATGCAGCCACACTGAAAACCAAAATGGCGGCAGTATTGGGCGATTTCTAATGGAAAGCGAAGACAGTGTTGACTCATTACGTGTAGAGATTAAAAATCTGCACGCTGATTGTTTTGACCTCGTCCGGTTTATTGTATCTGCCCGATCTGAGATTTCACAAATCCACCCAAATGATCTAAAGGAAGACAAACTTCCAAGGGCAGGTAAGGAACTGGACGCCATTGTCCAATCTACCGAAAATGCGACGAACCAAATTATGGAAGCCGCAGAAAAAATAATGGACGCAAAAGTTACTGATGCAAATGTCGTAAGTGACGCCTGCATGGAGATTTTTGAAGCCTGTTCTTTTCAAGATATTACGGGACAACGAATTAGCAAGGTTGTCTCAACGCTTGAATACATCGAAACCTATTTGGACAAATTAACGTCTGCATGGGACCACGACGGTGAAGGCCTTAAAACGGCAAAACCCGAAAGTGTTGATGAAGAAGCAGCCTTGTTGAACGGACCTGCGCTGGAGGGCGAAGGTATCGATCAGAACTATGTTGATAACATGTTTGCATCAACACCTGAAATGAAGCAACAAGACGAGGCGGTCCCTGATGATCCGCCGAAAAAAGACAGCAAAACACCAGACAAAGACGGTAGCATTGATCAAGACGATATCGACGCTTTGTTTAATTAAAAATAAAATAGGCCGCTGTTAATTCAGAGGTCTATTTTTTTACCAACGCAATCGCCCCGCAGCAAAAGTCGGACTAAATCCGTGCAACTTGGAGAGTTCTTCAACTTGGGCAGCACTTGGCGCCTGCCCATTTGACAGTCCCCACTCATCTGCGTGAATACCGGTCGCAACCAAAATATTGTCGATACCCGCGTTATTTGCACCCTTAATATCTGTTCGCATACTATCACCAACGGCGAGAATACGGGCCGTGTCTGCCAAACCTAACACTTCTTTTGCCATGACGTAAGTCCGAGGATAGGGCTTTCCAAAAAGCTGAACGTCTCCGCCAAGTTCTGAATACAATTGGGCAAGCGATCCGGCACAAAAAATCATTCTTTCGCCGCGCATGACTGTTAAATCTGGGTTTGCACATAACATTGGCAACTTTAACTGAACCGCTTGTGTCAGCAACGCTCGGTAATCTTCGGGTGTTTCTGTTTCGTCGCTCACAAGGCCAGTGCAAATTATAAAATTTGCAGTTTCTATTTCGGAAGTTCGCGAATAATCCAGTCCAAAGTCCAGGCCTTTATCTCGAACGGCGCCAAGTTGGTAGAATTTTTTGGCGTCACCTTCCAAAAACGGGAATCGTTTTTCTTCAAGTACAATTCTGGTCATATCGCCTGACGTCAATATCATGTCATAGCAATCACGCGCCACGCCAATACCTTCCAAGAATTCAACAACAAAATTGTTGGGTCTTGGCGCATTAGATAACAACATAACCGGCCGGCCACCGCACCTAAGCTCTGCCATACATTCCAGTACGCCCTCAAAAGGTTTTTCACCATTGTGAACAACTCCCCATAAATCGAGGATAAAAGCATCATACCGATCAGCGATAGGCGCTAATCCAGGAATAATTTCTATGGCCATACAGTTTCCAAACATTAGGAGAGGAGGCATCTTGAAGTGATCACACTGAAATAAACAGCGCAAGCATTTGCGTCAAACAAAGTTTTTTATTTTGCTGGCAGTTTATGTTGAAGATTGAGGAGGTCGCGGAACCCCGAACAAATAACCTTGCCCAAAACTAACATCCGCATCTAGCAATCCGATTACAGTGTCTTCATCTTCGACCTGACTTGCGATTAGCTCCACCTCAGCCCGCGCCAAGGCTTCATGTAAATCATCTGGATGTATGTTCATTGGCAAACCGTAACCACCGGGAAGTAGATCAGAGGCTGATACTTTCAAAAACCGAAAATTATCGTCAGACAACTGCTGAAAATCCATATCAAGGCGGACAACCTGATCCATGGAAAATGAGAAGCCCATGTTTGCAAGCATGGCCAGCCCTTCTTTTACTTGATCTGTGGCCGCATCAATGTCTTCTTGTGCAAATTCCAAGATCAAATTTTCAGTAAGGTCACCATTTCGATCTAAAAATTCAACGAACTGCTGAAAGAAGCTGGTATCGCGCATTGTGCGTGCGGAAACGTTGACAAAAAAACCGACGTCACTGCTTTTTTGTCGCACTCTGCGAATAAGTTGGACGCATCTAATCAAAAGCAAGTTATCGATTGTGCCAACCAGTCCTGCATCTTCTGCGATCGACAGATATTGCCGTGGTGTAATAATTTCTCCGTCTTTTCCTCTGATGCGAGAAAAGGCTTCGTAAAACTTGGCCCGCCGCTGCGGGAGTCTGACGATGGGCTGTAAATAAAGATCCACCCGATTTTCCTGCAAACCTGACCGAACAATTTCCAAAATCGCATTACGACGTGCTTCATCATCTTCTTCAATTGTCTGGGGGGGCGTAGCAACCAAAGGTGGACGTGTATAGGTGTTCGTCGATTTCCCAGAGCCGTTTATGGCTTCATCGATGCTTTCCGGCTCTTTCTTCATTTCAAAGCTAAGTTGATTAAGGAGTTTCCGCAGCAACTTCATTTCAGATGCGAAACCGTCCATGTTGCCACCATCTCCAGCCAAGCCGCCTAAGATTTGCTCAAACCTCTCCAAGCCGCCTTCGGCTGCAGATAAATCACGCCGAATAATTTTGATTTCTCGCTGAAGTTCTACTTTTTCCAGTCGCCGCATAACAAACTCATGGGCAAGGGCGCAGATCAGAAAAAAACTCCCACCAATCCAGTATCCAGCTATTGGATCAAGCTCAGGTATGAATGCCGGCAATTGACGTCCGACAACAACTGAAGTCATCGCGTAAGCAGCAACAATCACCAAATGATAAAGCACGTTGGAAATCCTCTTATTAACTCAAACTGTTCAAATAGTAACATAGTCTCAGGCAATCGCATACACAGTTACACCCTCTTCAACTGACCTTCTTTACTTTGCCAATTCAACAAAGATGTCCAATAAAATGTTAGCACACCAATGTTTTATATTTTAAGCTACAGCCACAAATTAAAATTGGGAGTTGTACGATTATGGGTAAGTTGGACGGTAAAGTCGCAATCATTACAGGCGGTACAAGCGGCATTGGGCTTCGGTCCGTGGAAATCTTTGCTGAAGAAGGCGCAACTGTCGTTTTTGCGGGTCGCCGAGAAAAAGAAGGAACCGAGATTGCCGACCGGCTTGGAGCTAAAGCTCACTTCATCAAAGCGGATGTTGCCGTCGAAGAAGATGTCCAATCCTTGATTTCTGAAACTGCAAAAAAGTTTGGAAAAATTGATATCTTATTCAATAACGCAGGATGCCCAGCACCTGTTGGCCAAATTGAAACTGTGGATTATGAACAGTCTATGCAAGCCATGTCGGTTCTTTTTGGTGGTGTGTTGCTCGGCATTAAACATGTAGCGCCGATTATGAAAAAACAGGGTTTTGGTAGCATTATTAACAATGCCAGCATCGCCGCCCATTTGGCCGGATTTTCATCATCAATGGTCTATAGCGCGGCAAAGGCGGCGGTTCTGCAATTAACCCGCAGTGCCGCCATGGAACTTGGAGAATATAATGTCCGGGTAAACTCCATTTCACCTGGGGCCATGGCAACTGGTATTTTTGGGAAAGCCCTCGGCCTAAAAGGCCAAGCCGCTGAAGATAGCGCTAATATTACAGCTGAACTTTTAAGTGGCGCTCAACCCATTCCTCGGGCGGGGCTTCCAGAAGATATTGCGCGGGCCGCAGTTTTCTTCGCCTCTGACGATGCTAGTTTTATTAACGCTGCAGATCTAATTGTTGACGGCGGTATGATCGGTGGCCGTCACTGGACACCTCATCAAGAGAGCCTTCGTAAAATGGGAGAAGCTTTCCATTCCAAGACCTTGTAATAGAAATAAGGGCACCTACACCGGGTGCCCTTTTTGCTTAAGCTGGATTAAGGGCGCGGACCATTACCAGCTCGTCATTTTTGTTGCCTGCACATTTATTCGCCCCCTGTGTTCGTTCAATCTCTACAAATTCCTCTTCGCTATAGAATCTCTCCGCCGCGGTATTTTCGGCATTCACGCAGAGTTTCAGTTGTGAGATATTCGTTTCGCTCGCAAATTTTATAACTTCTTTCAACATCAGGCTCGCGGCCCCTGTTCGGCGTTTGAGCTTCTGGATATATACCATGACCAAACTTCC
>Ga0105357_10000720_pt1 | contig 17646 bp, 16 predicted proteins | sample GOMGulsemesocosm_4_FD_83660 | JGI IMG/M metagenome (GOLD analysis project Ga0105357, IMG submission 83660) | Methane-oxidizing microbial communities from mesocosms in the Gulf of Mexico - GOM15B Gulf of Mexico | ecosystem: Environmental > Aquatic > Marine > Cold seeps | place: USA: Gulf of...
CATTGGTTTCCTGAGCAATTAGTGTCGTTAAATTAATACGATCCAATTTCTCAGATAATTGTTTTTGAGTAATATATTTCATACCCACTATTAGATCACAAAATTAATGTAATTGGTATTACTTAGGTCGCAGTCCCTACACCCCAAATCCTTGCGCCGCCACCTCCCGGTCAAGCCGATTATCACTCACAGCTAACCAAGAAATGAAGGTTATCAGCCAAGGTGAATAATGTGCTCGATTATCAATATGAAACTTTTGGTACATATGGTGAGGCTGATGAGGTATTAGGTGATTTTGATTCCGAGATTCAATCGCCCTATTTTTTGCCTCGCTAGACCTAGATCTTTCTCGGTAAACGTAAATTATAATTTCTAAAAACATTCTAGAAATAAGAGAAAATAGAAATAAGAGAAAACGAAGAAGAATCAAAAGGTCAGCTAGCTTGATTTGACCCCTTGGTTTTTATCTTCCATTATGTGGCAGTTGTTAGTGTCAGGGATTATGTTCTGTACTCGGCATTAATTTTTACATAATCATAACTAAAGTCGCAGCTCCAAATAGTTGCAGCTTCATTACCACGGTGAAGCTGAACTGTAATGTCAATTTCTGCTTCATTCATAACAGCTTGCCCCTCTTCTTCTTGATAACTTGCGGCGCGACCACCTTTTTCAGCCACTAATACTTCACCAAAATAAAGCTCTAGTTGCTCGGTATCTAAATCTTCCAAAGATTCACATTCTCTAGAGGCATAACCAATAGCAGCAAGTACACGGCCTAAGTTAGGATCAGAAGCAAACATTGCCGTTTTAACTAATGGGCTTTTGCCAATAGAAAAACCAATGGCTTTGGCTTCATCAATACTTAACGCACCTTTAACCGTTATGGTTAAAAATTTTGTTGCACCTTCGCCATCACGAACAATGGCTTTAGCTAAAAACTGCGCGGTTTCAAGCAATGCATTATATACTGCATTAAAGCCTTCATCGTTACGTTCGTTAATAATTACTGTATTGTTTTTACCAGTAGCAATAACAATAAATGAGTCATTAGTTGAAGTGTCACCGTCAACAGAAATACAATTAAAAGATAAGTCAGCTATCTCTTTAGTTATTTCATCTAATAGTGACTGAGCAATATTGGCATCGGTGGCAAGATAACCCAACATAGTAGCCATATTAGGGTGAATCATACCTGCACCTTTAGATATACCGGTAATATTTACCTGTTCGTTGCCTACTTGTGCCGAAGTAGAATACGCTTTTGGCGCAACATCTGTGGTCATAATGGTCCAAGCAGCTTCAGCCCATTTATCGCTAGTCAAATTAGCAACCGCATGAGGTATGCCGGCTAAGAGTTTATTCATCGGTAAATGCTCTAAAATCACTCCCGTTGAAAAAGGTAGAATAGACTCGACAGGAATAGCCATTATTTCAGCTAAACTTTGACAGGTAGTTAAGGCATCTAACATGCCTTGTTCACCCGTTCCGGCGTTGGCATTCCCCGTATTGATTACTAACGCTTTAATACCCGAAACATGATTATTTTTCACTGCAACTAAATGCTCTTTACATATAGTTACTGGTGCAGCACAAAAGCGATTCTGGGTGAAAACGCCTGATACTGAACTGCCATTGGCAATTTCAATAACGAGTAAATCTTTACGATTTGGGTATTTAATATTTGATTCGGCCCAGCCTAGACGAATGCCTTGAATTGGCGCAAGTAAAGCAGGGTTAATTTCAGGTAAATTGACAGGCATAAAAAATTATTAATAACAAAAAAGTAGGTAAATATTACGCTTTTATGGTTTTTTATGCAAAAGCAATATTCTTTTTATAAATCTGCTTTGTTAAAATATTCCTCGTTAAACCGCCTTCTCAGTAGAAACAGTTAAATAAGTCTAGACATTACCTTCGCAGTGACATTAGCTCTGAAGTATTCATTGTTCGTTAACAAGTTAATCTTAAGGTTAAATAGGTGACAATGGTAACTTACTTTTTAGCCATTGTTATGGTATGGCGATTGTTTTACGAATTTGACTGGCACACTCCGCTAATACAATAGCGCCAGCGGTTGATACATTTAAAGAGTTACCCATGCCAAACATGGGAATGTGTATGTGTTGATGGCTTAATTTTAATGCCGCTTCACTCACGCCTCTACGTTCATTTCCTAATACTAATACGCAAGGAGAAGTGAAAGCTACCTCTTTGTAGTCAACTGACTGATGGCATAGCTCAACACTAAAAACAGCATAACCCATGCCTAATAGAGTTTGTAAACTTGTAGTGGTGTTGTCGTTATATTCAATACAAACCCATTTGGCTTCATTGCGAGAAGCTTTTTTTAATTTCTTGTCTGAAATCGTTAGCGTTCCACAGACGATGATTTTTTCAATAGAAAAAGCGTCAGCTAGACGAATAAAAGCACCGATATTAAAACTATTAGTGACATTATCTAAAACTAGTACAATTGGAAGTTTAGGCTGATTTAGGTATTTATCGCGAGTAGGTTTATTTTTTCGAATCTCTTCTTTACTTAGTTGTATCACTGAATTCATTTTCTCTACTCTGGTTAATTATTTACTCATGATACATCAAAATATCTGTTTAGTGACGTGCCCGAAGAGCGAAAATTTAGAGGTAACTTAATGTTTAATTAAGACAATGCTAGCTTTAGATGAAAAATTGAGGGTATCAATTACTTTAAGCCATGTTTTGCATAATCACCTTGAACGGTTAACTGAATTATCACGGGTGTATTTGATGTGTTTTTCCAATACCAGCCATGACCGCCTGAAAATGGGGTGGTGAAACTACCTTCCATACCCTTTAAATTTGCTATAGCATAACTTTCAAAATAACCGGTGGTGTCGTTTTCTGGTTCGCCGTGTAAATCGAAATACAAAACTGTACCGTTGGTTAACCAACGGTAGGTTAATTTTTTATGTTGCAGCATAGTAAATTTGTATTCAACACCACTATGGGCAGGAACTATTATTTCAATGGTGTCAGCAGTCCACTTTGCTATCTCAGATATTTTTTTTGATGAAGATGCAGAGGATGTTTTTGCTTCTACATTATTCAACACGGTTAACCCTAGTACATGACCAATACCGGTAGGATCAATATTGTATTCAGCTGGTAATATAAAGCTCAGTAAAGCGATAGCAGCGAAAATCATACTGATTACTGTGTACTTGAATAGAACTTTTTTTGATAAAATAACAGCTTGTTGTTGCATAAATTGATCTCTAAATTTCTGTTTATAAGGTCGCTCTAATAATTATTTTTAGGCTAACTAATAAAGTATCCTGTTAGTTGAAAACCCATCAACATGAACCCTGCACTCATCAGTAAGCAGTTTGTGCTCGTTGCAAACCGTGTAAAACTACGGTGTTTACGCCAGAAGTTAATGACCAGTAAAATAAATGCTAGTGCTGTAAATTGCCCTAATTCAACACCAACATTAAAGGCAATTAAATTTGTAATTAAGCCATCTTCAGGTAATTGAAATTCTTGTAATTTAGTTGCTAAACCAAAGCCATGAAAAAGTCCGAATATTAATACTGCCAGCTTCGCATTGGGGGATTTACCAAATATATGCGTAAAGCCTCCTAAATTATCAAAGCCTTTGTAGACCACCGACAATCCTATGATTGCATCGATTATATAAGCATTAACTTGAATATCACCAATAACACCAAAAAGTAAGGTTAAACTATGCCCTAATGTAAACATGCTGACATAAACTAAGACATCACGGCTACGATATAAAAAAAATAGTACTCCTACTAAAAACAATAGATGATCATAGCCAGTGAGCATATGTTTAGCGCCGATATACAAAAATGGTATAATTTGTATGCCAATGTTTTGTTGCAAAAATGCTCGTGTATTCTCATCTACACCGTGCGCAAAGACCTCAATAGGTAGCCCATAGGAAAGTAAAGTAGCAAGGCTTAGCAAACAATACTGTTGAAGACGTTTAGGCATCTATTGCCCCTCATAATAATATTTCAATCGGTTGTTTTTTAGGTTATCTATGGATGAAGATATCCGTTTAAATTATTTGCTGAATAGATAATTTGGAACTCATCTCTATTTTTATTGGTGAATAATACTATGGTTGGTGTAGGTTTAGCAAAAGAAGTTGCTCATGTGTTTACTGATGACAAAAATGCGCACTAATTTATCAGGGTAGGGCGTGGTCGGACAACGTCATCTAATATTGTAATGCAATTAACGGTGTAGTTTAAATAAGTCAGTATTACAAGTCATCATCATCGTTCAGCAATTTTTGAGTCTTGTTCACATTTTGGTAGAACCAAAGGTAAGATAAGTTTAATATACTTTATTTTCAGTTTGAACGTTTGAATCCAAGGTTAATTAAATTTAAAGTAAATATCATGACAGAACAATTACCTATTTCAATCTATGTGTGTGATGACTTAGCCATGCAGTGGGTTAGTATTAATTCGATAATCAATAAACTTACGGCACAGTTTAATTTTCAAGCCATGACGGCAAACTGGTACGGCGATGAAGACAATATTCTTTTTATTCAATTATTGATAGAAACACCGCAACGGTTTATTGCTCTAAAAGAAAAGAAAAAAGAAAAACAGCATACAAAGCAGGTAAAATCGTTTGACATTTATTCTGACGATGTATTTAGTTTTATTGATGATAAAGTACCTCCGCAGTTAATTTATACCATAGCGATTACCGAATCAGAGCAAGATTTATTAGTTCAGCAAGCAAATTTATTAGCAGGTTTGTTACAAATAAAACTACAAAAAGTACTTAATATTATCGCTAAACAATTAAACCTTGAACCTATTTAGTTTTTAGATTATGTCTATAAGTCGCGCTCGCCTTGATCGCTTTATCAGTGAAAAGTGTCAAATCAACCGGAAAAAAGTTCGCTTGTTACTGGCGCAAAAACGTGTGAGTGTTGATGGGGTTATCGCCACTGATATTGCTCAAGCAATTAACAAATTTTCACTCATTAAATTTGATGGTCAAATTATTCAGAAAAACCGAGCCTTGTATATTATGTTACATAAACCTGTCGGCGTGGTGTGTGCAACAAAAGATGAAAAACATAAAACTGTGATTGATTTACTTGGCTTACAATTAACACCAGTTGAAAAAGCAAGTTTACATTTAGTAGGGCGCTTAGACTTGAACACTTCAGGATTAGTGTTATTGACCAATGATAGTCGTTGGTCTGAACAACTAACATCACCTACAAGTAAGGTAGGGAAACACTATTTAGCCACTTTGCAAAACCCATTACATCATGATTATATACAAGCGTTTGCCAAAGGGATGTACTTTGCCTATGAAGACATAATTACCAAGCCAGTGAAGCTTAATATTATTTCTCAATACTGCGCAGAAGTTGTATTAACTGAAGGACGTTATCATCAAATAAAGCGTATGTTTTCACGATTTGATAATCCTGTTGTTGCTTTACATCGAACATCAATCGGATTGTACCTATTGGATGAAAACTTACCTGTAGGTGGAAGCAAGTTTATTAACATTGACAATGAATAAAATAATCCTTTAAATATTGTGCTGTTTTCGCGTTAACTTTGTATAAATTGAGATAAATAAAAGAATATTCCTAATGTATTAGTTATTGTTTATAACTATGTGTTATTAATAATGCAATTATGTACATTATAATTTATAAATGAATTACTGCTACTTTCAAGTAAATGTTATCAAGTAAATGTTATCAAGTGAGTTAATAATGATTGAAGATGTTTTAATCACCCCTAAACAATACGATATTATTGCGGATATTCAACAGCAAACCTTAGAAAAGCTTGTTACGAATGCTCCTATGGAGGATATTTTAAATTCTCTATGTTTATTAGCTGAGAGTGCTTTGCCTAATTCGGTTGCTTCTATAATGATGATCGATGTAAGTGATTGTCTATTAAGCGTAATGTGCGCGCCTTCAATTCCGGCCGTTGGTCATGAAGCCTTGGCTAATTTACAACCCGGGCCATGTGGTGGTTCATGCGGCAATGCGGTTTTTCATAATGATGCGCAATATGTGCAAAATACCCTTGAAGATGATCGTTGGAGAAATATCCGTCATATCGCATATGACTTTAATATATGCTCTTGTTGGTCGATGCCTGTTCGCAATGAACAAAAAGAAGCAATAGGCTCTTTTGCCTTATCGTCATTTGAACATAGATCTCCTGCACTATTTCATAAAAAACTACTCGAAACTTGCTCTACCCTTGTTAGCATAGTTTTAAAGAGAGAATTAAGAGAAAAACGCTTAGTGCTACTTTCCACCGCACATAACATTGCTTCAGAAGGGATAGTTATTACTGATAAAAATAATAAAATTGTCGAAGTTAACCCTGCTTTTGAAAAAATATATGGTTTTAATGAACGTGAGGTTTTAGGTGAAAATCCTAAAATTTTATCATCGGGTATGCAAAGTGATTCATTTTATCAACAATTGTGGCAAGAGCTGATTAGCAAAGATCAATGGCGAGGAGAAATAACTAATAAGCATAAAAGTGGCGAGTTAGTGACTCAATGGATGAGTATTACCGTCATCAGAGATGAAGATGAAGAGGTAGAAAACTATTTATCAATCTTTAGCGATATAACAGAATTAAAGTTTGCTCAACAAAAAGTTGTTGATATGGCTTTTTATGACTCAGTAACGCAGTTACATAACAAAACCTATCTTGAACAGCAAATACTCGCGAATGAACAAAACTATTCGCTGCTTCTCCTTAATATTAATAACTTTAGTTATATAAATACCGCCTATGGTTTTAATGTGGGCGATAGAATATTAACCGCTATTGCTAAAACCTTAGTGAATAATTTTGCTACGCACGAAACCTTTAGGCTTAATTCTGATGAGTTTGGTTTATTATATGAAGGCGAAATAAATATTGCTGAACAAATAGAAATAATCCAACAATATTTTTATAAGACTCTTATTCAAGTTGATGATATTTCACTACATATTGCTTTTACTTATGGAGCAGCTTATGGGAAAGATCACTTATTAAGTAACTGCATTTCAGCATTAAAGAAAGCAAAGAAATTAGGAAAAAATCGTTATCATGTATTTGATGTTAAAAATGATCTTGTTAAGGACTCAATACGTGAGAGTTTTATTGCCGGTAATAATTTATTGCATTTAGCATTAAAACTGGATCAGTTTACGCCTTACTTTCAGGGGATATATGATAATAAAAATAAATTAATAGAAAAATTTGAAGTACTCGCACGAATTGTTAAAGACGGTGAAGTTATCTCACCATTTTACTTTTTAGAGACAGCAAAACTATCTGGTTTATTACCTGAGATCACCCGAGTAATAGTAGATAAAAGCTTTAAAATCATGAGTAATCATGATTATACTTTTTCAATAAATATTTCTGAAGATGATTTAAGTCAAAATTATCTTTTAGCTTATTTAACCGAAAAAACTAAACAATATAAAATACAGCCACAGCGTGTTGTTTTGGAAATTTTAGAAGGGGTGAGTGCTACCGGTAAAAAAAATCATATCAAACAGTTAAATGAATTAAAAGCTAATGGCTATGCACTTGCTATTGATGATTTTGGTACAGAGTATTCAAACTTTGAACGCATCCTTGAGCTTGATATTGATTACTTGAAAATTGATGCTAAGTACATAAAAAATATTGATGTAAATAAAAAAAGTTATGAAATCACCCGGGCTATCACTTTTTTTGCTCATAATGCTAATATTCCCTGTATTGCTGAATTTGTTCACAATGAGTCAGTACAAGCAGTTGTTAAAACACTAGGTATCGATTACTCACAAGGTTACTATTTTAGTGAACCTGCACCACTACCACTACCTGCTATTCTCTAACTTTGACTCTAGTTTAGTTTATTTAACACCGAATTTACGTAAATTCGGTGTTAAATACTGCTGTATTATCTAATACACATTTCCTGTACAGTTAATGAACTTTAATAAGTAAACGTCCCTGTAGCATCATAAAATGGGGGGGGTATTCGATTCAAGTTTGTTAATAAAAAACTACTGCCCCTTGAACTTTGTTATATAATGTTGAGAATGTTTACTTTTAATTAAAAATAATTAAGCGATTTTCAACATGAAATATACCTTTTTTTTAGCTACTTGTTTTACAATTATCTTAACCGGCTGTTCAAGTCATGATAAAATTTGCGAAGATATCACTTTAGCCTCAGAGCAAATTCAGCAATGCCAAGCATTACAGCGTCAAATTATTAACGCCAAAGGCAAGGTTTTAATTCGTACCGAGCTTGAACGTAGATATCAACAAGACTGTATTGATATTCGCTACTATCGAGATGAAAAGCAATCTGCCATCTGTGGTAACAAACATCGTAAAGAAGTAATTAGAAAAAATGCCGATCAAGAATCTAGTCGAAACTAATATGAAAGTAAATTTTTAGTTGAAAATGTATTAGTTGAAAATGTATTAGTTTTATGAATTCACGTACAGGCTATCTGAATAACGATGAGGATTTTTTAATTATTATGACACCAAATCTGATAAAGCGCTGTTAGTACTGTGACAAAAAGAGAAAAAAGTGATGCAGACTGGAACTGATAAAACGCTAAAAGCAGATAAATTTGACGAGTTACAATTGTTGCAACAACAATATAAAAGCTTACAGATGCGTTATACAGCGTTATTTCGTCTTAATCAGTTATCACAAGAGTGTGAAGACTTAATCGACTTTTATCCTCAAGTGCATAGAACAATTGCTTCTTTAATGACGGCATATAACTTTTTTATTGTTAGTTATGATCAAACTTTTTCTACCATGGAATTTGTTTATTATGTTGATGAAAAAGATAAAAAACCAGAAGGTATTATTAATAGTATAGATTTTTCTGGATCATTGACTCATCTTGTTATTGAAACTATGCAGCCATTATTAGTCACACCGGCGATAGAAAAACAACTAGTAGAAAATGATAAGATTAAACTTAACGGTACCACAGGAACTAACTGGCTAGGTGTTCCTTTGTTACATAATGAGATAGTTATTGGCGTTATGGTAGTGCAAAGTTATTGTGAAACCTTACGCTACACTGAGCAAGATTTAAGTATGCTTACCTTTGCTGCACAGCATGTGGTAGGTGCTATTATACGCCTACAAGATAAAGAGCGTTTAACGAATGCTGTTCATGCTAGAACGCAAGAATTAATGATGCAAATTCGTGAACGAGACAAAGCCGAATTATTACAAGAGTCCTTGTATCGCATATCAGAGTTAGCTAACGATGCTAGTTTTAATATCAATGTTTATTATTCCAAAGTGCATAACATCATCGGTCAATTGATTCACGCCAAAAATTTTTCTATCGCTAAGTATGATAAAGAAAATGACACCATTGAATATGTTTATGTGGTTGATGAGGAATCGAATCAACCGGATTGTTTTTTTCAAAAACAAAAATTACCTGATCATTTCTCTAAGCTAGTTATACGCCAACAAAAAACACTCTTATTGAGTAAGCAACAGATGAGGGCTTTGTTTGATGAAGGTCATACCAGAGAACCTACTGCTGATGAACATTCATGGTTAGGAGTTCCCATGATATATTCAGGGCAACTTTTAGGCATAATGGTTTTGCAAAGTTATACCAGCCTAACAACTTTTTCACAGCAAGATAGTGAATTATTGAAATTTGTTTCTAACCATGTATCAGCAGCAATAAAACGTCGAGAAGCCTCTGATATAGAAAGAGAAAACCATGAACGGCTAGAACAACAGGTTAAATTTAGGACGCTAGCTTTAGAAGACGAAATTGTTCAACGTAAGCAAGCAGAAAAAAGGCTCAAGCATACCGCCTCACACGACAGCCTAACAGGTTTGCCAAATCGAACCGTATTTCTTGACTTATTAAACCATGCTATTGCGTGTAATCAGCGCAAGCCTGATTTAGCCTTTGCTATTTTATTTTTAGATTTAGACCGCTTTAAGATCGTCAATGATAGTTTAGGTCATCATGCGGGTGATATATTATTAAAACTGATCGCCAAAGAGTTATCTACTATTGTACGCGGTAAAGATACCGTTGCTCGGTTAGGTGGCGATGAATTTGTTATCTTAATAGAAGATCTTGATAGCAATAAAGAAGCGTTTACCATCGCTCAGCGTATAACTGATTTTTTACAACAACCTTTTAGGATTGAAAACCAATTAGTGTTTACTGGCACAAGTATTGGTATTTTATTTAGTGATGAGCGCTACAGCAATGCAGATACAATGCTACGTGATGCCGATACTGCTATGTATCATGCCAAAGACAATGGTAAAGGGCGCTATGAAGTTTTTGATGCCAGTATGCATCAAAGAGTGCAAAATGCACTTTCATTAGAAGCAGATATTAGAGAAGCAATTGAATGGCAAGAATTTATTCCTTATTTTCAGCCTATTATTAAATTAGAAAACGGAGAGTTGAAAGGTTTTGAAGCGTTAGCTCGTTGGCAAAGCACTCGGCGTGGTTTTGTTTTTCCTAACGACTTTATTCCACTGGCAGAAGAAACTAAATTAGTTCAAGCAATAGATTTACAAATTGTAAAAAAAGCATGTCAACAATTGAAAGCTTGGCAAGACCAATTATTACGACATGATCTTTATGTTAGTTGTAATTTATTTTGTAGTCAGTTTTTTAATGCTACGTTACCTGACGACATTGAAAAAATATTAATGAATACGGGCTTGAAACCAGAACACCTAAGAGTAGAATTAACCGAAAGAGCGTTATTAGAAAATACAGATATAGTGTTAACTAATATGAGCGCCTTAAAAAAATTAGGGGTAAAAATACTACTCGATGATTTTGGCACGGGTTATTCTAGTTTAAGTTATTTACATCGTTTTCCTATCGATGTGCTAAAAATTGATCGCTCTTTTATATCTAACGTCCATGAGCACGAAAATAATAAAGCGATTATAAAAACTATTATCGATTTAGCGGCCAGCTTAAATATGGAAACGGTTGGGGAAGGTATTGAAAATAGCGAAGATGCGCTATTGCTAAAGAAAATGGATTGTTTATATGGGCAGGGTTTTTATTATGCTAAACCCATGGCCGCAAATGAAATGGAGCAGTATATCAAAGCTAATAATTCCAAAGTCAGGTTTGAAAAATTTTAGTTTTCATGCCGCTGTAGATTAATCTGGAAAAAGTCAAAATTGACAAAGATCGTTATTATTCCAGCGCTGCTTTCGCATGAAGCCAAATTAAAATACAAAAGTTATTCGACCAAACACCTCAAGAATGACGATATTAATGAACTACTGAGTCAACTACCCTGAGAAATCGACATATTTAAACTAGTTTTTAAATTCACCGATGGTCACTGTGGTTTTGATTTCCCCCCCCTGTCGATACAGTTTGAATATTAATGGCGTATTTGGTCTTGTCTCTGCAATGATATCTAACGCTTGGGTAATGCTACTAATCGGTTGATCTGCAATTTGGTAAATCACATCACCTTCTTGTATATTTCCTTTATAGGCTGGACTATTGGGTGTGACAGACTCAACTAAAAAACCCTTTAAACCGGTTAAATAGCGTTCGGCAGAGATGCCTAACCAACCCCGAATTACAATGCCATTTTCAATTAACTGGTACATGATTTTTGCAGCTAATTGATAAGGTACAGCAAAGAAAATACCTTGAATATTCTGTTGTGGGTCTGATCGAGTAAATTTACGAGAGTTAATGCCTACCAATACACCATTGCTATTAATCAGAGCACCACCGGAATTACCATCATTAATTGCTGCATCCATTTGTAAAAAATTTAAATAATTAGTATTACTTAAACCACTACGACCTGTGGCACTAATAATACCCTGAGTAACTGTTTGGCCTAAATTTAAAGGGTTACCAATGGCCAAAACAACATCACCGACTAATGATTGTTGGTGAAGGTTTTGAGGAATTACGGGCAAATTCGTTTTATCCACTTTTAGTACTGCTAAATCAGTCACTTGATCAAAACCAATTAGCTCAGCGGGATATTCTCGACCACTTTGTAGTACTACTTTAATAAGATCAGCATTTTGAATAACATGCATGTTAGTTAAAATGTAACCATTGCTATCCATAATTACGCCTGAACCTAATCGTGTTGCTTTGATTGCGCGCCTACCATAACTTGGGCCATAACTTGGACTTGATTGAATAGCTCCAGAATAAATATTAACAACAGCAGGGCTAGCTAAGCTGACTGCTTTAGCAAAAGAGAGAGGTTTAAGTACTTTTGTTTCGCTATTAAGTAGTTGTCTAATAGAGAGGTTGTTATTTAATTTAGGTACTAACAATAACAAGGCAACTGCGAATAATACGCCATAACTGATAGAGTTTATAATATACTTTAACACAGGCTTTAACTTCAAAAGGGTTACCAATAGGACATGACTTTTATTAATTATTTGAGTCTAACACAAAATATAACCGCGACTAAAAATAAGAAGCTGATTTAAAACATCAGCCTCTTATTAGTTTACATTACTTATTTAGTGAGATTTATAAGTACTGATAAAATAGCACTTAGGGGGGGCTACCTAACCATCAAGTATTGCGAATAATTTTCACGAATAATATTCAGGGCAAACACCCCTTTTTTATCTTTTAGATAATCGCGTAGATCTGCTATATTATTGATACGAGTTCGGTTTATGGCAGTGATCAAATCATTTGATTGTAAACCTATAAGTTGCGCAGGTGAATTATCGGCAACAGCAACAATATTAACTCCGCTATTATTGTTATTATTTTCTAATATTGCTCCTTCAAACATGCGGTGAATATTGGCAGCGGCTACATTGCTCGTTTGTGACTGTTTTAATTTAACGTTAAATTCTTGTTCGTTACCATTACGAACTATCATTAATTTAACTTTTTTTCCTGCACCAATAGAGCCAATTTTACCGCGCAATTCATTAAAAGTTTTTACTGACTTACCATTGACCTTAGTAATTACATCACCAGGCTTAATACCCGCTTTTTCGGCTGCTGAATCTGGCATAACTTGTTCAATAAAGCCGCCTTGATTTATTTTTAACTCCATCGCTTTGGCCAATTCGCTATTGACGCTACGGCCTGAAACACCTAATACACCACGATGCACTTCACCAAATTCAATTATTTGTTTAACTAAGTTATGCATCATGTTACTGGGAATAGCAAAACCAATGCCCACGTTACCGCCATTAGGGCCTAAAATAGCGGTATTAATACCAATCAGTTCACCACGTAAATTTACTAAAGCGCCACCTGAATTACCATTGTTGATAGCCGCATCAGTTTGAATGAAATCTTCATAATTTTCAACATCTAAACCACTACGACCTAACGCACTAACAATGCCCGAAGTGACAGTTTGTCCTAAACCAAAAGGGCTGCCAATGGCGATAGCAAAATCGCCAACACGTAATTTATCTGAATCAGCAATAACTATTTCGGTTAAATCATCTGCATCAATTTGCAATAAGGCAATATCGCTATCGGCATCTGAACCAAGTTTTTTTGCTTCTATTTGACGACCATCTTTAAGGGTAATGATAATTTCGTCTGCTTGCTCTACTACATGATTATTGGTGACAATATAGCCTTCTTTAGCATTAATAATAACACCTGAGCCTAAACCGCGAAAAGGTCGCTGATGTGCTTGATTTTGGTTCTGATTTTTTTTGCCGAAAAAACGAAAAATATCAGGAATACTTTGTTTTACTTTAAGAGTACCTTTTACTGCAATGCTGACAACAGCAGGTGTAGATTTTTCAAGCATGGGGGCAAGGCTAGGCATTGTTTGGCCTTCAACACTTATTGGCCAAATTGAAACAGCATGAGCGTTTGATATAACTAATAAGTTAGAAAATAAAACGGCGCCAAGAATAGAAGACAGCGGAACAAGAAATAATTTTTTCATTTGATAGGGGTTTCCTAAAGCGTAATAGTTAAACAGATAGACTTAAACAGTTAGATTAAGTTCACAAATGCTCTAAAATTATATGTAACACTTTATTACTAGAAGTTTTTTTTATCTGCGAGCAGGCCACTTGCTTCACCAGAGTAATCTAAAGGTGCCTCAGTAACTTTGTCATTTTTGTTATCTGTTTTCTTAGTGTGTCTTTGCCCTGCTATTTGGGCTAATTGATCTTGAGTTTCCTGTGAGAAAAAAGGCATAACATCAGAATCATCTGTACCTGCATGTTTTAATAACTGCGTGCTTTCTTGCATTTGTTTCATGGCTAATTGGCAGGTGCTATTCATTTGCTCTAATAATTTTGCTGAGCTTTCAAGGTGGTCAGCCACATCGAGTTTGTATTGACTTAATGTTGCCTCACTTTTATCGGCTTGCTCTGTTAATCTACGTTGTTCTTTATTTGACGAAGATAAGAAGTGATTAACAATAAATCCTAAAATGGCACCGATAATGAAAACAACTATTGCGGTTACTACGGTCATAAGATTACCTTAAATAGAGATGGAAATAAAAATAATAAATAATTCAATGTTAAATATACTTGTTCCAATTGAAAGTAATTCTAACAGAATCATGCCTCTTTAAGTGAAACGGGTATATAACGCTAATATAGTTTACAATAATATAATGCTATCGTTTCTATTTATAGCTTTAACTTGCCCATATTAGATATATGTTGGTAATTTCTTCTTTTCAAGCGACTAATTGTTCAAATAATCATGATTAAACTTTCTCCTATTGACAAATATAAACAAGATCTAACCAAAGATGATTTTATTTTTGATGCGGCACAAGAAAATGCAGTTAAAAATTTGCAACGCTTATATGAAGAATTGCAAGTTAAGCCGGTTGAAGTTTCCAGCTTTAAAAAGGTATTGAATCGCTGGAAAAAAGTTTACGTAAAAAAAGAAGTAAAGCCTATTAAAGGACTATATTTTTGGGGGGGAGTAGGTCGAGGGAAAACCTATTTAGTTGACACTTTTTATGATTGCCTTCCTTTTGAAAATAAAATGAGAGTCCATTTTCATCGATTTATGCACAGGGTACACCAAGAACTTAAGGGGTTAACTGGTCAGTGTGATCCACTAAAAATTATTGCTAAAAAGTTTGCCAGCGAAACGCGAATTATTTGTTTTGATGAGTTTTTTGTTTCTGACATAACAGATGCTATGATTTTAGGTACCTTATTTGAAGAGCTTTTTTCACATAATATTATCCTAGTTGCCACCTCGAATATTATTCCTGATGATCTCTATCGCAATGGCTTACAGCGGGAACGTTTTTTACCCGCGATTAAGTTGATCAATGAGCACACGGACATTATTAATGTTGATAGTGGTGTTGATTATCGATTACGTACACTAGAGCAAGCTGAAATTTTTCATTATCCACTTGATCAACAAGCAGATGAAAATTTGCATCATTACTTTAAACAGCTTTCTTGTGAACCAGGCAAAAAAGGTATTGAAATTGAAATCAATAATCGCCAATTATCCACTGTATATGTTTCTGATGGTGTGGTTTATTTTGATTTTTCAGTGTTATGTGAAAGTGCTAGAAGTCAAAGTGACTATATGGAAATTAGTCAAGTTTATCATACGGTTTTAATGGCTAATGTTAAGCAAATGGGCCGCGAAAGTGATGACAGTACTCGTCGCTTTATTGCCTTAGTTGATGAATTTTACGAACGTAATGTTAAACTCATTATGTCAGCGGAATATCCTCTGGAAGATTTATATACGGGGGGGAATTTAGCGTTTGAATTTAAACGATGTTTGAGCCGCCTACAAGAAATGCAATCTCATGACTATTTAGCGAGTGAACATCTGCCGTAATCCTGTCTTTAATTTATCGTATGTATGCATCTAAAGTAACTATTTACTTTTTCTTTAGTTTGTTTAGCCATTTTAAGCTCAGCAAAATCACCAACCACTTGGTTTTATTTATTAATGCTGCATAGGCAGCATTTTGTCCTGAATAACTAACCTAATACAAACCATAGTAAGCCAAAACCTAAGATTAGACGATAAACGACAAAAGGCATCATGCCTAGTTTATTTAACAGGATGAGAAAATAATGGATACAAGTGTAGGCACTGACAAAGGCAAGTAGGCTACCAAGCCCAATAGCTTGCCAGTCAACCGCTTCTGTTGATAACACTAACTTGAGTGTTAAATAACTACCTGCCATTGCAATAGCAGGAATAGATAATAGAAAAGAAAAGCGTGCGGCGTTGTCTCGGCTTAACCCTAACATTAAGCCAATAGTCATCGTAATTCCTGAGCGAGAAGTGCCGGGTATTAAGGCAATTGCCTGTGCAAAACCAATAAGCATAGCACCCTTAATGCCTAGTTTTTTTAGTGGCTTATGCTCTTTCCTATGGCCTGATTTAACATCAGCAAAGCCTAATAAAAAACCAAATAATAAGGTTGTAGCGGCAATAACTAAAGCTGAGCGTAAGTGCTCTTCAATAAAGTCTTTACCTAATAAACCAAAAAGTCCAGCAGGAATGGTGGCAAAAATAATCCACCAAGCTAATTTACCTTCAAAAGAGTGATTGTTTTTTTCTGGGCCAATATTGATTGTGCCTAACCAAGCAACTGACATAGCACCTAACTCTTTTCTAAAAAAGAGCATTACTGCTAATAAAGTGCCAACATGCACAGCAACATCAAATGCTAGGCCTTGATCTTGCCAACCTAAAATTTGTGAAGGTAAAATCAAATGCGCTGAACTTGAAATAGGCAAAAATTCTGTTAAACCTTGAAGTAATGCTAAAATAATAATCTCTAATGTAGACATAGGTTCTTGTTCTCTTCCTTTAAATTAATAATGTCTGCTGTTTTTTATTGTACAAGTTATGATAAATAAATTTTAAGTTATGAAGTACTTACCACAATAAGGGGATACTTCGTCACTTTTCAACTTGCTGCTCGCCACCTGACGTTTTTCTTCCCTTACCAACAGTTATCAACTATTTTTAGGTGTTGGTGGTTTTTGTCATAGTTTTGCCAAAGAGTATAATAATTCTTCTTTATTAGAGGGTGCACTACCTGTGGCGCCACTTCACTTAATGGCCATAAGACAAAGGCATTTTTATTTATTTCATTACGGGGTAATTGTGCGGGTGAATCGATAATTAACTTATCATAAAGTAATAAGTCGAGATCTAAAGTGCGCGGACTAAACTTTTTGACATGCTTAGAGCGACCATGTCTGAATTCAATATCACGTAATTTAACGGCTACTTGATCAACACTCAGTGACGTTTTGATTCCTATCACCATATTTAAAAAAGCGTTGCCTTTAAAACCAACGGCTTCACTTTCAAATAGTGATGAAAGTTTTAGTTTTTCAAAAGGCAAGTCAAATGCAACAGCGAGGGCGTTAAGCCCCTGGCGAACATTAAATTCGCGTTCAACATTACTGCCTAATGAAATATAAATATCAGCCATTAACTTGACTTTTCTTTGATGAGTTTACCTCGTTCAATTTCAACACCTACCGTTGCTGCATTGTGAACGGCACCGGGTTTTCCTATTGTTAATTTTAACCAGGGAATATGAAACTGAGACATTAAAAATGCAGCAATACGCTCAGCTAATGTTTCTA
>Ga0105357_10000722_pt1 | contig 17620 bp, 15 predicted proteins | sample GOMGulsemesocosm_4_FD_83660 | JGI IMG/M metagenome (GOLD analysis project Ga0105357, IMG submission 83660) | Methane-oxidizing microbial communities from mesocosms in the Gulf of Mexico - GOM15B Gulf of Mexico | ecosystem: Environmental > Aquatic > Marine > Cold seeps | place: USA: Gulf of...
AAAAGAGATTTTTAAATCATCAGCTGCATCAAAAGTAGTTGATAATTCAGCACCATAGAAATCATTTTCGTTCATGTGCATAACTTCAGTTTTAGAATCAGCAGTCCATTCACCCATTTTATGAGGGTTGTTTTTTGCGTAATTTTTAACAGCTCCTGGAGCTCGTCTATCTGAATTACCTTCTCTTAATACAGGATTTACTGCAGAACCAGAAATTTTCCCGTATCTTGCTGTAATTTCAGCAGATGCATCATAATTAGGAACATCGTAACCTTTACCTTGTAATTCTGCAATACAAGCTTTTAATTGTGGAACAGAAGCAGAAACGTTTGGCAATTTAATAATATTAACTTTTGGATCTTGAGTTAATTCACCAAGTTCAGCTAAATGATCAGTGATTTTTTGGTCTTCTTTTAAGTTCTCAGGGAAGTTTGCAAGAATTCTTCCTGCTAATGAGATATCTTTTGTAACCATTTCAATACCTGAGCTTTTTGTAAAAGCCTTAATCATTGGTAAGAAAGAGTATGTTGCTAATGCTGGCGCTTCATCAACTTTTGTGTAAATAATCTTTGACATGTTTAGTTCCTAAAATTTGAATTTTTATATTGATCATATAATAGCACTAATTCAATTTAGGCCTATTTAAAGCTAGGTTTAATTTTATGTCAAAGAAATGTATGTTTCAATTTTTCACAGTTCTTATTTTACATTATCCCAAAGTGACTTTATTGAAGTAGGCTTCTGTTCTTTTACATCGGTTTTCATGATGTTTTTTGCCTCTATATCGATTCGTGTCTCTTTTTCTTTAACTTTTGTGTAACTTTTCTTAACACCTACATTTGCATTAATATTATTAACATGACTTTTATAAGACTTAGAAAATTTATGTAAGCCTGTCTTGTTATTTTTTACAAAATATATATAATCACTTTTAACAGGAAAAATTGCAGCTTTTATTGCACTTAAACTAACAGCAGAAACGGGATCTTTTGGTAATCCTCTATATTTATAAGTATTATAAGAAGATGTATCTTCTTTAATTCTTTTTGCTGTTATTCTAATATGAGAATATTTTCCATAATTTAATGTACCATCCATTTGCAATTTCATTCCACGTCTTAATCTATTATGAATCACACTTGAAACAATAGGCATTTCTTCTATACTTGCTGCTTCTTTTTGAATCACTGAAGCTAAACTTAAATAGTGATACCATTGCTTCTTATCATATAAACCAAATATTTTTTTAGAAAACTCTTCGTATTTTTTATTACTTTGAGATAATAAATAGAATATTAAATGGTCTTCATTCATACCATAAGGTAAAGAGTAAGTATCAGCTAAAATATTCCCATCTAATTTATACGCATGTTTTTTATATACTTCTTGAAGTTTCTTTTCTGATAGGTTAAGTTCTTTTGCTAGTTGTTTTAAAAAAATATATGAAGTTTCACCTGGTATTAATGTGATATTTTTTAAAGCAGCTTTAGATGTAGTTAATTTATATAAAAAATCCATTTTCGTAAGTTTATTTTCATCTATACTAATCCATCCACTTTGAATAAAACCAATAGATCTTAATATGATTTTATCAATTATATTTAATTCATAACCTGTTTTATTTAGGTAAGATACTGTATTATTGGTACTTCCCTTAGGGATAAATAACACTTTCGTTGAACTCATCGGAATTGTTACATAAAACAAAATTATAATACAAGCTATAAGGAATACCTCGACAATGTTAAAGGCTATTAAACTTCTATTAGTTTCTCTTTTATTTATTACTATATTAATATTTTCAGTATTGTTGTTGGGCATAAAAATAAACTCTTTTTCTTTTGGAAATGTTTTCGTCTCGCAATTCTATATAAAGTTTGATAAAAAGCTTATTGTAGACATTGAAAATATAGAAATTAAGTCTAAAAAATCGCAGGTAAAAAATTCTTATGATGACTTAAAAAAGAATATAAAACTCCTTCCTCAAGTTTTAAAAATATTTAAACAAATTGATATTAGAAGATTAAAAATTGATGGAAATGAATTTACAATTGCATTAAATGAAGACTCTTTATATTTAGATAATAAATTTGTAAATATTTCTTCTGAATTAAAGTTCATTTCAAATCAAGTTATATTTGATTTATACTCTTTATATTTAAAAGATGTAGATTTGCTACTTTTGGGAAAAATTAAAGTTGATTCTTTTAATGAAAAAGTAAATTTGTTAGGTAAGTATCATCATCAAGACTTAGTTGGTGATATAACTTTGGATATAGATAAAAAGTTAGCAAGTTTTTCTTTAAACAGTAAGGAGTTTAAAAGTTTAAAGTTCTTGAAAAAGTTTTTTAGGTTACCTACAATTGTTGAAAGCTGGATGTATGATAATGTTGAAGGTAAATTACAACTAAAAGAATTTTACGGAAACTTTGATTTAGAAAAAAATAAAATTATTGAAAAATCATTATATGGTAATGCTGTAATAAAAAATGCAAAAATTAGATTCCATAAAGATGTAAAAAGAATTAACATAAAACAAATTGATGTTGGTTTTAAACACAATAAACTTACATTAGATTTAATAAAGCCAATATTTGAAAAAATTCCAATAGATGGAAGTTATGTTCATATAAATAATATTGCAAGTGCTAAAAATGGAAATGTAGTAGTAAATATAAAAGTAAAAAAAGCAAAATTAGATTATAGAATATTAAATATACTAAAAGCATATAATATAAACTTACCTTTAGTTCAAAAAACTGGTTATACAAACGCAAATGTAAAATTAATTATTCCATATAGTAAAAATAAAAGAATGGATACAAAAGGAAAATTTATCCTTGATAAATCTAATATTTTATTAAAAAATTTTCCTTTTAGTACTACAAAGGCAACCGTAGTTTTAGATAATTCAAAAGTAAAAATTCTTAATTCAGATATTAAACATAAAAATATGATTCATGCAAATTTAAATTTTGAAATAGATACGAAAACATCAACGGCTAAAGGAAATGCATTAATTAAATCTTTTTTAATTCAAGACAAGAATGATAAAATTATTCATATTAAAAATAAAAAAACACCATTGTTCTTTTCTTATAAAGAGAATGTAAATATTAAATTAAGTGGAATAAATACTGATATTAAAATAAGTGATTATATATATGTTGATATTAATAAGTTATCTTCTATTTATGAATATTCAAATCTTTTACAAGAACTTAGTGTTAAAGATGGTGATCTATCATTAAAAATAAAAGATGAAAATAATATATCCTTTAATTCATATATCACAGGGCTTGATTTTCCAATAGAGAGGAATTCTAGGAAAATTAATTCACTAAAAGTTAAAGGTTTAATTAAAAATGATTATGTAAAAATTAATAGTCTTGATAATAATATTAAAGTTGAAATTAAAAATAAAAATATAAATGTATCTTTAAATAATACTGATGTAGTTATTGATACAAATAAATCCTCTAATAAAGAATTGCCACTCCTAACTATAAATGCTAATAATGCAAAGTTTAAACTTGATAATGAAGTTTATGACATAAAAGTGGGAAAAGCTAAAATAACACCATCTTTAATAACTTTTAATGCAGATGTTAGGAATTTAAAACTACCTATAGAAAAAGATGGAAAAGAAATAAAAAGACTTAAAGTAAAAGGTACTTATTCTAAAGATATTACAAATATTGAAACTTTAGATAAAAAAATAAAACTAAAATATACAGGGAATAGCAAATTAGATATAAAAATTGATGGTTATGATATTTTGGTTAAAACTGATAAGAAAGAAGAAAGTAAAATAAATGATTTAAATATTGAAGGTAAAAACTCAAATATCATTATAAATGATAAATTTAAATTTCTTGCAGATACTTTCTCTTTAAGATTACGTGATCATAATAAATATTTTCATTTAAATCATAAAAAAACAGACTTGACTTTTAAAGAATCAAAGGATAAAAAGGTTGATATTTTTGCAAATGATATAAGTGATACTTTCATTAATACAATTTTTAATAAAAAGATTTTAAAAGGTAATAACATCTTGTTTTTAGCTAATGGCACAAGGCCCTCTCTAAAAGGTAAAATGATTTTAAAAGATGTTAAAATTGAAGATTTAGCAATATTAAATAACTTATTATTATTTATTAATACATCTCCTGCTTTAATTAATCCTTTTTTAGCAATTCCTTCAGTTGTTGGACTGGCAACTACTGGTGGATTTAATTTAACAGGATATAAGATTATAGATGGTATTTTAAATTTTGATTATAATGAAGATAAAAAACATTTAGATATAAAAAAATTAGTGACAATAGGAAATGGGATTGATTTTGATGGTTATGGAAAAGTTGATATAAATACAGGAACTATAAAATCAAAGGTAAAGCTTATCTTTTTTAAAGATTATTCAAAATTAGTAGGAGCTATTCCTATTGTTAATTATGTATTATTAGGAAAAAATAAAAGAATTGAAACGAAAGTTAATATTTTTGGTCCTTTAGAAAATCCTAAAATATCTACAAACTTAACAAAAGATGCTTTCTCTGTTCCTTTAAATATTGCAAAAAGAGTATTAACCTCTCCTGTAGAGTTTGTAAACTTTTTAAAAGTGTTAGGAAAAGAGAGTCCAAAGAAATAAACCTAAAATAATTTAGGTTTATTCATTTCTTAATACATCAATAACATCAATTTTAGTAGCTTTAGATGCTGGATAATAAGATGATAAAGTTACAATAACTGTAGCACCAATTACAATAGAGATAAAATCACTCATTGCTAAATCAAGAGGAAGTTTAGCTGTTCCATAAACATCAGCAGGAAGAGATACAATATCAAATGTATCTAAAACCCAATAACCAAAGAATCCTAATATAATTCCTGAAATAATTCCTGAAAATCCTATAATAATTCCAACTTTTAAGAATATTGATTTAATTTCTTTTGTAGAAGCACCCATTGATAAAAGTAGGGCAATTTCTTTTCTTCTACTCATAACTGTCATTAGTAATGATGAAATTATATTAAGAGATGCTACTAAAATTATTAGCATTAAAACTATAAAAAGGGCAGTTTTTTCCATTTTCATTGCGGCAAAGAAATTTCCATTTTGTTGCCACCATCCCAAAACTCCTGCCCCAGTATTTTTTAAATCTTCTCGTAATTTCTCAATATCTTTAAATGCATCATCTGAATAGATATGAATTCCATCATATGTATCTTTAGGCTTTTTTAATAAAGTTTGTAAAGCTTCTATAGATGTATACATATAAGCTTGATCATATGCATTTAAACCTGATTTAAATGAGTTTTGAAAAGTAAATCTTTTCATTTTTGGAATCATTGAAAAACCACTTGGATTTAAGGATGTAAAATATAGAGTTGTTTTAGTTCCTTGGTTCAAAAATAGTTTTGATGAAATTCCTGCACCTGTAATAATATCGTATTTACTTAGTTGTAAATCTCCTAGGGCTTTTTTATAAATATCATTTATTGAAGCTTCTTTTTGGGGAATTACACCAAAAATCATTCCACCACTCATATCTTCACCACTTTGTGCAATTACTTGAGATGAAATATAAGGTGAAAATTTTAAATCAGGATGTTTTTTTTGTAATTGGTCTAATAAGGCTTTATCTAAAGAGTTGTTAAACTTAGAATAAATTGTAAGAGGGTAATTCATAGTAAAAAGTTTTTTCTCAAACTCTTTTGCCGTACCATTCATAATAGCCATAGAAAGGATTAAAACCATAACACCAACAGCTACACCTACAAATGCTAAAATAGCACTTATAGATATAAAAGGGTTTTTCTTATCAAATCGTAAATATTTCTTTACGATAAAATTAACTAATCTCTTATTCAAATTAGTTTCCTGCTGCTAAACCTCTTTTAGGTCCGCTTTTTCCACAACATTGTTTATATTTTTTTCCAGAACCACATGGGCAGTTATCATTTCTTGCAATCTTTTTTTCACTTGCCATTACTTCTTTTTGTACAACATTAGTTGTAACATTTTCAGTTGACTCTTCCATTTGTTCTTTCATTTTATCTAATGCTTCTTGTTCTTTTTGTGCATCATCTTGATTTTGAAGTTGAATAGTAAATAAAACTTTGATAATTTCATGTTTGATATTTGAAATGAATTCAATAAACATATTATATGATTCTTTTTTATATTCAACCAATGGATCTTTTTGGTTATAACCACGAAGGCCTATACCTGTTTTTAATGTATCCATAGAGTATAAATGTTCTCTCCATGCATTATCTAGAATTTGTAAGTATAAAATTCTTTCAATTTCACTTTTTTGTTCAGGTGCTGCCATTTCCATTTTTTTAGTATATACACTTTTAACAATCTCAAGAAGTTTATTTTCTAATTCTTCATAAGAATCAGAGCCAATATCTTCAAGCGTAATAATAAGATGAAGTTCTTCTTTAAATTTTGCAATTATATAATCATAGTTATAATCTTCAGAAGGCATACCATCTATAATCTCTGCATTAGAAAGAGTAGTTTGAACATATTCTAATTTATTTTCATCAAGTTTTGTATCAATATCATAATCTGCTTTTAATAAGTTATTTCTAAAGCTATATACAACTTTTCTTTGCTCATTTGCTACATCATCATACTCAAGTAAGTGTTTTCTTGATTCAAAGTGCATTTGCTCAACTTTTTTCTGAGCATTTTCAACTGCACGTGTAACCATTTTTGATTCAATATGTTCGCCATCTTCAATACCAAGTCTTTCCATGATACCCTTAATTTTATCACTTCCAAAAATTCTAAGAAGATTATCTTCTAAAGATAAGAAAAATTGAGATTCACCAAAATCACCTTGACGTCCTGCTCGACCTCTTAATTGATTATCAATTCTTCTTGACTCATGTCTTTCTGTTCCTAGAATTACTAATCCACCAAGGTCAAGTATTTCTTGAGATAGTTTAATATCAACACCCCGTCCAGCCATATTAGTAGCAATTGTAACTGCACCTTTTTGACCAGCATCTTCAATAATCTTACCCTCTTTTTCATGTTGTTTTGCATTTAAAACTGTGTGAGGAATTTTTTTATCTTTTAAAATTTTATGTAGTTTTTCAGACTTTTCAATTGAAGCAGTACCAACAAGAACAGGTTGTCCTTTTTCATTTAAAGTTTTAATTCTATTACAAACTGCTTCAAATTTTTCTGCTTCACTTTTATAAATTAAATCATTTTTATCAAGTCTAGTAACTGGAACATTTGTAGGGATAGAAACAACATCAAGGCTATAAATCTCTGCAAATTCAGTAGCTTCTGTTTGTGCTGTTCCTGTCATACCTGCTAGTTTATCATACATTCTAAAGTAATTTTGGAAGGTAATATCTGCTAAAGTTTGAGATTCATCTTGAATAGAAACTCCTTCTTTAGCTTCTAAAGCTTGGTGAAGACCTTCTGAAAATCTTCTTCCTTCACTTAATCTTCCTGTAAATTCATCAACAATAATTACTTCATTATCTTTAACTACATAATCAACATCTTTTTCAAAAATATAGTTAGCTTTTAAAGCTTGATCAAGATTGTGAGATAATGAGGCATTTTCTAATGAATATAAGTTGTCTACTTCAAATAATTCTTGTGCTCTTGTCGTTCCTTCTTCTGTTAAAACAACAGATTTATTTTTTTCATCAACTGTAAAATCTCCAGTTGTTATAACTTTTTCATCAGCTTTTTTAGGCTCAATTAATTCACCTTTTTCTAAAGTCATTGCAATTTTATTTGTATTTGAATAGTTTGCACTTTTTTGATTTGTAGGTCCACTTATAATTAAAGGAGTTCTAGCTTCATCAATTAAGATTGAATCTACTTCATCAACGATTACAAATGAATGTTCTCTTTGAACTTTTTCTTCAATATCATAATTCATGTTATCTCTTAAGAAATCAAATCCAAACTCATTATTTGTACCATAAGTAATATCAGCAGCATATTGTTCTTTTCTTAAATCATCATCTTTTAAAGTACCAACAATTGCTCCAACAGAAAAACCTAAAAAGTTGTATAAGGGTTCTAAATCTTGTGCATCTCTTGAAGCTAAGTAATCATTAACAGTAACAACATGTACACCTTTTCCTGTTAATGCATTTAATGCAACTGTTAGTGATCCAACAAGTGTTTTACCTTCACCTGTTTTCATTTCAGCAATTCTTCCATCGTTTAAAACCATTGCTCCTACTAACTGAACGTCATAAGGTCTCATATTTAAAGCTCTTTTACTTGCTTCTCTAGTAATTGCAAAAGAATCATTCAATACATCATTTAATGATTTTTCTTCATTTTGTACTTGATTTTTTAATTCATTAAAACTATTTTGTAATTCATCATCACTCATTGACTCATACTTACTTTCAAGTAAAGTTATTTCTTGAGCTCGTTTTTTATATCTTTTTACTTCTTTATCGTTTTTAGTACCAAAAATCTTTGAAAAAACATTTAACATAAAATTAATTCCTTTTTGTTATAATCGCTAGATTATATAAAAATAAAGGTTAAAATATGTTTTATAAGATGATATTTGTATTTATAGTTTTTTTAACTAGCTTAAATGCAGCCATAGATATTAAAAATCTAAAGAGTTTTCAAGCTGATTTCACACAAAGTATAAAGTCAATTAATAATAAAATTATAGAATATAAGGGTATTATATTTATTAAAAATACAGGAAAAATTCTATGGAAGTACAAAACACCAATTGAAAAAAATGTTTATATATTAAATGATTTTGCAATCATAGATGAGCCAGAGTTAGAACAAGCAATTTATACTCAATTACAAAGTGAAATAAATATAATAAAACTATTAAATGCATCAAAAAAAATAAATGAAAATTCATACATTACTAATATTGATGAAATTGACTATTTAATAGAAAGTTCAAAAGATACAAATGAAATAGAAATAATTAAATATAAAGATAAACTTGATAATAATGTTGAAATTAAATTTACTAATCAAGTCTCAAATAAAGATATTCAAGATCATATTTTTAAATTTACAGCTCCAGAACACTACGATATTATAAGAAAGTAAATTTTTAGCTAACTTAGATATAATATGCAAAAGGTAAGCTTGACAATAACTTGAATATTTATATTCAAGAGGAAAGTCCGGGCTGCAGTGAAGTATGGTTCCATTTAATTGATGGCCAGGGTAACCTAAGGGATAGTGCAACAGAGAATAGACAGCCGATTTTTCGGTGATGGTGAAACGGTGAGGTAAGAGCTCCCCAGACTTTTGAGTAATCATTAGTGCTTTGTAAACCCAACTTGCAGCAAAAAGACCTGGTATTCACTTCACATTTTTTGGTCTTTGCTCGACTACTAAAGTAATTTAGTAGCTAGATAAATTATTGTCTTTAAAACAAAACTCGGCTTATGAGTTTACCTTTTTATTTAAATCAACTGATTCTTCACAAACTCTAAATAATGTCCTTCTTCCTCTTCAAGTTCTTTATGATTACCTCTTTGAACAATTTTACCTTCATCTAAAACATAAATTATATTTGCATTTTTTACTGTACTTAATCTATGTGCGATTGTAATAACAGTTTTATTTTTTAATACTTCTTCTAAAGCAATAAAAAGTTTTGCTTCTGTATGAACATCAAGTGCAGATGTAGACTCATCAAATATAACAACTGCCGGGTCTGCAATAATCATTCTCGCTATTGATAGCCTTTGTCGTTGACCTCCACTTAATCTAACGCCATGTCGTCCTACCATTGTTTCTAAACCTTCTGTCATTTTATCTATTACATCATCAAGTTGTGCAATTTTTAAAGCTTTGTGTATATGTTCGTCACTTATGTTTTCATTTCCCATTGTGATGTTAAATTTCAATGTATTATTAAAAAGTATTGGCATTTGAAGTACTAAAAATATACTTTCTCGTAAACTTTTCTTATTAAGTTTATCAATACTCGTGTTATTATAAAAAACATCACCACTTTTCTTTGAATAAAAACCTGAAATTATTTGGGCAAGTGTTGTTTTACCACTTCCACTTGCTCCAATTAAAGCCACTTTTTCTGCAGTATTTATATCTAGAGAAATATCTTCTAAGATATTTTTTTCTTTAGTATATGAAAAGTTTAAATTCTTTATTGAGATATTAACTTTTTTATTTTTAACACAAAGTTCTTCCTTCCCACTTTTCTCTACATCTAAATCTAGGATTTTGTTGATTCTACTTATTGCTGCATTTGCACTTGCATATGAATATTGAATAGATAAAATGTCTTGAACTGGAGTCATAATAAACCATATATATCCAAACATGGCGAACATCATACCTATTGATAAATCACTATATTCAACTAAAATAAGACCAGTTGCTCTAAAGATTTCAAATACAATTAAAAATATTGTAAAAGATAACCTTTCATAAGCAACACTTTTATAGTTATATTCATTTGAAGTAACTTGAATATTTTTAGCTTTTTTAATAGCTTCTTCAAAGAAATATTCTTCTTTATTACTGGCTTTTATTTGTCCAAATAAATCTAGTGTTTCACCTACATTATCTTGGAATTCTTCAATTGCTTGATTTTCTTCTTTTTTTAATACACCTGTTTTTTTAGATATTTTCTTAGATAAAATCATAATAATTGGTTGAATAAATAGAATCATTAAGCCTAAAACTGGGTCAATTGCTATTATTACAACAGCAACAGCTAGTAATGTTAAAACAGAAGCTATAAACTTACTTGCAATTGATATGATAAAAGTATCTAGCGTATTTATATCAGTAACTAAATTTGATGATATTGCACCAGAGCCTAGACTTTCATATTCATTCATATTTACAAGTTTTAAGTGATTTAATATTTTTACTCTTAGTTTAAAAGTTACATATTTTGAGATGTATGTAAAAATTTTTGTAATTATGACAGTGAAAACAAAATGGATTAGTCTTAAAAATATCACTACAAGAGTAACAATAGCTATATAGTAAAAGGCATTACCAATTCCTAAAGAGTCATTTATAATATTTACAAAGAAGTCTGGTTTTTTCAATAATACTTCATCAACTAAAATAGGAAGCATTAAAGGAATAGGAATACTTATTAAAATAGCAATAAAAGTAATAAATTGACCTAAAAGTAAGTGTTTTTTATTATCTAATAATAGTTTGAATATGTATTTAAAGGATATGTGATTGTTCATAGTAATCTTTCTTAATTTAATAAGTAAGTTTTACTATAAACAACTTAAATTAAATTAAATCTATAACCGATTCCTGAAATGTTTTTAATTAAATCTTTATATGTTTTTTTTCTTAATTCTTTTACCACTGATCTTAAAGCGTCCTGTGTCATAGAACCTTCCCAAATACTTTTATCAATTTCTTGATATGAAACTGTATTATTCGCTTTACTTGTCATAAATTTAAAAAAGTCATTTTCTTTCTTTGATAGTATAACTATCTTTTTATTTTTTAAAAGAATTTGATTATAATAATCATAAATATAATCATTCTGTAAGTTAATAATATTTGATTTATTTGAATCATATGTTTGAATACAAGTCTTTAATGTAGAGATTAATTCTTCTCTTGTTACTGGAGTTTGTATGAATTTTAAAAGTTCTACTTTAATCCCTTCTATTAAATGTGAATTTTTTATTAAATTACTTGTAATTATGATTTGAATTTTTTTATTTTTACTTCTAATTTCTTTAAAATATTCAATATTATTGTATTCCGAGAATATAATATCAATTTTTTTTGTATTTAATACGTCAGTAGCTGAATCTAAATCATGAGTTATAAAAAACTCTTTAGCCTTGATATTTAGGTATTCTATCGCGATATTTTGAGTGAAGTTGTTTGATATATATAGTACATTTAAATATTTTAACTCTTTCATTTAACTTCCTGTTTTTAATTATAACGATATTTATAACATAAAAAATATGAAAAATTATTTAAAAGATTTTTTTTAAAGTTGTAAAATAGTAAGTAAAATTTACTATTTTACTGGAGCAGCTAACATTTTTTCACAAACTTCAAGTTTCATTCCATCATGAAATTCACAATTTAAACCACATTTATAAGTTCCTAAATCAGTAACTTTAAGAATTGCTAATTGTTTTTTTGATTCTTCTTGACATTCTAGTAGATTTTTAAAAACCATAGGGCTTTTTAGACTTCTTTTAGTGTTTTCTTTATCAGGATAAATAAAAGAATGCCATTTCTCTTCTGGCTTCTCTCCCCAGCATCCTGATAAAAGTAGGGCAGTTGCTGTTAATAGTAATAGGTTTTTATACATTCAAACTCTTTTTTTCGTTTGATTGTAGTAAAACTATATTTAGAAAAGCTTAAACCATAACATTTTGTAGTGTTTGTTTTATTACATCGAAATCTTTAAGTTCTTCTCTTAATCTTAAATTTTCTAGATAAAGTTCAATTGCTTTACTTAATTGATCACTAACTTTTCCAGTTGATGCTGCTTTATTAATGGTATCTGGTTTATACCCTAATTCAAAAGATAGTTTTTTATATGTAAGGCTTAAATCTTTACAAACTTGTTTTATAACATTTGGATGTAAATCTTCATATAGTTCTTCTGCATCTATATTAAATGAATCAGCAGTATTACAAACTATGTCTTTTTTGAGAATTAAAATATTTCTATAGTAATAGTGCTTTGAACTGGGTCTAAATAGTTTCAAATTTTCTTTTGGAACTGAAATAAATAGTTTTTTACCATTACATCCAATCATGTCATCAAATACTGTAACTAAACTATTTTCATTTAAATGCTTAAATGTTTCTAAGAACATAAAAGAGTTTATGTATTTAGTTTTTGTTTTAGACTCTTTATATTCTTCAAATGTAAATTCAATATCTACATTTTCATATTTTAAGCAAAGATTTTCTTTTGGCATATTTGTTTTTATTACTATATGGAAATGCAATAAATTATCTCTATTGTTTGAAAAAACATTTATAATATTTTCTGCTTTAATATCATACTTAGTGAATAATATATTTATAATCTTTTCAACATATTCAATATCTTTATATGTATTATCAATATCTCTTACTAAATATGGTGTTTTATTAAATAGTTTTCCAACTTGGGTCATGATTTATCCTAAATCTTTCGTATCTTTCTACATATATTATACATAAGGGAGAAGACTTTTTACTTATTATTTCATTAAAAAATGAACAAAAACGAATAAAAATGGTAAAAAATCACCTGTTTTACTAATATGCTATGAAGGCGCTATTTTATTGATATAAATATGCTATATTCGCTATACTATGGTGTTTAACAATTATTACACAGTTGTTATGCTATAATAATAATAAAAATAAATAAAGTATCTAAAATGAAAAAAATATTTATATTATTTTTTCTTATGATTAGTTTTGTTTTTGCAAAAGTTGATTATTCAGAAATGAGTACTCAAGAATTGATCGCAATAATGGGCTATGTTAAGGATCAAAATAAAAAACAATTTATTCAAGAGTTAAAATCTAGAGTAGTTACAATGAGCACAAATGAGAAAAAATCTTATAAAAATAACTTAGAAAAGTTAAATAAATAATGAAAACAAAATTATTATTATTAGAAGATGACTTAACTTTAAATGAAACAGTAGTTGAATATTTTGAAGATAAAGGCTATGAAATAGTTTCTGTTTATGATGGAGAAGATGCAATTTCTGCTATTTACGAAAATAGTTTTGATTTATTACTTTTAGATGTAAATGTTCCAATGATGAATGGTTTTGAAGTTTTAAAAGAGATAAGAAAAGAAGGAAATTCAACACCAGCAATATTTATAACATCATTAAATTCTATGGACTCACTAGAAGAAGGCTATGAAAGTGGTTGTGATGATTATATTAGAAAACCATTTGCATTAAAAGAACTTTTGATTAGAGTACAAACAATAATCAAAAGAGAATTTTCAATAAAAAATGATCTAATTGAAATTGATAAAAATATTACTTTTGATTCAATTGCTAATGAACTTGTTAGTAATGGAGAAGTTGTTAAACTTAATTTTAAAGAGTTAAAACTTTTAAAGTTCTTTTTACAGCATCCAAATGAACTTTTAATTCATGATCGAATCTATGATTATGTTTGGGAATATGATGAAGAATATAGTGATAATTCTTTAAGAACTTATATAAAAAACCTTAGAAAGGTATTAGGAAAAGATAAAATTGTTAGTCTTAAAAAGCTTGGATATCGATTTAACAAAGAGCGAAACTAGGACCCTTTTAGGATTTAGTCTTCTTTACTCTTTTTTAGTTCTTGTAATAATTAGTGGTATATCTTTTATATATTATAAGTTTCAAAAAGATTTAATGCTACAAGAAAAACGTCATCTACTTCAAGAATATTCAAATGATTTAATTTTTCAACTAAAAGACCTTCATATAAATTTTGATAAATATAAATTCTATCCACGAGATGAAAAATTTAATTCTGCAATTTTTGATAGTGATAAAAAGCTTATTTTCTCAACACTAAAATCAAAAGATGTAAAGTTTGATAAAGTTGCATATATCTCTAAAAATATGATTCATTTTATAGAAGAACCTGAATCATATTATTTAGGTGCAAAATATGTGATTATGGAAGTACCTGATGATAACTTATGGTTTAATCTTGTAAAGAACGATATTATTACATATTCACTTATTGCATTTATTTTTATGCTAATACTTGGATATTTTATTTCAAAACTCTTTTTAAAACCTATGCGTGATGCCTTACATTTATTAGATAGATTTATCAAAGATACTACTCATGAGTTAAATACTCCTATTTCTGCAATTATTACAAATATAGAAATGATTGATAAAGATGATTTAGATGAAAAAGTTCTAAGAAAAATTAATCGTATTGATATTGGGGCTAAAACGATTTCAAATATTTATGAAGATTTAACATTTTTAACATTGAATAATAAGATTATATCTCAAAATGAAGAGTTAGATTTATCAAATATATTAGAACAAAGAGTTGAATATTTTAGTAGTTTAGCTACTATAAAAAAAATAAATTTTGTACTTAATATAAAAAAAGATGTATACTTAAATATTGATATAAAAAAGATTTCAAAGCTAATAGATAATCTAATCTCAAATGCAATTAAATATAATAAAATTGCAGGAACAATTACCGTAGGTTTAGAAGATAATATTTTAATTATTGAAGATACTGGAAAAGGTATGAATAAAGAAAATTTATCAAATCTTTTTGAGCGATACTCAAGGTTTGATAAAAGCGTGGGAGGCTTTGGTATAGGCTTAAATATTGTTTCTTTAATAGCAAAAGAGTATAACTTAAATATTAATGTTGTATCTAAAATTAATGAAGGCACTAAGATAGAGGTAAAATGGTAAAACTAATATTAATTATGATTCTTTCATTTTCTTTTTTACAAGCTACAAAAATAAGAACAGTATATGAAAAAAATTGTATAAAGTGTCATAAAAAACTTCCTGTATCTATTGATAAATATTTTTACAGATATTTATTAAAGTATAGCAGTGAAACAAATGTTAAAAAATCAATGTTTGAGTATCTGAAAAAACCAAATAAGAAAATGACTATTATGCCAGAAGCATTTATTAAGAGGTTTGGTATTAAAAAAAAGACTAAATTAAGTGATGAAAAGTTGAATCAAGCGTTAGATATATATTGGGAAAAATACAAAGTATTTGGTAAATTAAAGTAAATAATCTCCACAATAAGTACACTATTTAAAAATATACTTCTTTAAATTTAATTACAAAAGGAGTTTCAAATGAATAAAATTTTATTATCAATTTTAATGTGTGGTACTTTTGCTTTTGCAAAACAACATACAACTAATTTTCATGCCTATGTAACACATAGTGAACCTGTTTATGAATACAGATATAACGGACATGATAATTACGATGAGTCAAATTATTATAGAAGTGATTATGATGATAGAGATGAACCTAGATATAATAGAAATAATTATTCTAATAATAATATCGGTCTTGATACCATTGTTGGTGGAACAATTGGTGTTATTATCGGAAATCAAATAGGTCGTGGTAATGGTAAGACAGCTGCAAAGATTGTAGGTGGTTTACTAGGTGCTTCAATTGCTAATAATACAAGATATGATAATTCTTATGCTCAAAATACTGAATATACAAAACATTACGATAATCGTAATAGATATAAAAAACACCATAAAAGAAGAAAACAAAAAGTTCTAGTAGGTTATAAAAATTACTTTGTTTATAAAAATAGAGAGTTTCATAAGTTTTCTAATCATAGAAAAAATAGAATTAGAATTACAGAAACAATTAATTTTTAACTCAAGTATTAACTTGAGTTAAAAAGATAGGATAAAGACTTTAGCTTAATAATTTTCCAACAGTTTGTTGATTTATATTATTAGCTTGCGCTGTTGCAAAGGCCCCAATTTGTGCTAAAACATTTTGTTTAGAAAAATTAGCTGATTCTTTTGCATAATCTGTATCAAATACAGAGTTAGCTTCAATTGTTTGATTCTTTTGTGTTAGTAAATTTCTCATAGAACTTTCTAATTGATTACTCACAGAACCAAATTCACTTCGAATATCACTTAATCCACTAATTGCACTATCAACATTTCCTAAGATTGCTCTTGCATCTGCTGCTGAAAAGCTGCTCTCATCTTGATTTAAAAGAGCACTTAATCCTAGACCTTGGGTATTTGATTGAACACCTGATGATTCAATAATATCAGCATTCTCATTTCCTGATTGAAATTGTAAGTCAGTACTTGCATTATTGTCAGATTGACTATTTTGTAATAAATTATTGCTATTATAATTTGTACTACTTGCAATATTATCAAATTGTTCTAATAAACTCTTAACCTCTTTTAATATTGCATCTCGACCCTCTTGACTTGTAGTATCTGTTGATGCTTGTAATAGTTTTTCTTTTACATTATCTAATATATTTGATTGTTCTTTTATTGCACCATCTGCAATTTGAGTTAATGCAATAGCTGAATTAGTATTTTCTATTGCAGAAGAATAACCATTGGCTTGAACTTGTAAGTTATTAGATATTGCTAGACTTGAAGCATCATTGCTTGCTTGATTTAATGTTACACCTGTCGCAATCCTATTTAAAGATTGATTAGCATTTAAGTATACGTCTGCATTTAATTGAGAGTTATTTCCTACTTGCATAGAGACTCCTTTTTTTACCTTTACATATTGTATAGCTATTAATATTAAAATATTATTAAGTTTTAAAACTACTTTTATAGAGATGAATATAAAGTTATTTTATTAGTTTAAAATTACTTCGATATAATACTTAAATTGTATAATACAGGCAACTCATGAATATAAAAGAAGATTTAAAAGAAATTATAATTCTAATAGATAAAAATTATTTTTTGATTGCACATAATAAAATAGAAGAATTATGGCGAGTGAATAAAAATGATAAAGATACAAGAAATGAATCATTTATATTAAAAGCTTTTGTAAATGCATTTGCTAGCTTTGAACTAAATAGTATAAAAAGATATGAACATTCTAATAAAATTTGGCAAAT
>Ga0105357_10000728_pt1 | contig 17560 bp, 14 predicted proteins | sample GOMGulsemesocosm_4_FD_83660 | JGI IMG/M metagenome (GOLD analysis project Ga0105357, IMG submission 83660) | Methane-oxidizing microbial communities from mesocosms in the Gulf of Mexico - GOM15B Gulf of Mexico | ecosystem: Environmental > Aquatic > Marine > Cold seeps | place: USA: Gulf of...
AAGGTAAATTTTATGAGTTGTTCTCAATCGCCACATATCGTTCAATCTACTTGTGCATACTGTGGTGTGGGTTGCGGTATTGATATTACTGTTGAAAATGGGAAGGCCAGCTCCTTAGTTGGTACAACAGAGCATCCAGCCAATTTTGGGAAACTGTGCGTTAAAGGTACAAATTTATTAGCAACAACTGATTTAACAAATCGCCTACTAGAACCAAAAATAAATAACAAAACGGTTGATTGGTTAACGGCTACAAACCATGTAGCAGATAAGTTTTCTCAAATAATCAAAGACCATGGTCCTGATTCAGTTGCCTTTTATGTCTCTGGGCAACTATTGACAGAGGATTATTACCTCGCCAATAAATTAATGAAAGGTTATATAGGCTCCGCCAATATTGATACCAACTCTCGCCTTTGCATGTCATCGGCTGTTGCTGCTTATAAACGCAGTTTTGGTGAAGACGTTGTTCCTTGTAGTTATGAGGATTTAGACAGTACTGAACTATTATTAATCACAGGCTCTAATGCTGCTTGGACGCATCCTGTACTGTTTCAGCGCATTGAACGAGCTAAAAAACGTAACCCTAAGATGAAAGTAGTGGTTATTGACCCACGTAAAACTGCAACCTGTCAAATTGCAGATTATTTCTTACCTTTAAAACCAGGCAGTGACGCTGCATTTTTTAACGGGTTATTAAATTATTTAAGTCGTAATGACGGATTAGATCAAGACTATATTGAACGCTATACTCAAGGTTTTGAACAAGCATCGATACAAGCAAGCAAGTGGACATTAGATGAAGTATCAGATTATTGCAATATTGATCAACAAACCCTTGAAAGTGTGTATCAATTATTTGCCAAAACTGAAAAAGTTATTACCTTCTTTTCAATGGGTATCAACCAATCAAACTCAGGTGTTGATAAGTGCCAAAGTATAATTAATTGTCACTTAGCCACAGGCAAAATTGCCAAAGACGGCTGTGGACCTTTTTCTATAACAGGTCAACCCAATGCGATGGGAGGCAGAGAAGTTGGCGGTTTGTCTAATCAATTAGCTTCACATATGGATATTGATAACCCTAAACATCGCTCGACAGTACAGCGCTTTTGGCAATCACCCATCATCGCTGATAAAGTAGGCTATAAAGCTGTTGATCTATTTAACGCCATAGATGAAGGAAAAGTAAAAGCTGTATGGATAATGGCAACTAACCCCGTGGTAAGCTTACCTAATCGTGAAAAAACAATACGAGCATTAAAAAAATGTGAATTTGTTGTTGTCTCTGATTGTGTTGAAAATAATGATACCTTAGACTTTGCTGATGTAAAACTACCCGCAACACCATGGTTAGAAAAAAACGGAACTGTCACCAATTCAGAGCGTAGAATTTCACGTCAAACTAACGCTATATCGCCTAATGGACAAGCAAAACACGACTGGAAAATTATTGCTGAAGTAGCTAAAGCAATGGGATTTTCGGGGTTTGATTATTCACATGTCAGCGAAGTTTTTCGAGAATTTGCTCAATTGTCTGGTTTTGAAAATAATGGTGAACGCGTATTTGATATTTCAGCCTTTTCAACTATTTCTCCAGCACAATATGACCGTTTAAAACCTGTACAATGGCCAGTTAACGACACTTATCCTGAAGGTAAAAAGCGAATTTATGAAGATGGTAAATTTTCTACCCCTACAGGCAAGGCATTATTTTTCCCTATAACGCCTCAAGAGCCAACACAAAAAACATCAATAGAGTACCCCTTTAGATTAAACAGCGGCCGGTTGAGAGATCAATGGCATACCATGTCACGAACAGGTAAAGCACCTCAACTCACCGCTCATACCGATAAATGTTACCTCTACATTAACCCTGATGATGCTGCCTTATTAAATATAGTTGATGATGAAATAGTCAATGTTTCATCCAGTACAGGCAAAGTAACTGTCAATGTAAAATTAGATAAAAATCAAAGAACTAATGAATGTTTTATGCCTATTCATTGGAATAAACAATTTGCCTCTAGCGCAAATGTTAGCAATTTATATGCGAGTATTGCCGATCCAATTTCTGGTCAACCTGAATGTAAACACGGTGCAATAGCGGTAAGTAAAACATTCTTTAAGCAATTTGGACAACTTCATATTAGCGAAGAGTTTATTGTTCAAGCCCAAATAAATAATGAGTTTTGGAGCAAAGCACGTACAAGTTATGGACTTAGTGTTCAATTTGCTAATACGAGCATTGAAACTGATATGTTAAATTGGTGTCAAAATACCAGCCAAATATCAGGTGAATGGATGCAGTTTACCCAAGGAAAAACAAGTTACGTTATCTGCTTACAAGAAGGTAAATTAGTTTTTTTATGTTACGCCTCAGAAACCAATCTAACAATTGAAAGCGCGTGGCTTGAACATATTTTCAGTCAAACGAATTTACCAGAACATGATATTCAATCGCTGTTATCAGGCACCTCAAGTGAAGTTTTCTCTAAAGGAAAACAAATTTGTAGTTGCTTTGATATTGGTGAAAAAGAAATAATTGGTGCCATTGAAGGAGGTTGTGGTTCAGTTGAACAATTAGGTGATACTCTACAATGCGGTACTAATTGTGGATCATGCAAATCAGAACTAGGTGCTTTACTTAATGAACATAAAGTAAATACAGCAAAAATAATTAAAAAGATCTATTTAGATGAACCTGATTTAATTGAAAGTAGTTTTTAATTTAAATACGGCGTTAAAATTCGTCAGCAGCAGCCCGTCTGATAGAATATTGAAAGTGAGCTTCATTGGGTATTTAATGTAAGCTGCTGGAAAAATACGGCTATAACACAGCACATAACGTTAAATATGTTGAGACAAAAAAACCTTATGAAAATATTATTTACATAAGGTTTTATTTTTTGCTTTTTCTTTTATAAAATAGTTATCGTTACTGTTACAGTTTACTTGCTCTTTGTTCTAAAATTTCTACAGCAGGAAGTTTTTTGCCTTCTAAAAACTCTAAAAACGCACCGCCACCAGTAGATATATACGATATTTTATCTTTAACACCATACTTATCAACAGCAGCTAACGTGTCGCCACCGCCTGCAATTGAAAAAGCCGAGCTATCTGCAATAGCGTTGGCAATAGCTTCTGTACCCTTGCCGAATTGATCAAATTCAAATACACCAACCGGGCCATTCCATACAATGGTGCCAGCATTTTTAATTATTTGAGCAAGCTTATCAGCAGAGTCAGGTCCAATGTCAAAAATCATTTCATCATCACTGACGTCGCTAACATTTTTAAGTATGGCTTTAGCGGTAGATGAAAATTCATCTGCAACAATAACATCAGTAGGAATAGGAATATCACCCTTGTTCGATTGAGCTTGTAGGGTTAAGCGCTGGGCTTCGGCGACTAAATCAGCTTCATATAACGATTTTCCCACGTTATGTTTCGCCGCAGCAATAAAAGTGTTTGCAATTCCGCCGCCGACAATAAGTTGGTCAACAATACCTGATAATGATTCTAACACAGTTAGTTTAGTTGATACTTTAGAGCCGCCAACAATGGCAACTAAGGGGCGGGCTGGATTGTCTAGTGCTTTACCTAAAGCATCTAATTCGCCAACAAGTAATGGACCTGCACAAGCGGTAGGTGCATATTTAGCTACACCATGAGTACTCGCTTGTGCTCGATGCGCGGTACCAAAAGCGTCCATAACAAAAATATCGCAAAGAGCCGCTAATTGTTGTGCTAACGCGTCATCATTTTTCTTTTCGCCGTGATTAAAACGAACGTTTTCAAAAATAACTAGTTCACCAGTAGCAACGTCAACACCAGATAAGTAATTTTTAACTAAACGCACCGGGTAGTTCAGGGCTGTCGCTAGGTAATCTGCTACTGGTTGCAGAGAATATTGTGACTCGTATTCGCCTTCTGTTGGACGACCAAGGTGTGACATTAGCATTACTTTTGCCCCGGTTTCTAATGCAAGTTTTATCGTGGGTATTGCTGCGAGTAAACGTGCATCTGAGGTAATTTTACCCTCTTGTACCGGTACGTTTAAATCTTCACGTATCAGTACACGCTGTCCAGATAAGTTTAGATCAGTCATGTTAATAATTGACATTTTTAAAGCTCCAAAAAGTTTAATCTTTTTCTAATAAATCAGTGGTTTTTAATGAGAACTCAGCTAACAAGTCATGAATAAAGCGATTTAATTCACCTGCCATCAGAGAAAAGTCAGCATCTAATTTAGCAACGATATCATCACTGTCAATGTCATCATTTTGTTCTTGAATAACATCAAAAAATTTAATGCGTTTAATGGCTAAATCATCACAAAGAATAAAAGACAGAGATTCATCCCATTCCATTGCGGCTTTAACCATGAATTTGTCGGCATCTAAATGAGATTTAATTTCATCGCTATCAAGATCTTGATTTTTCACACGAATAACGGCGCCGTCATCACCCAGCCCATTAAACTCAGCTTCCATTCCTAACTGAAATTTTGGCCCTAAATTTTTCTTAATCAACCAATCTGTCATGGTTTCGTCTGCGGCCACATCAGGCTCTAAACTAGTGACGGGTAATGTTCCTAGTACCTTTCTTAGTAGTGCAAGTAAATCTTCAGCTTTACCACGAGCGCTTGAATTGATAACAATAATATTGTCTTTTGGACTAATGTAAGCGTGAGTATCTGAAATACGTGAGAAAGCGCGTGGTAGGAGTTCAAAAGTAATATCTTCTTTAAATTGTTCTTTTTCTTTTTTCGTTGCGCCGCGGCCTTGTTCTAGTTCAAGCAAATTAATTTTTTCTTCAACCATATCTTTAATTACCGACGCGGGTAATATTTTTTCTTCTTTACGAGCACAAATTAAGAAATGGCCATTGGCACAATGAACACTTGAATCGCCATGTTTTCCTAGAGCATTTACCCAACCAAAATGTGCTAATTCAGTAGAACCACAAGGAGTAAAAAGATGTTCACAAAGGTGTTTTTCTAGCGCTTCTTCTGACCACTCAAAAGGTCGAGTAAAAGCGAAAAAGTATAGGTTCTTAAACCACATAAATTACATCCTAGACATTGATAGCATTTATAAGCTGTTTTTAAAAAGGCATGATACCTGAAAAGTGTCTACTCAAACAACTTCAATCAGTGCAGATGGACAGGTTATTTACCTGTTTGTTGATAGTAAATCTTTAAAAACTAAAAATATTAATTTAAAGCCTTATATTAGAATTTAAACAAAATTAACATTAGTATAAATATGTCACATTGTCATATTCATGTAACAAATTAAGAATAGCATACCAATCAGTCAAACACTTTAGCACCTGTTATTCATTTGAATAGAACCATTTGAATACAACAATACAATTTATTAATAAAAATATTAAAAGGCTTTAAAACATGAAACTAGTTAAAAATACTCTTGCATTAGCAATATGCTCAATTGTAGCACTTCCGACATTCGCCGCTAATATTGATTCAAATATTGAAATATATGGTAGAGCAGATGTTTCTTTACAATCATCAGATGAAGGTGAAGGTAACTTTACTGAAGTAAAAAGTAATGCTTCACGTATCGGCTTTAAAGGTAACCACCAGCTAAATGATGACTTAGAAGTTATCTTTAAAGCAGAGTTTCAAGTTGACCTTGATGGTGATAGCGATAAAGGTGATAGCATTACAGATAGAAATCAATACATAGGCCTAAAAGGCGGGTTTGGTGAAGTTTTACTTGGTAAAAATGACACTATGTTAAAACAATCACAGGGTAAAGTAGATTTATTTAGTGATTTAAATGGTGATATTAAACATTTATGGAAAGGTGAAAACCGAATGGCTGATACCATTTCTTATAAATCACCTAAATTTAATGGCTTGCAATTAGGTGTAACTTATATTGCTGAAGATTCTGTTGACGCAGAAGATGCATACTCAGTAGCTGTATTTTACGGTGATAAAAAACTTAAAAAATCAAAGATATATGCATCAATTGCCATGGACTCAGAAGTTAAAGGATATGACAATGCTCGTGCAACAATTCAAGGTAAAATAGCAGACTTTACTTTAGGTGCTATTTACCATACTCAAGAAAAAATTGATGGTAGTGCTGAAATGGACGGCTTAATGGTTTCAGCTAAATATTCAATGGGTGCTGCTACCTTAAAAGGCCAGTATCAAATTGCTGATTATGATGAAACTGATGTAACGAAAACTAGTATGACCGCTGGCGTAGACTATAAATTAGCTAAAAATACCAAACTTTATGCTTTTTATACTAGTATTGATAATGACACAGGTAATAGTGATGAAGATGAAGATTACCTAGCTGTTGGTATTCAATACAAATTCTAATGAATTTGGTTGTATCTGTATAATATAAAAAGCACCATTCGTTATGTTTGGTGCTTTTTATTTTCTAAAAGATTTTATCGCCTAAAGTGACTTTATGTTGAATGTTTTTACGTTTAGCTTTTTACCTAGTAAAAAGCACTGACGATAATTAGAGATGGAAAAATGACAAAATAGAGTCGCATTAAAAAACGTAAGTTTTTGTTAGCGCCTTTTAACTCCATAAAATGATCAATGACCATGAACCCTTTATAGGTAACAGTAAGGGCGATTAATATAGTGACTAAGGTTGTTGAAGAAAACTGCTCACCTAAAAAAGTATTAAACAGTGTAATCGCTATCAGCGCTACTAAATAATATTCTAATTTTCCGACGTATTTCATTATAATCACCTACCTTCTTACCTTTCTTTCTAACTATCTAAGTACATATAATAATGGAAAAATAAGAATCCACATTAAATCTATCATGTGCCAATACACAGCTAAAGCCTCTAAACCAGCGCTCTCTTTCGCTGAATAAGCACCACACCTTAATCTAAAAATCACCCATAAAATAGCACATGAAGCCCAGCCAACATGAAGAAAGTGATTAAAGGTCATATAATAATAAATGGTAAAAAACTCACTGGTACTGGGTCCAAATCCTTGTAAGTTATTCCAATAAAATTCCCAAGTTTTAATAATTAAATATAAACAGCCACAAAAGAATGCTAACCATAAATATCGTTCACATTTAAGCTTATTATCAAGACGAATATTAGCCATCGCTTTCGCCATAAAATAACTGCTAGTTAACAAAATAATGGTATTAGTTACCCCTAACGAGGTATGTAAACTTTGTGGTCCTTGTGTAAAAACCTCGGGGTAATAGAACTTAGCAATAAAATAGGCAACAAAAAAAATTCCAAATTCAGTCAGTTCAGATAAAATACCAACCCAAATTGGAATATTACCGGGAATTCTTCCTGCATGTTCTTCACTCCAAGACTTAGGAAAGATACCGAGCGATTTGTTAATAGAAATATTTTTCATATTCTCTTAGTTTGTGTTGTTCAATGCTTAGCTAATTTATAACCAATTTATCACTGACTGTGAAGTGATTATAACCAATTTCAGGAGTAAAAATATGATGGGTTTAGTTCAAGTCAAAAAGCAACAGCAATCAACCCATAATCTATAAAATAGGTTTTAAGCGGTAGGGTTCAAGAACACTGTAAAAAATTTGAATAGGTACAAAAAAGCCCTAACCGAAGTTAGGGCTTAAATTATATGGTGCCCCGACCCGGATTTGAACCAGGGACACGAGGATTTTCAATCCTCTGCTCTACCAACTGAGCTATCGGGGCATATTTATAAAGAATTATTATACGAAGCTCGCGTATAATAGCTATAATTTTCAAGGCTAGCAACCGTTTTTTGGTACTTTTTAAAACCTTAACGAAAATGGTTAATTAAAGTTCAAAATCACCAAAATCCAAATCACCATCACCATCACCATCACCATCATGAACTACTTTTTGTTTTGTAGGTGAGTCTAATAAAGAAGGTTGTACTGGTTCATGTGCAATTTCTAATAAACTAATGTCTAATAAACTAAGCTCTTCAACAACTTTGTGCTTATTTTTATTCTCTTGACGTTTTTTTCTTTGTATACAGCGCTTAATTACTTTTTGCTTGTTATCATTATCAAAGTTATTCCAATCCTGTCTTTCGTCACGCGTGCGCATACATCCAAGACAATAACCTTTAGCGTTTGATTCACATATATTCACACATGGGCTAGGAACATCAAAAAAGTCTAACTGCACTTACATTAACCACCATTAAATAAAATGCCCGTTGATTATGACTCATTCACGTTTTCTCAAATGAGCTCTTTCAAGTGGAGCGGGTTCACCCTAATCACCTCATTATATATTGCACGCTGCACTGACATATTAAGGTGATTTGAAGATGACTTATCAGCAAATTATTTTAGGGTCTTTTAATAATTTACGCTAGTTTATCAGAAGCAATATGATAATTAGGATCTTCAATTACATTGACTTCGACTAAATCACCGGCTTTTTTAAGTAATTGCTTACATTCGTTGTTTAAGTGTTTTAAATGCAAGGTTTTACCTTTAGCTAAATAACGTTCAGCTAAAGTATCAATTGCTTCGATAGCAGAATGATCAGCAACACGTGAACGTTTAAATTCAATAATGATGTCATCACTGTCATTTTCAATATCAAATTGCTCTAAAAAGGTAGAGACTGAGCCAAAGAAAATAGGTCCTGTCACTTCATATATCGTAGAGCCATTTTCATCGGTGCTACGACTCACAATAATATGTTTTGCATGTTCCCAAGCAAACACTAACGCTGACACAATAACACCAACAATAACCGCAATGGCTAAATCAGTAGCAACGGTAACACCTGAAACTAAAATAATAACAAAGGCATCCGCTTTTGGCACTTTACTCAAAATACGAAAGCTTGACCATTCAAAAGTGCCAATAACTACAATAAACATGACACCAACCAATGCCGCTAGCGGGATCATTTCAATTAAGCCTGAAGCAAATAAAATAAAACCAAGTAAAGCTAATGCTGCAGTAATACCTGATGCTCGACCTCGACCACCAGAATTAACATTGATCATTGACTGACCAATCATGGCACAACCGCCCATGCCACCGAAAAATCCTGTCACTGTATTTGCTGCACCTTGGGCAATACATTCTTTATTACCACGGCCTCGTGTACCCGTTAATTCATCAATTAACGTTAATGTTAACAATGATTCAATTAAACCAATTGCCGCTAGTACTAATGCAAAAGGAAGAATGATTTTTAGAGTTTCCAGAGAAAATGGAACATTAGGAATGGAAAATTGCGGTAAGCCACCCGCAATAGATGCCGCAGGATCGTTAGTCATATCACGAAGAAAATCAACAACCGTACGAGTATCAAGCCCTAGACTTTGCACTAATACAGTAACAACAACAATAGCTACTAATGAAGAAGGCACCGCTTTAGTTAATTTTGGTAAATAATGGATAATAGCCATGGTTAATACAATAAGTCCTGCCATGATCATCATAGGTGAGCCTTGTAACCATTCAAGTTCACCAGCACTATTGGTCACTTTAAATTGGCCTAACTGTGCCAAGAAAATAACAATAGCTAAACCATTTACAAAGCCTAGCATCACTGGGTGAGGGACTAAACGAATGAATTTTCCGAGCTTCAATACACCTGCCATAATTTGCAGTAACCCGGTGAGCACCACAGTAGCAAATAAGTACTCCACACCATGAATGGCAACCAAACTCACCATAACTACTGCCATAGCGCCTGTTGCACCAGAAATCATCCCTGGACGACCACCAAAGATAGCGGTAATTAAACCCACCATAAAAGCAGCATATAAACCGACCAATGGTTCAACACCAGCAACAAAAGCAAAAGCTACGGCTTCAGGCACTAAAGCTAAAGCGACAGTTAAGCCCGACAGCACATCATTTTTCAGGTTGGATACCTTACTCGCGTGTAATTCAAACATTTTTATCTCATTGATTATATTATTGCGATGTATTAATAAAAAACACATACACAAAGTTAACTGCTAATGGCCAACGGGGTATAGGCGACTATTAGGAAACATAGGGATTTTAGAGGGCCAAAATAGTATAGATTTTATCAATAAAAGTCAATGTTTGTAGATTTTTTCAACAAAACAAAATTACTGACTTTCTATTATTAGACATAATTCACCAACAAGATTTTTGAATTAATTTTTACAATTAATTCTGCTGATATTTTTAGAATGAACTACCTATTTTTTTTAAGTAAGCTAAAAGTACCAACTCGTTTGGTATCAACAACTAGACAATATTATATGCCTAAAATATAATTTACCTTATAAGGCGATTTTAGCCAGTTATACCAAGGTGAAACGGAGGTAAACTTATGAAAAAATTAATCACATTCTTTATTTTATTAAGTCTGTTAAGTGCTTGCAGTAATAAGCCGACAATTCATATTGACTTTAATCCAGAGACAAACTTTCAATTATTCGACAGTTTTCAATTTACTACTCAAATAACTAATTCGGTTGACACAAACCCCATAATGATAAATAGAATACAAAGTGCGGTTGAAAATATTTTAGCCAGTAAAGGATTAAAAAAACAAACCTTTGTAGACATAAATAGTGCTGACTTAACTATTTATGTTACTTTTATCCAACAAGAAAAAGAGAAAAACTCTTCATTTAGCCTTGGTTTAGGTACCTCAATAATGGGCAGTAATTCAACAAGCAGTATTGGCGTTAGTACTAGCGTACCAATAAATAGCGAAGTCGATATAATAACTAAAATAGTGATTGATATAAGCGATGCAAAGCATACTATTTGGCACGGTAGCGACAGTTATGAAGCAAGTGGTAATTTATCTATGGAAGAAAAAGACAAAGTAGTAACAGCGACAGTTAATCATTTACTCGCAAATTTTCCGCCTCAAACTGAAGTAATGTTTAATAATAAGCAATAAACCTAACAAGAATAAAATACGATAAAATAATGTCATTATCCTAGGGGCTGTTAAAAATCATCATGTATTACACTTATTATAAATCGCCTTTAGGTGTTATTGCGCTAACTGCTAATGATCAAGGTTTAACCACGTTAACCTTTACTAATATAGAAGTTGCTAGTAAAGAATTTAAAGATAGCACAACATCAATAATTCCTAAAAGCTACCAAGAAAACGCCGAAAAATTTACTCAAGTGTGTCAACAATTAACCGAATATTTTTCTGGTGAACGTAAAAAATTTGATATCCCATTAGCAGTAACCGGCACACCTTTTCAGCAAAAAGTGTGGTGCGCTTTGTGCAAAATAAAACAGGGAGAAACTAAAACCTATGCTTGGCTAGCTAAAGAAATTAACAATGAGAAAGCCGTAAGAGCTGTTGGTAGTGCAAATGGAGCTAATCCTATTGCGCTAATTATACCTTGTCATCGCATAATAGGTAGTAATGGAAAGCTAACAGGCTATGCTGGAGGGTTAGCATTAAAAGCTAAGTTATTAATGCATGAAGGCGCTTTTTTTAAACCCTAAAGCACCCTTAACTAAAATTAGGACAAGAAACAAACTACAGTTGCCAGAATTTATTATTACACTTTTTTGTTAGCTGTTTATTTATTTACCGTTAATACTGTGTAGCGTCTACCTGCCAATAAACCGTGTTAACTTCACCGTTTCTTAAAAAAGTAAATGATATCTCATCACCTTTTTTAACATTCGCCATACGCTGTTTTATTTTAATCGCTGACTCTACATCGGTAATTTTATGACCATTAATTGCCAACAAAATATCGCCGCCCAGCAATATAGAGGTATGACCAATAGTGACATTCATAGTACCGCCTTTAAAACCTAATTTATCAGCTAAAGTGCGTGGTACTACATGTTGAATTAACATGCCATGTCCTGCCGCGTTGTTTAAAGCATAAGATTGTTGCTTGTTTAATAAAAAAGGAATAAAACCAGAAAACGTACCGGGATCACTATCCATAATTTCACGAATAGTATCAACAGACACCACAAAACCTAAACCATTGCTACCGCCACTTTTAGATAAAATATGGCTAACAATACCAATAATTTCACCCTTGGCATTAAACATTGGTCCACCTGAATTACCCACATTAATTGATGCATCTGTTTGTAATAATCGAGGGGTAATATCAGTTACTGGTATTTTTTTACTATCTCGAATACCACTTAAATAACCTACAGACAAACTATGGCTCACACCATAGGGTGCACCAATAACCATTACTTGCTCACCAATTTGATAATCACCCGATTTAGCCAAAGCCAATGGTTCTATATTTTCAGGTATATCAACCGCTTGGATCATAGCAAGATCGATCATAGATTCTATCCACACCACATGACCACTTGTTTTACTACCATCAGCAAAAATTACTTCAATAGACGTTGCTTTATCTACAACATGGGCAGCCGTTAAGATACGCCCTTGCTTGTTGATCAATGCACCCGAGCCTAAAGAACCAGCAATACTTGCTTTATAAGTTTCTTGCCCTGGTTTTGGACTTGCTATCGCTTTAACATGTAATTCAACAACCGCAGGATTAACTGACTTGTATAGTTTTTGGATTGTATTGTCTGCGCTTGCGCAAGAAGTATTAAAACTTAAGCTAATAAGAACCAATAATCGAAAAATAATCATAAACAGTGAAAAATAATTTTATATAAAATATTTGGCTATTATACCTAAACAACTTCAAATTACATTATTCCGTTGAAATTAGAAATGATTAGGTAAGCCATTAATTGAAGAGAGTAACTATTGCTGAACTAAAAAAGATATAAAAGATGCACCTTTAGCAAATTGTCTGTAGTCCTGAAGTTTTCCTCTTGAAGTCGCTTAAATATTTACCTAATGCTAATGAATTAATCAGGTGTTCTGTCGATGAAATTGTTATTATATTATAATATGTGAAATGTGAATCTGCTTCTCAGGATAAATAAATGCAAATTATAGCACTACTCGCTTTAGCTTCTTTAATGTGGCTAATTTGGCAGTTAGTTAAAGCCAAACGTTTTACTCGCTTTAAGCAAAAAATAGAAGATGAATTAAAAGATAGAGTTATCGCCAGTATAAAAGAAGAGTTAAATGACAATCGCAGTACAGCATTTCCAAACAATGAATGTCATCAAGCAGCAACATTATTTTATTGGTGCCAATATAAAAGCCGCATATTGCATGCGGCTTTACAAAGAGAGATCATCACAGAACAATGGCTAAAAGATTCAGATAATTTACGTAATGCTCAACACTTATTTCATGTTGAAAGACAGCATTTACGCTAATTAACTGTTTGTTAATTGCTCCATAACGCGTATTCCGTTTTTTGTTTGTCTCTGTCGACTAACTCAAGATAAAACTCAAGATAGAAAAGTAGAAACAAAATACTTACATTTTAGCGAACTGTAAATCCCAAATACCATGGCCCAAACCCTGACCTCTATTTTCAAATTTTGTTAACGGGCGAGTGTCAGGTCGCGGCACATAATCATTGCTTTGAGATACGTTACTATAACCTTGAGCGCTTTGCATATCTTCTAACATACACTGTGCATAATTTTCCCAATCAGTTGCCATATGAAAAACACCGCCAACTTTTAGCTTTTGACGAATAGTTTCAACAAAATCTGCCGAAACAATACGGCGTTTATGATGCTTCTTTTTGTGCCAAGGATCCGGAAAAAACAACTGGACAGTTGTTAAGCTATTTTCAGGAATACAATCAGCAAGTACTTCAATAGCGTCGTGTTCAAACACCTTTAAATTAGGCACTAATGCTTCCATAGCTAAGGCGATACAAGCGCCAACACCGGGTTTATGTACTTCAATACCTATAAAATTTAGCTCTGGAGCGGCTTTAGCCATTTCTACTAAAGATTTTCCCATACCAAATCCAATTTCTAACACGACAGGGTTATCGTTTGTAAAAATATTTTTTAGATCAATCAAACCATCACAATGATTTAGGCCCATCGTTTGCCAATGGTTATTTAAAGCACGCTCTTGAGCCTTTGTTAAGCGGCCTTCTCGTTTAACAAAGCTACGCACTTTACGAATATACTTACCTTCTTGTTCTGCTTGCTCTATGGTTTTATGTTTGTTTTCTGTTTTATCTGTCATTTTCTCTAATCAATTAGTTTTTACGCATGTTACCTTGAAATGCTCGTTTCAGCGAGAAGTTGTTTAGGTATAATAGCACTCAATAGGCACCACAGATAACACCAACAAGTGTGATCAGTAAAGTATCAAGTTGTGTGAATCTAACCTTAAACTGTTGGCGTACAACGATAATAATAGCAGAATATTCTTCAATTGTTGATAGCAGAGGAAACTCAAAAGGTGTATATCTCCTATTTGATCAAACTTTACAGCTAAAAAATATCTCATGATCTTTCCATGTATTCAAACCTTCAAAACAAAAATTTTCTGTGCCCGAAGCGATTAAACTCTGATATAATTTAGTCAATAAAATAGAGAAGTTTCACTGAAATAAACAAAACGTTTAATCGACTAACCTAGGAGTAACTAATGGCTTTAATTTCAATGCGTCAAATGCTTGATCATGCTGCAGAGTTTGAATATGGAATCCCCGCATTTAATGTAAATAATTTAGAGCAAGTGCGCGCAATTATGATTGCAGCAAATAAAACTGATAGCCCTGTTATTCTTCAAGGATCTGCAGGTGCTCGTAAGTATGCTGGAGCCCCATTTTTACGCCATTTAATTTTAGCCGCAATAGAAGAGTTTCCTCATATTCCTGTTGTAATGCATCAAGATCATGGTACTTCACCAAGCGTATGTCAACGTTCAATTCAATTAGGCTTTTCATCTGTAATGATGGACGGCTCCTTAATGGACGATGGTAAAACACCAAGTAGTTATGAATATAATATTGAAGTGACTAAACGAACGGTTGAGATGGCACATGCTTGTGGTGTGTCGGTTGAAGGTGAATTAGGCTGTTTAGGCTCATTAGAAACAGGTGAAGCAGGTGAAGAAGATGGAATTGGCGCTGTCGGTAAATTAACCATGGAACAAATGCTAACAGATCCAGAAGAAGCTGCTGATTTTGTTCAAAAAACGCAAGTAGATGCTTTAGCTATTGCTTGCGGTACTTCGCACGGTGCTTATAAATTTTCTCGTCCACCGACAAGCGATATTTTAGCCATTGATCGTATCAGAGCTATTCATGCGCGTATCCCTAATACTCATTTAGTTATGCATGGCTCATCATCAGTTCCACAAGAGTGGTTGGCTATTATTAATGAGTATGGTGGTAACATACCTGAAACCTATGGTGTACCTGTTGAACAAATCCAAGAAGGCATCAAAAATGGTGTTCGCAAAGTAAATATTGATACTGATTTACGCTTAGCCTCAACGGGAGCAACAAGGCGCTTTCTGGCGCATAACCCAAGTGAGTTTGATCCTCGCAAATTTTTAGCTGAAACAACCAAAGCAATGTCTGAAATTTGTATTGCTCGTTATGAAGCGTTCGGAACCGCCGGTAATGCAAGTAAAATAAAGCCCATTAGCCTTGATACTATGTATGATCTTTATCAATCGGGTAAACTGAATGCGTTGATCAAGTAACTCTTATACCATTATCCAAACCACCTAGTCATAGTCTATTGATAGGTGGTTCTTTTCTTTTGCATTAGACCAAAAGTTTATACAAAAAATCCTATCTTAAATAAATTCTTAAATTCTTAAATTCTTAAATATTAACAATAACAAGGGACACCATGATTCGTTACTACACACTAACAGCTATAAGCTTATTGCCACTAGTGTCAAACGCAGTATCAGCAGAAAACATTGAAGAAAAATCAGCATATGCGGCATCCGCTGAATTAGGCTTTTTATTTAAAACTGGCAACACAAAAAGTGCAGATATAAAAGCAGGCTTTAATCTTCAGTATGAAAAAGATAAATGGCGCTCTGTCATTGATTTTAATATTCTAGCTAAAAAACTAGAGAAAGAAGATGACGCTGGCAATGAAAACTTTGAAACTACTGATAATAAGTGGGATATACTAACCCAAACTAACTACACCATTGGTACAGAAGATAAAAACTACCTTTACGGTAACCTCGCTTATGAACAAGACAAATTTAGTGGTTTTGAATCTCAAAGTTCACTTTCTGTTGGTTGGGGTCGTCATTGGTACGAAACTAAAACCTCATCTCTTTTTGCTGATGTAGGTCCCGGTATAAAATATGATATTACCCGTTCAACTGATACAGACGAATCAAAAAGTAACACTAGCGTTGTCATACAAGCACAAGCTCTTTATACGCATAAGTTCAATGATCATGTTGAATTTAAACAATACCTTGTAGCTAAACAAGCCACTGAATCAGGTGAAAATAGTATTTATAAATCTGAAACTTCCGTTACCGCTCAGTTAATTGACTCTCTACAACTAAAATTCGCTATACGTATTGATTATGATACTGAAGTTGAGCCTGAATTTGAAAATACAAATACAGAAACTTCAATGACCTTAATTTATAACTTCTAATCGATTAAAACTATTTATAATCAAACCTATTCAATAGGCAGGATTCAGTGAGAATTGAAGTGGCTTGGGTATAAAACCAATGCCAGTAAGTTAGTGATCAAATATCAATGAAGATAAATTTTATAGGACAAGACGCTTTCACCCCCAATAGCTAGCTAATGGGAGTGAAAGCAACGATGTTATTGGAGATTTAGACCATTTAGAATGATCACATATTTATTGGTATTGGTATAACTCAAGCATTTCTGCAATAAGGCTAAAATCAATAAATATTAAAAAAAAAGCTAGAATTTTAACAATTCTAGCTTTTTTATTTGTATCGAGTTTTCACAAACTCTAAATACTACTTAACTCGTTAGCGATTAGCTAAACTGGTTAGAAGTGTTTTTCGCGCCACCAGCTTTAAGTGCGTTCTCACCAGCAAAGTATTCTTTGTGATCATCACCCATGTCTGAACCAGACATGTTCTGATGTTTAACACAAGCGATACCCTGACGGATTTCTTCACGTTGAACCTTTTTAACATAACCAAGCATACCTTGTTCACCAAAGTACTCTTTAGCTAAGTTGTCTACAGACAACGCAGTAGTGTGGTAAGTAGGTAGAGTAATCAAGTGATGGAATACGTTCGCTTCACGAGCAGTATCCGCTTGGAAAGTACGAATGCGCTCATCAGCAGTTGCCGACAATTCAGTTTCGTCGTATTCAGCTTTCATTAAGTCAGCACGAACGTATGCAGATACATCTTGACCCGCTTCAACCATTGCGTCATATGCTTGCTGACGGAAGTTAAGTGTCCAGTTAAAAGATGGAGAGTTGTTATAAACAAGTTTCGCATTTGGGTGAACTTTACGAACATCATCCATCATGCCAGCAATTTCGTGTACCGTTGGAACTGCAGTTTCAATCCAAAGTAGATCTGCGCCAGCATTAAGAGCACCGATACAATCAAATACACAACGTTCATGGCCAGTACCTTGACGGAATTGGTATAAACCTGAAGGTAAACGCTTAGGACGAACTAATTTACCGTCACGGTTAAAGCATACATCGCCTTCTTCCATGTCA